>Ga0335080_10001044_pt1 | contig 26518 bp, 23 predicted proteins | sample Lox_Sample_34_FD_206720 | JGI IMG/M metagenome (GOLD analysis project Ga0335080, IMG submission 206720) | Soil microbial communities from Loxahatchee National Wildlife Refuge, Florida, United States - Lox_Sample_3.4 | ecosystem: Environmental > Terrestrial > Soil > Wetlands | place: USA... | reverse complement strand
GCCATCTTCTTGAAGAAGCCCCAGAGCGCCTGCTCGAAGCCCGCGCTGGCGATCTCGGCGTCGAAAGGGCGGTCGCCGTGGAGCTGGGGCAGCAGGTGCCGCGCGCGCACGATCGGACCCGCCACCAGGTGCACGAACATCGCGACCGCGGTCGCGAAGCGCAACAGACTCGGCTCGGGCTCGATCTCGCCGCGGTACACGTCGATCACGTAGCTCATGCTCTGGAACGTGTAGAACGAGATCCCGACCGGCAGCAGGATCTGCAGCGTGACTTCCGGCAGCTCGAAGCCGAACAGCCGCGCCAGCCCGCGCGCCGACTCCACTCCGAAGTGGAAGTACTTGAAGAAGCCGAGCAGGCACAGGTTGGTGGTCAGCGACAGCGCCAGCAGCCGGCGCCGGCGGCCGTGCTCCGGCATGCGGTGCAGCGCGCGCGCGACGAAGAAGTCGAGCCCGGTCTGGAACCAGAGCAGCGGCAGCAGCCGCCAGTCCCACCAGGCGTAGAAGAAGTAGCTCGAGAGCAGGGTGAGCCACAGGCGCACGGCGCCCCGCGTCGCGAGATACGCGAGCAGAAAAGTCGGGAAGAAGACCAGGAAGGCGAGGCTGTTGAAGAGCAAACGCGGCCTCGCCTAGGACACTAGTTGTGGTCCCGCTTGAGCTTGATCTGCACCTCGTGCGTGACCGAATCGGTCGCGATCACGCCGTTCAGCTCGATCGAGGTGCCCTTCTTGTTGATCTTGCCCGAGAGCGCCGTGGTTGGGCTGTTGCCCGAGAGGTTCAAGTGGAAGTTTCCGACGAAGCCGTTGAACGCACTCACCGAGACGGTGGTCGATGAAGAGGTCGGCAGCCCGTCGTTGAACGAGAGCACCACCGCCAGCTCGTCGCTGCTCTCGCCCTGCGCGATCATCATGGTCACTTTGGTCTTGAACTTGTTCTTCGGATCGAGTGACCCGGCGACGGATTGGTCGAAGTAGTCCGATTTCAGATCGCCGTGCCACGAGCCGGCGAGAAACGGCACGCCGGTCGAGTCGGCAAGGGTGAGCGAGGGTAGCAGCAACGCCGCGGCCAAGGTCAACCCAGTCACGCCCCGAAAGGCAGTCCCGCGAAGCGAGCGAAGTAGTGCCAGCACAACAGGGCCCTCCCACAAAATCCCCACTGGGACGCGAGGATAGCCTTGGACTTTCGCGTCGCCAGCGTAAATCCCTGGCGTCCTGCGATATCCTGCGCCGCGATGCTGGATCCCAAGGTCATGTACTGGACCGGGGCGCTCGCCAACATGGTGGTGGCGTTCGCGGTCGCGGCGTTCGGCGCCTCGCGCATCCGCCGCGCGGAGATCGGCGCCCACCAGCGCTCGATGAAGATCGCAGTCACGCTGGTGCTGTTGTTCGTGGTGTCGTACGGGCTGAAGCTGTGGTTCCTGGGCCGCGAGCGGCTCGACCTGTGGGAGCCGCGCTTCGTGCAGATGCTGCGCGTGCACGAGACCTGCATCGCGGTGATGCTCGTGGCGGGCGCCCGCGCTTTGTATCTCGGCAGCACGCGCCGGCTCGCCGATCCACCCGCTCCCGAGCAGCTCGCCGCGCGCGCGAAGAGCGCGCGCTCGCACCGCCGCGCCGGCTGGACGGCGCTGATCGCGTGCGGCCTCGGCGCGCTGACCGCCGGCTACGTCCTGTATGGGATGTACGCGCGTCTACCCCCCTGACTAGCTACGCTCGGCTACGCCTCGCTGCGCACGACTGAGTCGCTTGCGACGCCCGCGCGGGGCGGCCCGCGACGGGCGTCATCTCCGCAACGCCTGGTTGCGACTCAGGCAGCGGAGTTCAGTAGCTCGACCATCTCGCTGCGCGACGGGCCGACGGCCAGGGGCGCGCGGTTGTGCCGATCGTTCCAGGCGCGCAACACGGCCTGGAAGATCTCCGGCCGCTTCATCAGGTCCTGCGGCGCGTCGAGCAGCGTGAACACGCGCATGAAGGTGCGCAGCACATTCATGTCTTCACGGAGCGCGTGACCCAGGCCCTCGCGCAGGAGCGAGCGCATGAACGCCTTCGGATCCTGGGAGCCGTCGGGCCGCTCGATCTGGAACGGGTTTCCGCCGGCGCGCTGGATCGCGTCGACTTCGATCGCGTCGCGGTCCTGCTGCAGCTGGAGCTCGTACCAGGGCACGATCTCGCGCTCGATCTCGGCGTCCATCAGGAGAGCGAGCGCGCGCAAGTCACTCGGCTCCTTGCGCAGCGCCTCGGCCAGCAGGAACGCCGACACCCAGCCCAGCGAGCAGCCGCGGCCCGCGATCGGGTTGGTGTGGATCAGCGCGTCGCCGATCGCCAGCACGCCCAGCGCCAGCGGCTCGCCGTCCTTCACCAAGTAGCGGCGCGTGTTGCGCAGGTTGGACATGCCGTGCACGTCGGAGACCGGATCAGCCACCGTCGGGTCGATCCAGCCCTGCAGGATCGGCAGCGCCGCCGCCGAGCGGTCGAAGCCCTTGGGGCGCAGGATCCCGCGCAGCACGTCGTCGTCGGGCGACGCCGCAAGCGTGACCGAGAAGATGCGCGCGTCGCCCGGGAAGATGCCGATCTTCAGGTAGCCGAGGTCCTGGCCCATGCCGTTGGTGAGCGGCGGCGGGTTGGCGCCCTCGCGCAGCTTGTAGAAGCGCGAGCTGTAGAAGATGCCGCACGGCTCGGAGTCCTCGCGCGGGCGCGGCGCGCCGATCGCCTCGAGCCAGTCCGCGAGCTTCGAGCGCCGCCCCGAGGCGTCGACCACGAGGTCGGCGTGCAGCACCTCGTGTCCGCCGTCCTTGCGAGTCACCCGCACGCCCACCACGCGCGGCGGCGCGCCGGGCGGCGTGTCCTCGGAAGTCACGAGCCCGGTCACGTCGTCGCCGTCGCGGAACTCGACGCGCCCGGAGTCGATCACGTGTCGGCGCAGCACGTACTCGAAGGTGATGCGGCGGCAGGCGAGCAGCACCACGTCTTCGTCGCCGGGCTCGAGCGGCGCGTCGGGCATGGTGCGGCGCGCCATCTCCACCAGCGGCAGCTCCTCCGCGCCGCAGTCGCGGAGCTTCTGCAGCAGCTCGGGCGCATGGTCGCGAATCAGACAGTAGAGGCGGGCGAGCAGCGCATGCGAGTGTCTCACCTGCGGCGAGCCGCGCCGGTCCCAGCGCTCGAACGCCTCGACGTGGCTAGACGGCATGGGCGTGTCGTCGCGCTCGAGCACCGTGACGCGGTGCCCGTCGTTCATGAGCGCGAGCGCGGCCCCCAGGCCGGTGACCGAGCCACCGACCACGACGATGTGCTTGGGAGTCACGCGCGGTACCTCAGGAGCTCTGCTTCGCGCTCTGCTCGGCCGCGTGCTTCTGGATCTCCTTCATGACCGCGCCGCCGGCCTCGGCCATGATCCGCCCGCGGTTCTCGATCGCGTAGTTCAGGCTCTTCTCGCGCAGATCGTTGGTGTGCTGGAAGCGCGGCATGACGTGGCGCGCGATCAGCTCGTAGCTGCGGTGGGTCGCTTCCTGGTTGGCCCACTCGTGGGCGAGCTGCAGGAAGCAGCCGTAGCCGCCCGACTGGCCCTCGAGTCGCTCGAGCTGCGCGATCGCGTCGTCCGGAGTGCCGATCACGGCCATGCCGATCTCGATCAGCTTGTCGATCGCCTGCTCGACCGGGACACCGGCCTCGACCAGGGGCAGCGGCGAGATCTCGCGGAAGTATCTCGCCCAGTTGAGCAGCCCGAACTTCACGTCCTCGCGCGCTCGCTCGCGGGTCTCGGCCACGTGCATGGGCGCGACCAGCCGCCAGCCGCGGCGCGACACGGTCTGGTTGAACTCCTTGGCGCGGCCCTCGCAGATGCCCCAGGTATTGGACAGGGCGTTGAAGCCGCCGGTGGTGGTGGCGCCGATCGACAACAGTGACAGCCCGAACTCACCCGCGGCGCGCGCGCCGGCAGGCGAGACCTGGTTGGCGACCGCGATCTCGACGCCGTCCTCGTGGTACGGGCGGAGCTGCAGATGCGCCTCGCGCAGCTCGAACCAGTCGGTCTTCATGGTCACGGTCTCGCCGCGCAGGAGCGGCACGATCGCGCGCAGTGACTCGAGCATGCGGTCGCGCTGCGTCGAGGGATCGATGCCCATCATGAACGCGTCGGTCGGCAGCGCGCCCGGACCCACGCCCATCATCACGCGTCCGCGCGTCTGCAGATCGAGCTGGCGGATGCGGTCGGCCAGGATGAAGGGGTGGTGATAAGGCAGGGAGACGACGCCGGTGCCCAGCTTGATGCGCTTGGTGCGCTGGGCCGCCGCGGCGATGAACAGCTCGGGCGAGCCGATGATCTCGTAGCCCGCGGAATGGTGCTCGCCGATCCAGGCCTCGTCGTAGCCGAGCGCGTCGAGGTGCTCGACCAGCTCGAAGTCGCGCTCGAGCGCCAGCGCGGGGTTCTCGTGCTCGGGGTGGAACGGAGCCATGAAGATGCCGAAACGCAGTCGGGGTGAGTTCACTTTCGATCTCCTGTGAGTCCGTGGAATACGACTTCGAAGAACTGGGCGCGCGCCTTTTCGGGAGTCACCTGACCGGGCTCCCAGACGTTGCCCGAGAGGATCGCGGCGGCGGTCGACATGACCACCGCCACGCACAGCCGGGGGTCGACGTTGCGGCGCAGCTCGCCGCGCTTCTGCCCGCGCCGGACCAGCTCCTCGAACAGCGCGTGCAGATCACGGCCCTGGCCTGGTGAGTCGCCGGCCGCGGGCGGCGTGGCGAAGAACTCGCGCAACAGCTCGGTCATCACGTCGGCCTGCGCCAGCAGCTTGTCGCCGATGTAGTCGACCAGCGCCCGGATCTCGACGATCGCGCTCTTGCGCGGCTCGCGCAGCCCGGCGCGGAATTCGTCGGCGACCTGGCGGTTCCACTCCCAGAGCAGCGCCGACTTCGCGGGGAAGTGCAGGAAGAACGTGCCCCGCCCGACGTCGGCGGCGGCGCAGATCGCGTCGAGGGTGACCGACTCGAAGCCGCGCTTCTGGAACAGCTCCATGGCCGCGCCGAAGATCTCCTGGCGCGTGCGCTCCTTCTTGCGCGCGCGGCGCGTCGGAGGGGCGGACGTGGAGAGCATGGGTAGGGTGCCCATGCGAGCATCGGACCTCGTCATTGGCTGCATGGTATTCCATAACTGGACTGGAGTCCAATCTTGGTCCATGATGCGGCCTCCACGGAGGAGCCTCGCATGCGCGCTGCCGTCTTTCATGGCCTCGGACAACCACTCACGATCGAGGACCGCCCCGATCCCAAGCCCGGGCCGGGCGAGCTCGTGCTGCAGGTGAAGAGCTGCGGCATCTGCGGCTCCGACCTGCACGCCTCGTCGCTGCCGCCGGGCCTGCCCCCGGGCACGGTCATGGGCCACGAGTTCTCGGGCGAGGTGGTCGAGGTCGGCGCCGGGCTCGAGTCCAGCTGGAAGGTCGGCGATCGCGCCTGCGCGCTGCCCTGCATCGGCTGCGGCAAGTGCCGCGCCTGTCTCGCGGGCGACATCGTGCAGTGCGCGACCTTGCGCACCACGGGCCTGGGTCAGCTTCCGGGCGCGTACTCGCAGTACGTGCTGACCGGCGGCAACGAGTCACTGCGGCTGCCGGCCGGAGTCTCGTTCCGGGAAGGCGCGCTGGTCGAGCCGCTGGCGGTCGGTCTGCACGCGGTGAATCGCGCCGAGCTCAAGCCCGGTGAGCGCGTGATGGTGATCGGCGCGGGCCCGATCGGGCTCGCGGTCACGGCCTGGGCGCGCTTCTTCGGCGCGCGCGCGGTGATCGTGAACGAGAAGGCGCCGGGCCGGATCGCGCTGGCCCAGAAGTTCGGCGCGACCGCGGTTGCCGACGTCTCGAAGGAGGACCCGGTCACGGTGTTCCAGCGCGAGACCGGTGGCCCGCCCGACGTGGTGTTCGAGTGCGTGGGAGTGACCGGCCTGTTGCAGCAGTGCATCGGCATGACGCGCCCGCGCGGGCGCGTGGTGGTGGTGGGCGTGTGCATGCAGCCCGACATGATCTTCCCGGCGCTGGCGGTGATCAAAGAGGTCGACGTGCGCTTCGTCGTCGCCTACCAGCGCAGTGACTTCGAGCTGGCGATCGAGATGCTCGACCGTGGCCGCATCGAGGCGCACGACATGATCACCGACATCGTGGGTCTGTCTGCGTTCCCGAGCGCCTTCGAGGCGCTGAAGAGCCCCACCCACCAGTGCAAGGTGATCCTCGAGCCATGACGACCCAGGCCTTCCCCGCTCCGCGCTTCGTGCGCGCCAACGGCATCCGGCTGGCCGTCTACGAACAGGGCAGCGGCTTCCCGGTCGTGCTCTCGCACGGCTTCCCCGAGCTGGCCTATTCCTGGCGCCACCAGCTGCCGGCGCTGGCCGCGGCCGGCTTCCGCGCGATCGCGCTCGACCAGCGCGGCTACGGCGCGAGTGACTGCCCGGAGCCCGTCGAGGCCTATGATATCGCGCAGCTCACCGGCGACCTGGTCGGCCTGCTCGACGCGCTCGAGCTCGAGCGCGCGGTGTTCTGCGGGCACGACTGGGGCGGGCTGGTGATCTGGTCGATGGGGCAGCTCCATCCGTCGCGCGTGGCGGGACTCATCGGCGTGAACACGCCCTTCCTGCCGCGCCCACCGCTGCCGCCGATCTCGCTGCTCGAGCAGACCATGGGCCCCGAGCACTACATCGTGCACTTCCAGAAGCGCGGCGACGCCGACGCGCGCCTGGCCAAGGACGTGACGCGCGTGTTCGACGTGCTGATGCGCGGCGACATCCGACTCACCGACATCGACACGTCACGCGGCATCCAGAACCTCGCCGCGATCGTGGAGCAGGGCACGCGGAACGGGCGCGCGCTGCTCAGCGACGCGGAGCGCGACGTGTTCGTGCGCGCGTTCGAGAAGACCGGCTTCACCGGCGGCATCAACTGGTACCGCAACATCGACCGCAACTGGCGACTCACCGAGCACGCGCCACAGGTCCTGTCGGTGCCCGCGCTGATGGTGATGAGCGAGTACGACTTCGCGCTGCCGCCGGCGCTGGCCGACGGCATGGAGGCGCGCGTGCCGGATCTCGAGAAGGTGCTGATCCGCGACTGCGGTCACTGGACGCAGCAGGAGAAGCCTGAAGAGCTGAACCAGCTCCTCGTCTCCTGGCTGCGCCGGCACTTCGGCGCGGGAAAGCCCTAGCTGCGCGCGTCGTTCGGCAGGAGCGCCAGCGTGGCGCGGCTCACCGAGTCGACGAACTGCTTCGAATCTGCGGGATCCGAGCAGAGCCACAGCTCGACGTGACCGTGCACGGTCATGATCAGCGCGCGCGCGATCGCGCGCGCCTCCTCGCCCGGCAGAAGCTTACCCAGCGCGAAGGTCGGCCCCTGCAGCACGTCCTCGAGTGACTTTCGCATCAGCTCCGCCACCGCCGGGTCGCGCATGCTGAGCCCCACCAGCTCGTGCACGCAGCCCAGCAGGGTGCGGTTCTCCGGCGCGAAGATCGCCGCGATCGCGGCTTCCGTGCGCGCGCGGGGCGTAACCCCACGCTCCGCCGGTTCGACCACCGTGCGGTACAGCCCCAGCGCAAGCGAAGCCACCTCGTGGAGCAGGTGCTCGCGTGAGCCAAAGTGATACAGCACCGCGGGCTTGCTCGTATTCGCTTCCTTGGCGACCGCTGCCAGCGAAGCGCCCGCCAGGCCCTCGCGTCCAATCACGCGAACCGCAGCCTGAAGAATCGCATCCCGGGAAGCGGCGCCGCGGCGCGAAGTCCCTGCGACTCCCTTCATCGCCCGACCCTCCGGTCCGTCCATTGCCACTGCAACGGATTGTACTCCGGGTGACGAAATGAAGTGAAATCTCAACCGACCGGAAGGTCGGATTCACGCTGCCGGCGCTGATTCGGGGCTCCGAGCCCCCGGCTCAGGTGACCGGCGGGTCGATGTCGCCGGCGCGGCCCAATTCCGCCTCTACTGCAGAAGCGATCTCTTCGATCTGCTCGAGCGTCAGGGCGCGGCGCAGGCGGGCGACCACCGCGGCGAACGCGGCGGCGTCGTCACTGAACGGGACGTCGCTGACTCGCACCTCGGTCTTGGGCGACTCGAGCATCGGCACGATCCGAATCACGTCGGCGTGGAGCTCGATCATGGCGGCGAGCAGGCGGCCGGTGGAAGGATCCACCACCTCGATCTCGCCGCGGCGGAGCAGTCTGCGGAGATAGCCGGCTTGCTGGCGCGGAGTAGGTCCCGACATGGTCACGCCCCCCGCGGTGCAAGTGACAGACCAGTCACCGCGCGCTCTCCGCGCGCTCCGCGCCGCAGCGATGCGCAACTCACGTGCAACTCACGGTAGTTTGCTTCCGCAGTGTGGGAAGCGCGCGAGTCACGACCCGCGCCTCCCGCGATCCTCGGCACCGCGCCTCGCACGCCATCCCTCCACGACGGAAAATCCCATCCTTCGACCGTCGAGCCGGCCCCGATCGTCGCACACGCGGTGCTAGGATTCGCGCATGAAATTCCGGGGGTGGGTTGGACTTTGGGCTTGGCTCGTGCTTGCCGCCACCGCCGGGCCGGCGTTCGCGAACGGCCCGGTCGGCGACGCGCCGATTTTCGCCAAGATCGAGGCGCTTCGGCCGGTCGCGCAGGCGCTGGTGATCGACGGAAACGGCGCCGACTGGGGCGCGATCCCAAGCCTCCCCGATCCCACCGGCGACGCGGCCGGCGACCCGTCGCGCGACATCACCAGCGTGGCGATCGCGCCGCTCGCCGACTCACTCGCGGTGCGCATCACCACCGCCGGGCCGCCCTCGACCTACGACCTGGCATTCTGGCTCGACATCGACTTCATGGGCCAGGCGCCGCTCGACGTCGAGATCGGGCTGTACGCCGGCTTCGACGACATTCTCTGGATCTACCCCGAGACTTCGAGCCCCACGTTCCAGTACTGGCACGACTCGGAGCTCGCGATCGGCAGCGTGGTCGAGGCGCGCATCCCGTACGCCGCGCTCGCGGCGGCGCTGCCGCCCGACATGGCCGCGGCGCTCACCGGGCCGAACCCCCGGCCGTGGCTGCGAGTCACTGCATTCACCATGGACTACAGCCAGGCGAGCGTGCCGCGCATCGATACCGGCCCCGCGGTCTCGTCCTACCGCCTCGTCTCCACGCCCTACAGCCTGGACGCGGCGCTGCCGGCGGGCGCGGATCCGAACATCCCGACGCTGCCGATGCCGATGGCGCTCGGCGGCCTGTGGCAGGTCATCCAGGGACCGTACGGCGTCTTCAGTCACGCGGGCTACTGGGGCTACGACTTCGCGATCATGGACAGCTCGGGCCTTCCCGACGTCCACGATCCGAGCTCCAACAACGCCGACTACTACGACTTCGGCCAGCCCGTGCGCACGCCGCTCGCGGGCAGCGTCTACTCCCTCGTAGACGGCAACCCCGACGACGTGCCCAACACGCCCGCCGGCTCCGCGAACTTCGTGTACCAGGACGTCGGCAACAACACGGCCGTGCTCTTCACCCACCTGAAGCAGGGCACCGTGGCGGTCACGCAGGGCCAGGCACTCAGCCCCGGAACGCAAGTCGGGCAGGTGGGTAACTCGGGCTCCGGCGCCTACCCGCATCTGCACCTGGGCGCGGAGACGATCGGCGTGGGCGCCCCCGGCCTGCCGATCGCGCACACCGAGGTCGAGGTCGGGCTGAACCCCGTGCAGAGCGACCCCTGGCTGCGCTGGCTCACCAGCTGGCCGCTGCGCGAGGGCTACTACGTGCGGCCCGCGGGCGCGCTCTGCGGAGACACCGTGGTCGACCAGGTGCTGAACGGCTCGGACGTGAGCGCGCTGCGCGCGTCGCTCGCCAATCCGACCGGCAGCCCGCTCGCGAGCGACGGCGTGAAGCGCTGCACCGTGATCGGCACCGACCGGCCCTGCGACGTGCGAGACTCCGTCGTGATCCGCCGCAAGCTCGCGAGCCCGAGCCGCCCGCCCGGCATCGCCCAGGTCTGCGCCGCAGCTTTGGGAACCTAGGACACCGACCGCCACAGATAGGGGCTGCGCGTGGCCGCGAAGCCCGCTTCGAGGAAGCGCGCGCGCCACCAGGCGCGCGGCCGCAGCAGCGTGCGGTGACGGTCGCCCGGCTCGAACGACTCACTGGTGCTGCTCCAGAAGTGGAACCAGCGGCTGATCCGCGCGCAGTCGGCGAGCACCGGCACGATCTCGCGCGCGCGCAGATACACCAGTGAGTTGGCGAAGCACAGGTCGAAGCGCTGGCCGGCGCGCGCGAGCTCGGGCACGTAGCGGCGCAGGTCGGCGCGGCGCACGCGGCGGCGGAAGTCGCCGGGAATCCGCGCGTGGGCCCAGCGCGACACTTCACAGCCGAAGGGGCGTACGTGGCAGGCCCGGAAGAAGTCCTGCAGCACCTCGCCCGTGGCGGTGCCGAGCACGAGCACCGAGCGCACGCGGATCCGGGAGCGCTTCAAAGTCGCCAGGCAGTTCTCGATGCCGCTGTGCTCGAGGTAGATCTCGGCGTACGGAGCGCGCCCGCAGTAGCTCTCGAAGTAGCGCCGATCCATGCGGATTCTTTTGGCTTTTTCCCGCGCGCGAAGCCAGCCGCAAAAAATGCCTAAAGGAGTTGGCGACCCTGACGAAACGTTTTCATAGAGGGCGGGGCTGACCGGGGTTGATCGGTGGCGATGGTCAAAAGACCCGCAGAGACAAAGCCGGCCCAAAGGGCCGAACAATGGGGGGGAAATTCACAATGGCGGAGAATCTGATCACGGTTCGTGAGGCGGCCAACTTCCTGCGCATCTCGGCGCGCACGGTCTATCGCCTGATCGAGTCAGGCCAGATCGGCGCGGTGCGGATCGGCAAGCAGTGGCGCATTCCCGCGAACGATCTTCCGGGAGTCACGATCGTGGAGGGCCCGAACGGTCCTCAGCTGCAGACCCACGCTGCGTCGAACGCCTGAAGCGATTCGACTGAGCGCGGGTAGGGTGCCCGCGCGATCAGCGGAGATCGACACCGCGCCGGCTCTCTTTCGGGAGCCGGCGCGAAGTGTTTAAGCGTCGTGCGGCCGCAGCGGGCGGCCCGGGAAGAGCAGCGACGCCTCGTTCGCCTGCTTCACCACCGACTCGAGCTCCTCGCGCAGCTCGAAGCAGATGCCGTGCAGCGCGCGGCGCTCGTCTTCGGGCTCGAGCATGTCTTGCGCGCGCAGGCGCGACAACGAGGCGGCGCTCTCGAGCATGGCCTGCACCAGCCGGCTGCGCGCGCTGTGGTAGAGCGCTCGGCTCTCCATGAGTCCCGGCGGCGGCTGATAGCGCTGCTCGCCGTGGAGCTGCAGCGCGTCGAGGATGCTGTCCTGGCGCGCGAGCTCACTCGCGGCGTCGCAGCCGCAGAGCAGCACGGCGGTGAGCTCGGAGCGCGCGCCGTCCGAGGCCTCGCCCGCGCACAGCCGCAGCCACAGGTCGCGGCCGATCCGGAGCAGCTCGATCAAGAGCTTCCGGCCCTGGCCGACCTGCAGCCGCGGCATCGCGTCGGAGACCGCACGCACCAGGCCGGCCGGTGGCGGAGCGTCGCTCTTGTCGCCGAGCAACGTCTCGCGCTGCATCCAGGTGTAGCCGGCGACCAGCGCGGCGCTGGCGGGCACCACGCTCGCCGCCAAGAGCAGCGGGAATCCGAGATACGCGGCGAGCGCGCCCGCGACCACGGTGGCGCCGGCGAGCCCGAGACTCCAATGCGGCAGGGCGCGCCAGGCGTCGTCCACGGCCAGCGCACGTGACTCGATGCCGCGCCCGCGCAGTCGCTTCGCGAGCACGTCGGCGTGCGCGGCAGAGACTCGCACCAGCGCGCGTTGAGCGTTGACGGCGCTGCGCAGCGCGGCCTGAGTCGCGGGAATGCTGGTCAGCTCGGACAGCAGCCGGAGCTGGTTGTCGCGCGCCTCACGTTCGGCGGCGGGCACCACCAGCACCAGCGTGTCGGCCGCGCCGCCTTCCACGTCTTCGCAGTGCGGACAGACCGAGCGGCCCAGCGTGCCCGGCCGCCGGCACAGCACGCACGCGCGCAGCGAGCGGCCCTCACCGGCGTCGTCGCCGCGGCTCTCGAGCGAGCGCTGCGAGAGCGCGCGGCCCAGGCGCTCGGCGGTCTCGAGCCGGTGACTCGGCTCGGCACGCGTCGCGCGCGCCACGATCTCGTCGAGCCACTCGGGCACGTCGTCGCGCTTCTCGCGCGGGTGGTAGCCGCCCGCGAGCGGCGCGGGCGGAAGGTTCGGGCGCTGGCCCTTGGGCACGCTGCCCACCAGCGCGAAGTAGAGCGTGAGCCCCAGTGAGTACACATCGGAGCGCGGATCGGCGATCTGGCCCTCGATCACCTCGGGCGGCAGGAACGCCGCGAAAGCGACTGGGTCTTCGGGCAGCGTGAGCAGCGCCTGGCCTTCGAGCCGCGCGCAGCCGAAGTCGGTCAGGCGCGCGCGCCCGCCGGCGTCGAGCAGCACGTTCTCGGGCTTCACGTCGTGGTGCACCACGCCGCAGCGGTGCGCTGCGGAGAGCGCCTCGGAGACCTCGATGCCCAGGCGCGCGACCGCGTCCGGGTGCATCGGGCCGTCGGCCGCGACCGCCGCCGCGAGTGAGCGGCCCGCGACCAGCTCCATCGCCAACAGGCTCCACGAGCCGTGGTCGACCAGCTCGATCGGGCGGATGATCCCGGGGTGCGCGAGCGCGCGCACGATCTCTGACTCACGGCGCAGTCTCTGGCGCGCGAAGTGAGCCGTCTCGGGCGCGAGCGCGATCAGCTTCAGCGCGACGTCGCTGCCGGTGCGGCGGTCGTGCGCCGTGTAGACGATCGAAGACTCTCCGCGGCCGAGCTCGGCAGTGAGCTCGTACCGGTCCGCGACGATGGACCCGGACGGTAGCCCGAGGGGAGCTTGCATCTCGACACACTTCGGCCTTTGGCTTTGTGAGCTTGACTACGATTTGCTCATGTTGCCGCCAACGTGCAGCGCTGGCGCAAGCCACGCGCAGCTAGCCGCCCGAGCTGGGATCCTCGGCTTCGGGGCACGGCGGCGTGTCGTCGTCCAGGTGATCCAGGTAGCCGTCCGGCAGCGCCACTTTCTGAGTTCCCCCGCTCTTGCCGCGCGGGGCGCGCACGGCGACCGGCGAGAACGGCTCGGCCCGGTCGATCCCGGCCAGGATCTCCTCGAGCTCGGCGAGCGTGCGCACCTCGCACAGCCGCACGCGCAGCGACTTCGAGTCGCGGAAGCCCTTGGTGTACCAGGTGGCGTGCTTGCGGAAGCCGCGCACGCCGAAAGACTCGCCGAACCAAGCGGCGAGCAGCCGGGCGTGCGCGAGCATCAGCTCGGCCACCTCGCCGAAGCAGGGCGGGTCACTCGGCTCGCGGCCGTCGAAAACGTCCGCCAAGTCGCGGAACAGCCACGGCCGGCCGAGACAGCCGCGCCCGACCACCACGCCGTCGCAGCCGGTCTGGCGCATCATGCGCAGCGCGTCCTCCGCCTCCCAGATGTCGCCGTTGCCCAGCACCGGAATCGTGCGCACGGCCTGCTTCAGCCGCGCGATCGCCTCCCAGCGCGCCTCGCCGTCGTAGAGCTGGGCGGCGGTGCGCGCGTGCAGGGCCACCGCGGCGCAGCCCTCGTCTTCGGCGATCCGGCCGCAGTCGAGATCGGTGGTGTGTTCGTCGTCGATGCCGATCCGGAACTTCAGAGTCACCGGCACGCCGTGCGCACGACTCACCGCTGCGCGCACGATGTTGCGCAACAGCCGCGGCCGGAGTGGCAGCGCCGCGCCGCCGCCCCGGCGAGTCACCTTGCGCACCGGGCAGCCGAAGTTCATGTCGATGTGGTCGACGCGGGCCTCGCTCACGAGATAGTCCACCGCGTCGCCCACGTACTTCGGGTCGACGCCGTAGAGCTGCAGGCTGCGCGGCTTCTCCTCGGGCGCGAAGCCGGCGAGCCGCAGGGTCTTCTCGTTGCCCTCGACCAGCGCGCGCGCGGTGATCATCTCGGACACGTACAGCCCCGCGCCGAAGCGCTTGCACAGCGTGCGGAAGGGGGCGTTGGTGACTCCTGCCATCGGCGCCAGCACGACCGGCGGCCAGACTTCGAGCGGCCCCACGCGCAGCGCGGCGAACTCGCCGCGCCGGGCGGGGGGAACGTCGCGATTCAGGGCGCTGCGGTACTTGTGCTGCATCGGGCTCCGAAGCGTAGCGATGCGCGATGCCCTATGCTGCGCGCCCGCGGGTGGACCAAGGGATGAGAAAGCTCGGGCTGCTCCTGGGGCTGGGCCTGTTGCCGCTGCTCGGGCTGTCTTCGCTGGGTCTCCTCGACTACGACGAGGCCGCCTACGGCGAGGTGGCCCGGGCGATGCTGGCGCGCGGCGACTGGCTGGTGCCCCAGCTCTGCGGCGTGGCTTGGTTCGAGAAGCCGCCGCTCCTGTACTGGAGCGCGGCGCTGGGCATGGAGGCGTTCGGGGTGGGGGCGGTGGGCGTGCGACTCGCCACCGCGCTCGCCGGCGCAGTCACACCCCTCGTGCTGTTCGGCTTTGCCCGCAGGCCGCTCGGAGAGCGCGCGGCGTTCGCCGCGGCACTCACGCTGGCGGCAGCGCTCGAGTTCAGCGCGCTGGCGCGGATCGCGTTCACCGACATGCTGCTGCTCTCGTGGCTGACGCTCTGCCTGGGCGCCCTGCACCGGGCGTTCGAGCCGCGCGCGGGAGACGTCCGCTGGCTCGCCCTGGGCTGCGCCGCAGCGGGTCTCGCGGTTCTGACCAAGGGAGTCATCGGGGCGGGCTTTCCCGCGCTCGCGCTCGCGGGCGAGCTCGCGCTCCGCGGTCGCTTCCGAGAGCTCTGGCGGCCGACCTGGATCGCGCTGGCGCTGCTGCTCGTGTTGGGAATCGGGAGCTCCTGGTATCTCGCCCTGGGACTCACGCAGCCGGGCGGCTTCGCCTTCATGCGCTCGCTCTTTCTCGAGAACCATGTCGGGCGCTTCAGCCGGCCGATGCAGGGGCACGGCGGCTCGCTGCTGTACTACCTGCCCGTGCTGCTCGTGGGTCTGTTTCCGGCGAGCCCGCTGCTGCCCGGGGCGATCGCGCGCGCCGGCCTGCGCGGAGACGACGAGCGGACCCGGTTCCTGCGCCTGTTCGCGCTGTTCGCGGCGATCGTGCTCGCCTTCTTCAGCGCCGCGGCGACGAAGCTCCCGAGCTACGCGCTGCCGGCGTTTCCCGGCTGCGCGCTGCTCGTGGGCGCGTGGCTGACTCGTGACTCGGGGCGCGAGCGCGCGCTCGCGGTCTCGCTGGCAGTGGCGATCGCCCTGGCGGTCCTGGCGGCGCTCGGGCTCGTGCTCCTGCCCGAGCTGCTCGCGAGTCCCGCCGCCTGGAGCAGCAAGGCGGCCCTGCACCCGGCGTTGGCCGGGTCGCTCGACCTCGGCCCCGGCTGCTGGATCGCCGCGGCGGTCCTCGCCGGAGCCGCGGGGGCGGCGGCCGTGGCATGGCGGCGCGCCGCAGCGGAGCGCGCGCTCGTGGCGCTGTGTCTCGGCGCCGGCGCGACTTACTTCGTGCTGTTCCTCACGGTCGCGCCGCGCGTGGACGCGCAGCTCAACGCGCCGCTGCGGCGACTGGCGGAGCGGGCGGCGAGCCTGACCCGGCCCGACGAGCCCGTGCTCCTGCTCGGCTTGCGCCACCGGCCCAGCGTCTGTTTCTACGGCGCGCGCCGGACTCACTACGCGAGCGAGGCCGGCGGGAAATGGACCACCGAGCGGCTGTTCGGCCCGCAGCACGACCGGATCGGCATCAGCGGCGAGCCCCAGCTCGCGCGTCTGCCGGACGCGGGCCGGCTCGAGATCCTGGAGCGCGACGGCGGCTACGTGCTGTTCCGGATCCCCGACTGACGGCCGGCGCGTACGAAGCGCGCGATCCCCCACCCGATCAAGAGCAGTGACAGCGCGCCGAGGCCGCGCGCGGCCCAGGTCGGCAGCGCGCGCACGCGCGCCTCGGGCTTGGGCAGCGCGACTCCGTCCCAGCGCAGCACGGGGTTGAGATACACGACCGCGCCGTGCGCGATCACCTCGACGCGCACGTAGGGATCGTCCGCGCGCGGCGCGTAGCTCGCCTCGGCGCGGCCCAGCTCCTGGTAGCGCAGCACGCCGTGCGGGCCGTAGAAGCGGATCGCGTTGGCGCGCTCGCCCACGCGCACGCGCAGCGCGCCGTCCTCGAGCTCGCAGCGCTCGAGCAGGAGCGGCGGCTCGTTCTGGCGCGTATAGAGTGAGTGGAAGCGGCCCGCCCGCAACGCGGCGAAGACCGCTTCGGGCGTGCGCTCGGCGGCGTGGATCAGGATCGCGCCGATGCCGACATGACTCCCGGCGCCCTCCTCGGTCTGCGCGTGGCCGTCGTCGGAGGCGACGCCCCAGATCGGCCGGCCCGCCGACAGCGCGGCGTCCCAGTAGTCGTCCCAGACGCCGTACTTGCTCGCGACCTCGATCGCGTCGTAGCCCGAGAGTCGCTCCAGGTCGTGGATCGAGAACGACGCCGCCTTGGTCGGGTGATTGATCACCAGGAAGCGCGCGCTCGGCCGCAGCCAGTCGAGCACGTTCTGCTTCTGGCGGGTCGAGCCGCCGAGCGGGTAGTCGAACCAGACCACGTGCTCGGCGCCAATCACGGTATGGTGGTGGCGGCCGGGCGTGAAGCCGTGCTCGTAGCTCGACACGAACAGCTCATCCGGCTCGATCGCCGAGTCGAGCAGCATGTAATCGCTGATCCCGACCACGTCGTAGCCGCGCGCCTTGTACAGCGCGTACAGCTCGCGGCGCGGGGTGTTCCCGAAAGTGAGTCCGCCCCAGGCTTCGGAGTGGGCGTGGAAGTTCGCGAGCAGCCCGCCGCCGGTGTAGCCGGCATAGGGGTTGTACCAGTGCTCGCCCTGGAACGGCTGCGCGGGCGCGAAGTCGTAGAACGGCGGCCACGCCAGCTCGAAGGTCACGAGCAGGGCGAGCAGGAACGAGACACCCCCCAGGACGCCGCGCAGCAGTCGGCTCACGCGCGAAGCATTACAAACGCGCGCGCCCGCCGCTCTGCCAGAACGCCTCGAGCGCGCGAGCCGGGTCGTCGGTGAGGACCATCTCATCGCGCCACCAGGCGGGCAGTCGATCGAAATAGTCGGGCTCGCCGAAGCGGCGGTCGAGCAGCACGATCGCGCCCACGTCGTCGGGCCCGCGCAGCACGCGGCCACCCGCCTGGACCGACCGCGCGAGCCCGGGCACGAGATAGGCGTATTCGAAGCCCGCGCCGAGCTGCTCGTCGAAGTGGGCGCGCACCAGCTCGCGCTCGAGCTCGACCTTGGGCAGGCCGGGGCCGACCACGAACACCCCGATCGCGAGCTCGCCGGGATAGTCGACGCCCTCTGCCAACACACCTCCGTGTACCCCACAGACCAGCAGCGTCTCGCTCTTGTTGGCGCGCAGGCGCGCGAAGATCGGCTCGACCGGCGCGCCCGGAAGCTGCAGCAGCACGCGCAGCGCGCCGGCCGGCAGCTTCGCCACCACCTCGTCGCGGAAGGCGAAGCTCGAGAAGAAGGCGAGCCAGTTGCCGCGCCGAGTGGCGGCGCAGCGCGCGATCGTGCGCGCGATCTCGGCGGCCTGCTCGGAGCGCACCTTGAAGCGCGTGTCGACGCCGGTGGCGGCTAGCAAGAGACGGTTCTCGCGCGGGAACGGGCAGGGCAGGTCGAGTGACAGACTGCGCGGCCCGTCGATGCCGAGCAGCCGCGCGTGGTGCTCGAGTGGCGCGAGCGTGGCGCTCATCAGCACCGCGGCGTGGAAGCTCTTGATGCGCGCGCCGATCCAGGGCGCGGGATCGAGACAAAACAGCGCCGCGCGCTCGGGCGACCAGATTGCCGCGAAGCGGTCGGGATCGCCGTCGGCTGCGACCGCGAAGTCGCGCAGGTCGGCGAGCGCGGACTGCACCGGATCGCGCAGGCGCGCGTCGCGGCCCTCGCGCCGCGGCAGCAGCCGCGCGTCGCGCGGAGCGGCGTGCGCGATCAGCGCCTGGGTCTCCATCTGACTCACCATCGCGCGCAGCGCGATCGGCTCCCAGAAGCCGCGCGCCGGCGGCTCGACCCACGGCGCGAGTGACTCGCGCTCCTCGCCGAGCCGCGCCGCGAGCGCGCCCGCATGACTTGCCACCTCGCGCAACAGCTCGCCCGCGCGCTGGTAGGCCGGCTCGACCTGCAGCTCGAGACACCGGCCGAGGCTCTCGAGCTGCTCGAGCTCGAGCACGGGCGAGAGCGCGCCCCGCGCACGCTCCGGCAGGTCGTGCGCCTCGTCCACGACTAGGAGCGCGCGCGCGTCGCCTTCGCCGAGCAGGTGGCGCAGGGCGACGCGCGGGTCGAACACGTAGTTGAAGTCGCAGACCACCGCGCTCGCGCGCTGCGCGAGCCGCAGCGTGACCTCGAACGGACACAGCTCGTGCGCGCGCGCCGCGACGGCCACCTGCTCGGCCGAGACGACGCCGCGCGTCTCGAGCTCGTCGAGCAGGCCCGTGCGCGCGAGTCGCTCGGCGAAGCGCCGGCCCCAGGGGCAGCGCCGCTCTACGCAGCCGAGCTGCGCCTGGGGGCAGACGCGCTCCTTGGCCGAGATCTGCATTGCCAGGGCCGGTCCGCCGGCCGGCAGCATGCGCCGCAGCGTCTCGAGCGCGAGCTCCTGCTGCGAGCCGCGCGAGGTCACGAAGAACACGCGCCGGTCGTGCGCGAGCGCGTCGCGCAGGAACGGGTAGAGTGCGCCTGCGGTCTTGCCGACGCCGGTCGGTGCAGACACCAGCAGCACCAGGCCGGACGCCGCCGCGCCCGCGACCTCGCGCAAGAGCGTCTCCTGCACCGGCCTCGGTGACTCGAACGGGAACGGCACGTCGACCCGGCGGCGTTCGCGCGCGCGGCCGAGCTCGAGCTCCGCCCGGTGCGCCAGCTCGTCGAGCCGGACGCGCAGGAGATCCTCCCAGGCCTCGCGCTTGAACACGACGTCGCTGCGCAGCGGCGGCTCGCCCGGCCGCAGCTCGAGCACGGCCACGCGCGCCACCGGCTCGCCGGCATAGCTCGCGAACAGCGCCAGGAAGCCGGCGCGCTCGAGCGCGCGCGCCGCGCCCGAGTCGCCCACGTCGCGCAGGACCTCGAGCGAGATGCCGCGCGCATCGTCGCGCAGCACGTCGGCGCGACCCGACAAGTGGATCGTCCACTCGCGCCAGGTGACCGGCACGTCGAGCGCGACCTCGCAGCGCGCCCCCGCCGCAGCCGCGCGCGCCAAGTGCTCCACGCGGGCGGCGTGCACCGCGCGCAGCGACTCGCCCGCCTCGGCGGCTCCGTGCTCGCCGGCGTCGAGGAGATCCTCGACGCCGAGCGAGAGCACGCGCGCGCTCTCGTCCGCGACGATCACAGTGCGCGTAACTTACCCGGCCCGCCTGATGATCGCGCGGGCACCCTACCCGCGCCCGCCCAATGATCGCGCGGGCACCCTACCCGCGCTCAGGCAGAAATCACTTCGCAGGTGGCCCGGTCGGGACGTCGCGGAAGGCGGTGTCCTTGTCGAGCCGCGGCTCGGGCGGCAGGCGCAGCACGCGCTCCGCCAGGATGTTGCGCATGATCTCGTCGGTGCCGCCTGCGATGCGCAGACCCGGCGACCCGAGATACGCCTCCTGCGGCGCGCCGAGCGCTCCGCCCGCGAGCCCCTGCAGCTCGATCGCGAAGGCCGCGACCTCCTGCCCGAGCGGCGCGCCGACCAGCTTCCCGATCGAGCTCTCCGGGCCCGGCGTGGTGCCCTTCGAGAGCGCGGTCAGCGTGCGGTAGCCGGTGTACTTCAAGCCCGACGAGCGGATGTAGAAGTCGGCGATCCGCTGCCGCACCGAGCTGTCCTCGAGCGCGGGCCGGCCGCTCCACTCCGACTCACGCGCCATGCGGATCAGGTCGTCGGTGCGCATGCCGCCCCCGCCGCCGCCGATCGAGGCGCGTTCGTTCATGAGCGTGGTCAGCGCCACGCGCCAGCCGTCGCCCACCCGGCCCAGCCGGTTGGACTCGGGCACCTTCACGTCGCTGAAGAACACCTCGTTGAAGCCCGAGCCGCCGTTGATCTGCTTGATCTGGCGGATCTCGATGCCCGGCGACTCCATGTCGACGATGAAGTAAGTGAGCCCGGCGTGCTTGGCGACCGTGGGATCGGTGCGGGTCACGATCATGCCCCACTTCGAGAAGTGGGCGCCCGTGGTCCAGATCTTCTGGCCGTTGACGATCCAGTCGTCGCCCTTCTTGACGGCCGAGGTGCGCAGACCAGCCAGGTCCGAGCCAGCCGCCGGCTCGCTGAACAGCTGACACCAGATGTCGTCGCCGCGCGCCATGCGCGGGATGTACTTGCCCTTCTGCTCGGCGGTGCCGTGCGCCATGATCGTGGGGCCCAGCATGCCCAGGCCGATCGCGAAGATGTTGGGCGGAACCTGGTATCTCGCTTCTTCCTGGTTCCAGATCACCGACTGGATCGGCGTCGCGTCGCGGCCGCCGAACTCCTTCGGCCAGGTGAGCACCGCCCAGCCGTTGTCGAGCTTCAGCGCCTGCCACTCCTTCGCGCGCTTGATCGTATCGGGATCGTCGCGCTCGGAGAGCATGTTGTTGCTCTCGCCGGCCGCGAGCGGACGGCGGTGCTTGTCGAGGAAGGCGCGCGCCTTGGCGCGGAACTCGGCCTCTGCCGGGGTATCGTTGAAGTCCATCTCTCGAATCTCCTCAGGCCGCGTGCTTGGCGGCCAGCCGCTGCACGAGCTTCTCGCGCCAGTGAGTCGCCGTTCCGATCAGCAGTCCCTGCTGCTTCGCGCGGCGATAGAACAGGTGACAGTCGTATTCCCAGGTGAAGCCGACGCCGCCGTGCATCTGCACCATCTCGACGCTCGTCAGGTCGAACGCGTCGCTGGCCGAGACGCGCGCCGCAGGCGCCGCGAGCGCGAGCTCGGGGTCGCTCTCGGACAGCGCCCAGGCGCCCCAGTAGCAGTTCGACTTTGCCAGCTCGAGCGCCACGTACTCGTCGGCCATGCGGTGCTTGAGCGCCTGGAACGACGCGATCGGCCGGCCGAAGGCGTAGCGGCCCAGTGTGAAGTCACGGGTCATCTCGAAGGCGCGCTCGGCGCCACCGAGCTGCTCCCAGGCCAGGAGCACCGCGGCGCGGTCGAGCAGCTTCTCGAGCAGCTCGTGGCCCTTGCCCTCGGCGCCCAAGGTCTCGGCCGGAGCGCCCTGGAAGGAGATCTCCGCCACGGACTGCGTCGGGTCGATCGACTCGGTCGGCGTGCGCGTGACGCCCGGTCCGGACAGGTCGACCAGCGCTAGGCTCACGCCCGAACCCGACTTGGCCACCACCACCGCGAGCGTGGCGACGTTGCCGGCCGGGACGCCGATCTTCTTGCCGCTCACCTTTCCGCCCGAGAGGCTCGTCTTCAGGCTGCCCGGCGAGGGGAAGCCCGGGCCCTCGGCCAGCGCCAGCGTGCCCACCGCCCGGCCCGAGGCCAGCGCCGTGAGCCACTTCTGCTTCTGGGCGTCGCTGCCCGCGAGCAGGAGCGCCTCGGTCGCGAGATACACCGACGGCGCGAACGGGACCGGCGCCAGCGAGCGCCCGATCTCGGTCGCGATCAGCGCCAGCTCGAGATAGCCGAAGCCGGCGCCGCCGTAGCTCTCCGGAATCGCGGCCCCCTGCCAGCCCATCTCCGCAGTCTGCTTCCAGAGCTCCGGGTTCCAGTCCTTGGCGGACTCGAGCACCTCGCGGTTCACCGACAAGGGCGCGTGCTCCGTGAGGAAATCGCGCGCCGTCTTCTGCAACAGCTTTTGGTCTTCCGAGAAATCGAAGTTCATAGACGGCGATCATATCGAGCGCGCTCGCCGCGAATCAAACGGGGCTTTCCGTTACTCGCGGTGTACCTTGCCGGCCATGAAGCGCTTGGAGGGGCGGGTCGCCGTGGTCACCGGCGCGGCCAGCGGCATCGGCCGCGCGCTGGCGCTCGAGCTCGCGCAGCGCGGCTGTCACCTGGCGCTGGTCGACGTCGACGAGGCGGGCCTCGGCCCGGTGGCCGATCGCGTGCGCGCGCTGGGGCGAAAAGTCTCGCTCCACCGCGTGGACGTCTCCGAGCGGGCGCAGATGGAGCGCCTGCCCGGCGCGGTGATCGCCGAGCACGGCCACGTGCACGTGCTGGTGAACAACGCGGGCGTGTCGGTCTCGGGCGTGCTCGCCGATCAGTCACTCGACGACTTCGCCTGGATCGTGGGCATCAACTTCTGGGGCGTGGTGTACGGCTGCAAGCTGTTCCTGCCGCAGCTGCTGGCCGAGGACGAGGCGCACATCGTGAACCTGTCGTCGCTGTTCGGCCTGATCGGCGTGCCGACGCAGGTCTCCTACAACGCCACCAAGTACGCGGTGCGTGGCGTGTCCGAGGCGCTGATCTCGGAGCTCTCGGGTACACGCGTCGGTGTCACCTGCGTGCACCCGGGCGGGATCCGCACCAACATCGTGCGCGCGGCGCGCGCCTCGACGCCGCGCGACGAAGCCGAGAACGAGCGCACGGCCGCGCTGTTCGAGCGCTTTGCCATGCCGCCCGAGAAGGCGGCGCGCAAGATCGCGCGCGCCGTCTCGCGCAACCAGGCGCGGCTGCGGATCGGCGCCGAGACCTATCTGCTCGACTGGCTGAAGCGGCTGGCTCCGGTCACCACCCAGCGCGTCGCGGGCTGGGCCTGGCGGCGCTCACTTCGTTCGTGACTTCTCCCAGGCGCGCACCCTCCGGCGCGCCTCGTCGAACAGCCGCTCGTAGTTGCCGCGCTTCACCCTCTGGCGTGCGTCGTCGCTGAGCGCCTGCCACAGCGGGTCGTACTGCCGGTACACCTTGAGATAGGAGTCCTGGTCGGGCGGCGCGACCTCGTCGGTGCCGAACAGGAAGCGCTCCGGGTACTGGTTGATCAGCTCGGCGACGCGCCGGGTCGTCTCCGGCGTCGCCACGATGTACTTCGCGACCTCGTCCCACGAGATGTCGAAGTGGACGTGCTTGAACTTCGGGTCCTCGAGGATCGCGCGCACGATCTCGATCTGACCCGGGCTGCGCTCCGCCGTGCCCTGCGCGCTGGCCTGCACCGGATGGATCACGCGCCCCAGGCCCATGTGCGCCCAGATCGTGGTGGTCTTGGGATGGCGCGCGAGCAGGTCCTTCATCTGCCCGAGATACTCCGGCTTCGCGCCCGGCTTGGCGAAGGGCACGTCGATGTCTTCGTGGATCAGCACCACCAGCCCGGCCTCGCCGGCGAAGTCGAAGATCCGATCGAGCGCCGGGTCGGTCAGGCTCGCGGTGTCTCCGGCCACCTTCGAAGACACGAACTCCTTGTGGATGGTGAACTCGCCCAGGCCTTCGAACACGCCGGGGAACACCTTCAGTACGCGCTGGATGTGCTCGACCGCGTACATGTCGGCCGGATTGAAGCCGGTGATCATCGGATCGAAGCGCGCCCGCTCCTCGGGCTTGAGCGACAGGTACTGACTCGCGATCCAGGCGTCGGTGAACGAGTAGTAGTAGAGCGGCGCGTCGCTGTGCAGATAGTAGGTGGGAGCGAAGTCGCCCGAGTTCTCGTACGACCAGGTCTGCTGCAGCGGGATGCCGAACAGCGCGACCCGTCCGACCTTCGTGCCCATCGTCTTCAGGAAGTCGTGGATGTCCGGCCCCTGCTGAACGTAGTTGGTGAGGTGGAAGTGCGAGTCGTCGAGCTCGTACCCGTCGGCCGCCTGCAGTCTCGCCGGACACAGAGCGCTGGCAAGCGCCCACGCCAGCAGTGAGATACGGACCGTTCGTATCGCCTTCATTTCACATCCTTCTCGAAAAGTCTTCGCCGAGCGTGCGCCCGCCGGTGTAGAACGGTGCATTGCAGAATCGATGTATTGGATCACGAGGAGGTGGATCGTGAAACGAAATCGTTGGCTCTGGATCGCGCTGTCGGCGCTGATCGCATTCGGGACTCACTCACGGGGAGCGCGCGCGGACGAGGCGTCCGACCTGCGCCAGCTGAAGGACGAGGTGGCGGCCGAGCGCAAGGCGCTCGCCGAGGAGCGCGAGGCGCTCGCGGAGCAGCGGCGCAGGATCGACGAGGCGCTGCTGAGTCTCCAGGATCAGAAAGCCGACCCCGGCAGCGGGGTGGTGCTGGTCTCGAATCCGCCGCTCGCCGCGCCGGCCGTGCCAGGAGTGCCCGCCGCGGCGGCGGTCGCGGCCGAGACGAAGACGTTGTCAGGCGCATATCTCGACGTCTACGGCTTCATCCAGGCCGACGGCATCTACGACTTCAACCGCGTCGATCCGGCCTGGAACGCGACGCTGCGGCCGTCGAAGATCCCGGTCACCTGCCCGGGGGACCCCGGCTGCGGTCAGGACGGCGAGACGATCTTGAGCGTCCGGCAGTCCCGGCTGGGCTTCAAGGGCGTGTTGCCCACCAGCATGGGTGACTTGAAGACCCAGTTCGAGTTCGACCTGTTCGGCGTGGGCGTCGACGCCGGCAACACCACCATGCGCATCCGGCACATCTGGGCCGAGCTCGGTCAGTGGGGCGCCGGTCAGACCAACAGCCTGTTCATGGACGGCGATCTGTTCCCGAACACGGTGGACTACTGGGGACCGGCGGGCATGGTGTTCCTGCGCAACCCGCAGATCCGCTGGACGCCGATCCAGGACGAGCACTGGAAGTTCGCGGTCGCGCTCGAAGCGCCGGGGGCCGGCATCGACTCCGGTCATGCAAGTGAGATCGACCCGAACATCACCGCCAGCAACTGGAACAAGTATCCCGACGTCACCAGCCAGCTGCGCTTCAACGACGCCTGGGGTCACCTGCAGCTGTCGGCGATCCTGCGCTCGATCGGCATCGAGGGCACGTTCGGGAACGGCGACCCGTTCCACCGCCGCCGCGTGGGCTGGGGCCTCGACCTCGGCAACGTGCTGCAGATGGGGAACTTCAGCGAGTCACTCAAGGGTGACCGGCTGATCACCGGCGTCGTCTACGGCTACGGCATCGCCAACTACATGAACGACGGCGGCAACGACATCGCGCCCAAGTCGGACCTGTCCCCGTCCGCGGTGCCGACCCTGGGCTGGCTGATCTACTACGACCGCACCTGGAACGAGTACTGGACGAGCTCGATCGGCTACAGCCAGCACCGGCAGTACAACATCGGCGGTCAAGCCGCGACGTCTTTCAAGCAGGGTGACTACATGAGCCTGAACGTGCTCTGGCACCCGCTGCCGGAGATGTTCATGGGTCCCGAGTTCATCTGGGGCCGGCGCAAGGACAACGACAGCAACGGCGGCTCGGACAGCCGCATCCAGATGTCTTTCCACTACGACTTTGGAGGAAGGATCGCCCGCTAGGCGGCGCGATCGAAAGGAGCCGTCATGAAGAAGTCACTCGGACTCGCGCTCGGCGCGTTCTTCGCCGCAGCAACGCTCGCTGGTGTAGCGCTCGCGCAGCAGGCCTTGCCCGATGGGGCCGCGATCGACAAGGCGTTGAAGGAGGCGCACGCGAAGTTCGCGGACGTCACCGAAGGCAAGAACGCCGACTACATCCCGGCGCTGGCCAAAGTGCCGTCGAAGCTGTTCGGGATCGCGCTGGTCACGACCGACGGCAAGGTGTACTCGGTGGGCGACGCCGACTCACTCTTCTCGATCCAGTCGATCTCGAAGGTGTTCACGATGGCGCGCGTGATCCAGGACCAGGGCGAGCAGAAGATCGAGGACAGCGTCGGCGTCGACGCCACCGGCCAGGTGTTCAACTCGATCGTCGCGGTCGAGCAGTACAAGGGCCACCAGATGAACGCGATGGTGAACCCGGGCGCGATCGCCACCACCGGCATGGTCGGCGGCAAGACCGACGCCGAGAAGTGGGGGAAGATCGTCGAGACCGACAGTGACTTCGCCGGCCGCAAGCTCGAGGTGAACGACGAGGTCTACAAGTCGGAGGCCGCCACCAACCAGCGCAACCAGGCGATCGGCCAGCTCATGTCGGCGTACGGCCTGATCAGCGACGACCCGCACATGGTGACCGACGTCTATACTCGGCAGTGTTCCTTGAACGTGTCGGCCAAGGATCTCGCGCAAATGGCGGCCACGCTCGCGAACGGCGGCACGAACCCGGTCACCAAGAAGAAGGTGATCGACGCCAAGCACGTGCCGGGCATCCTCGCGGTGATGGCGACGGCGGGGCTCTACGACGACTCCGGGATCTGGCTGTATCACGTGGGCCTGCCCGCGAAGAGCGGCGTGGGCGGCGGCATCCTCGCGGTGTCGCCGGGGCGGTTCGGGATCGCAGCGTTCTCGCCGCCGCTCGACGCCGCCGGGAACAGCGTGCGCGCGCAGCGCGCGATCCGCTACGTGACGGACGCGCTGAACTCGAACCTGTTCGCCTCGTCGCCACGCTGATCCGCGCGCTCCTCTTCGCGGCGTTGCTCGGGCTCGCGGCGCCGGCTCGGGCGGAGGAGACTCCCCCCGACTCGGCGCCCGCGCCCGAGCCGGCGGAGACCCACAAC
>Ga0335080_10001043_pt1 | contig 26531 bp, 16 predicted proteins | sample Lox_Sample_34_FD_206720 | JGI IMG/M metagenome (GOLD analysis project Ga0335080, IMG submission 206720) | Soil microbial communities from Loxahatchee National Wildlife Refuge, Florida, United States - Lox_Sample_3.4 | ecosystem: Environmental > Terrestrial > Soil > Wetlands | place: USA... | reverse complement strand
ATGTTGTCGCTGGCCAGTACTACCGTGCCGCCCGCGGTGTTCACCGAGACGAACTGCGATGCGTACGTGTGCTTGCCGCCGGTGTAGCACGTGATGCCCGGCAGAATCTCCTGCCCGTCGCCGTTCACCAGCCCGACCTTGCCCTGCATATTCAGCCGGACGGCCGCCATCACGTCGTCGGGATCGATGCCGCCGTGCGTTCGCGGCGATTGCCACGCCGATCCCGCGTAGTATTCCAGCTCCTCTTTCTGGAGCCAGATTCTGGCATTCGGGAACAGGTCCATGCCGTCGGCGTGGTCCCAGTGCATGTGGGTCACGATCACGTCCGTGATCTGCTCCGGTTTGACGCCGGCGCGCCGGACGGCCTCGTCCGGCCGCACGAAGTCCGTCACCTTCCACTGTTTGAAAAACTGCTCGCGATAGAATCCCGAATCCACCAGGATGTTCTTCCCCCCGCCGCGCACCAGCCAGACCATCATGGCGATGTCCATCTTGCGCGAGGGCTCCGCGCCCGCCACCAGGCCCGACACCGCGAAATCGGGGATGGTTGCGTAGCGGACCGCGTACACTTCGTACTGCGGTTTGTTTTGCGCCGCAGCTAACCCCGCCAGGAGCGCCGCCGCCGCCGCTGCCCGCCACACGCGCTTATCCACGCAGCACCTCCGCATAGGTTTCGCGATCCACGTTGCCTCCGCTCAGGATCACCGCGACCCGCTTTCCCTCGAGCGATTTTTTCTCCTGCAGCATCGCCGCGATCGCCGCCGCGCCGCCGCCCTCGGCCAGGTTGTGCGTGTCGTCGTAGGCCGCGCGAATCGCGGAGCACACCTCGTCGTCGGTCACCGTCACCACGCGCGCCACGTGCCGCCACATCACGGCCAATGCGCTGGGATCCGCCGCGCGGCACGCCATGCCGTCGGCGATCCGGGTGCTCACCGGCGCGTCCACCGCCTCTCGGCGCGCGAACGATTCCGCATAGGCGCGTGCATGTGCCGACACTACCCCTACAATCTCGGTCTTGAGCCCCAGCGCTTCGCGCGCGGCACACATGCCGCAGATGCCGCTGCCCATGCCGATCGGCACGAAGGCCACGTCGATCTCGGGCACCGCGCGGAACAGTTCCAGCGAATAGGTCGCCGTGCCCTCCACCAGCCACTGGTGGAATGAGGGCACGTAATGAAAGCCCTCCGCTTGCGCACAGCGCACCGCCTCGCGCCGCGCCTCTTCAAAGTCCTGGCCATACTCCACCAGCGTCGCGCCGAGTGCCCGCATCGCGCGGTTCTTTGCCGGGCTGTTGCCGTGCGGCACGTAGACCAGGGCCTCCATGCCCACATTTCGCGCACCCAGCGCCACCGCCTGTCCGAAGTTGCCGCGGGTTGCCGTCACCGCCTTTCCGTCGGCGGCCCCCGAGTCCTTCAGGCGGCGGAAATACACCAGCCCGCTGCGAGTCTTGAACGCGCCCAGAGGAGCGTGGTTTTCGTGTTTGACCCAGACCTCCGTGCCCGCGCGCTCGCACAATAGCGGCCAGCGATACTGCGGGGTGGGCGGCATCACGCTGTAGACGATTTGCGCCGCGCGCTCGATAGCCGCCAGGTCCGGAAGGGTCATTGACCCATTCTACGATTGCGAAGGCGGGCCCTACTGCTTGGCGGTCTTCTTGAAAGGATTGATCTTGCCCAAAGCACGCCCGAGCCGGCTCCCAGGCTTTTGCGCCTTCGGTCCCTCCGGCTCCTCCACGACGGGCGGCAGGTCGGGCGTGGCCGGCTGCGGCAATGCCACTACGGGGGGTTCCGGCACTGCGGCGGGGGCGGGCGGAGGCGGAACGGTTCGCGATGCCGGCGCCGGCGATTCCACTTCGCCTCCGCTCACCCGGATTGCATAACCCGGTTGCGGCGTCTTCGACTGCGCGGCGGCCCGTGCGGGGACCTGCTGTGCCGGTTGTGGTGCGCGCACCGCGTGTGGCGCGGCCGGCTTGTCGGCCGCTATCCCGGCTGCCGGCTTTTCAACCGCTGTGCCGGATGGCGGCTCGATTCCCGCTTCCGGCGGCGGGAGAGGCGCCGGCAGAGGAGGCGCAACCGCGCGGGACGCGGCCGGCCTCGCGACTTCGCGAGCCTGCACGTGCACCGGCCTGGTGAGCAGCCGCGCGATGCCGAAGGTTGCCGCCATCACCACCAGGGGCATCGCCGCCATCACCGCCGTCGATGCCTTCATGGGCCGGCGCGCGGCCGCCGGCGCCGACGCGCGAGTTGCCGTCGCCGCGGACTGCAGAGCCCGCAGGAACTCCTCGGCCGATTGGTATCGCTGGGCCGGGTCCTTCGCCAGAGCTTTCAGCAGAACGCCGTCGATGATCCTGGTAAGCGCAGGGTGGCGCGAACTGGGAGGCGCCGGCATCCGGTCCACGTGTGCGCTCATCACCGCGAAGGCCCCATCGGCGTCGAACAGCTTGGCGCCCGTGAGAGCCTCGTAAATCACGGCGCCCATCGCGTAAATGTCGGTGCGCCCGTCGATGGGCTCGATTCCCCGAACCTGCTCGGGAGACATGTACCATGGCGAGCCCACCGGTGCGCCCGAGGTCGTCACACGAAGATCGGTCGCGGCCTTCGCCAGCCCGAAGTCGGTCAGCTTGGCAATCCGGTCCCTGGTGATGATGATGTTGGCCGGCGAAACATCGCGATGAATCACGCCCTCCTGGTGAGCGTAGGCCAGCGCGGAAAGCACCTGGCTGGCATATTCCACGGTGGTCTTCAGCGGCAGAGGTCCTGCCGCCAGAATGTGCTGGAGCGGCTCGCCCTCCACGTACTCCATGATCAGCGCGATCGTGTCCCCGTTGCGCAGCGCATTGTACAGGGCCGCGATGTTCGGGTGGCTCAGCCGTGCCTGCACCTGGATCTCGCGCTCGAAGCGGTGCACGCGTTCGGGATCGGCCGAGATCCCCGCAGGCACCAGCTTCATGGCTTCGATTCGCCTGGTGAGCAGGTGCTCGATTTTGTACACCGCGCCCATCCCGCCCGAGCCGATGACCTCGATTACCCTGTAATCGCCGACTATGTCGCCAATTTGAATCGTCAAAGTACCGCTCCCTGAATCAGTGCATCGCGAAGTAAAGTACCGCGAGCCCGACCGCCACCGAGAGAAGGCCCAACGCAAACGCCTTCGTCGGAGACGGCGTGGATCGGGGCTCCACGAAAAACTGCGGCGGAGCGCACTCCTCCGCCGCCGGTTCTTCGACAGGTTCCGGCGAGGGAACCGCGACGGTCGAGTTCAGCGCCTGGCGAAACTCCGCGGCCGTCGGATAGCGCTCCTCGGGCTTCTTGGCCAGCGCGGTCAGCACAACCCGGTCCAGCTCCGGAGAGATTCCGGGGTTGAGCACGCTGGGCGGCCGCGGCACCGAATTGACCTGCGCGACCATGACGTCGAATTCGTTCGGATTATCGAACGGCACCTTCCCGGTCAGCGCGTGGTACAGGAGCACACCGACCGAGTACAGGTCGGACCGCGCATCCAAGGCCGCGGTCCCCATCACCTGCTCCGGCGAGATATACCTTGGCTCGCCGAGCACGGAGCCCGATTGGGTCAGATTCATATCGTCCGCCGGTTTCGCCAGGCCAAATCCGCCCAACTTAACCTCTCCCGTGGGCGTCACGATCACATGCTCCGCCGTGATCCCCCGGTGCACGATTCCCAGTTCGTGCGCCTCCTCCAGCCCGGACAATACCTCGCCGACGATCCGGACCGCCTCGCTCGAAAGCACCGGACCTTCGCGGCACAGGGCGGCCAGGGTCGTACCTTCGACATACTCCGCCGTCATCACCAGCTGACCATCCAGCTCGAAGACATCGTGGAAGGCAAGGATATTGGGATGCGACAGCCGTGTGTGAATCTTGATCTCCCGCAGAAAGCGCTCCAACGTTTCCGGATGGCTCGAAGCGGCGCCGGGCAGCGCCCGGAGCGACTCTATTTCCCCCGTTTCCCGGTTTCGGACCTTGTAAGTAACTCCTGCTTTTGGTTTATCGATGACGCCGAGAAACTCGTATTTGCCTGGCGTCTCACTGGGTGCGAAGGTCATTTGAGATAGATCCAGCTTGATTCTAGGTCCACGGTTACGGGGAGTCAATTATCCAATCCTAGAACGCACATAACCTAACTGAAGTTAGTAGGCGTAGATATCAGGGGCTTACTGAAAGTTCAGAACAAGGGGGTTAGATACCTGGCCGTCCGCCGTGAGCGTCACATTTACCTTGCCGGCGCCTGCCAGAGTCGCCGGCAAGAGCACATTCACCTGGTCCAGGCCTGGAAACTGTCCTTGAGCGCCCGCGTAGGCGACCGGCAGGCTCGCCGTTCCGATCGTCGCCGTAACGCCTGCCAGCGACGAACGATTGCGGATGCCCGTGCCGTAGAGAACCAGGTAGACGGTTCCCGAGCCGATCGCGATCGGAGTGCTCGCCGTGACGGTTTCGAGGGTCTGCGACCCGTCCGCCGCCACCCTCAAGATCTGCGCGGACGGGCCGAAGATCCCGGGCGCGACCGCGGCCAGATTCACGCGCAGGGGAATGACGCCGGCGGTGGCCACGGTAATGGTGGCCGGCCCCGTGACGGAATCCGAAGGAACCACGAAGTTGATCTGCTGTGCGGAAACGAGGTAAAGCCCGGCCTGTCGCGCCGTGCCGGCGCTGTCGGTGATGGTCACCGACGTGCCGCCAAGCGTGGTCGGAAGCGGCGGCACGCCCGGCAGCGGCATAGGGGTGAGGGACAGGTTTGTGCCGAAAAGGCTCACGATCTCGTCCGCGGCGTAGTTTGTGGAGACCGCTCCCGCGGCGTTGGCGACCCCGGGAATTTCTACAGCGTTCGATGTGCTTGCGATGAAGTTCGAGCCGCCGGAGTACGTGGCGGAGATCGGGTGTCCGGCCGTCAGGGCAATCGCCGCGTTGGAGACCATAATGCTCGCGGCGGAGGCAGCCAGCGCCGTGGTCCCCAGGACAGTTCCGGCGGTTGTATCCGTGAACTGTACCGAGCCCGCCGGCACTGCCGTGCTCGGGGCCGCGGCCGTTACCGTGGCCGTGAGCGTCACCTGCGATGCGCCGGCGGCCGCGGCCAGCACCGTAGCCGTCACGGCGCGATTGATCCCCTGTGCGAGCGGCGTCGAACGCACCGAGTACCAGTTCGGGTCGCCAACCAGCGTCGCCGTGATCTGGTGCGAGCCGGCATCGAGGTTCGAGATCGTGAACATCGCGGTGCCGTTGTTCAGTGTAACTGTGCCGAGCAGCGTGGTCCCCTCGAAGAACTGCATCGGCCCCGCGGGCGCCGCGACCCCGGCGGGCGGATCCGGCGTTACCTTCGCGATCAGTGTCAACGGTGCGCCGTATGGTACCGCCGCCGCGCTGGAACTGAGCGCCACCGAGGGTGTCAACCGGTCCACGGGTTGCCCATAAGCCGCGTAGGCGCCGCAGTAATTGAAATCGCCGCTGTAGATTGCGTTGATTTCTCGCGCCCCGGCGGAGTAGAAGGTCTCAACGGTTGAGGCCTGGCCCACCACAACCGGAAACGTGCCGAGACTGTTCGTGCCGTCGAAGAGTTGAATCGTACCGGTGGGATCCGCCGTACCCGCCACGGGCGCCACGAATGCGGTGAAGTGGACTGGCTGTCCCGGCAGGGAAGGCGCGGGGCCGCTTTGAATCACCAGGCTTACCTGCCGTTCGAGCGGACAATCGTTTCCTTGAGCGGCCGCGGCAAACGGAATCGTGACCAACCACAACCAGCGAGACCACATGATGATTGACGTTACTGAAAATCCCGGCAGGACGCAATCCGGTTAGCACCGAATACCTAACCAACGACAAGATGACGGGAGCCATCGGGTTGTCCCACGATAAGGTTGGGAGATTGTGTGTTTCAAGCCGCAGATTTTTACCTCTCCAATGGGACCGCGGCCGCGGCCGCGCTGATCCCTCTCGGGTTCTTAATTGTCGGGGCGCTTTGGGGCGTCCTCCTCTACAACAATCTGGTGCTGTCCCGAAACCGCACGCGCGAGGCGTGGAGCGGAATCGACGTTCAGCTCAAACGCCGCGCCAGCCTGATCCCCAACCTCGTCGAGAGCGTCCGCGGATACACCAAGCATGAGCATGCCGTCTTCGCGGAAGTGGCGCAGGCGCGCGGTGCGCTCGCCAAGGCGCCTGGTCCCGTCGAAGCCGCTGCCGCGGACCAGTTGCTCACCGGCGCCCTGGGCCGCCTGATGGCAGTAGCCGAGAACTACCCGCAGCTTCAGGCGGCGGCCAACTTCCAGCAGTTGCAGAGCGAACTCGCCGACACGGAAGAGAAGATCGCCTACGCGCGCCAGTTCTACAACCAGAACGCGCTCGACTACAACACCCGCATCCAGTCCTTCCCGGGGAATCAGTTCGCGAGCTGGTTCCAATTCCAGCCGTTCGACTATTTCCATACCGAAGAGAAAGCCAAAGAAGACGTCAAAGTCAGCTTCATGGAGGCTTAGAAAACAAGCATGACTGCGGGCATGGACGGTGGCCAGCCAGTCCTGGTCTACCACCGCATCGCGCACAACCGTCGCCGAACGGCCATTCTGGTCGTCTTGACGATCGCCGCCCTGGCGCCATTCGTAGTGGGGATCAGCTTCATGCTGTCGGCTGTGGTGGTGAGGCAGGTGCGTGCGGAATCGCGAAGCACCCGCGCCGCCATACGCAGCGACCAGAGCCTGTTGCGCCATCTTGAAGAATCGGAGGAGCGCTCGGAGTGGAACCAATATATCGAGCGCGACCTGGAACAACGTAAAGCGGAGCTGGCCAAATCGGAAGCTGCCGATTGGGAGCTGACCCGCAACCTGATTCCCGTGTTCGCGGGGGCCTTGATTGCCACTCTCGGCATTCTCTTCTGGGGAATTGCTTCTTCCCCCACTTCCCGGCTTCTCGACCAGGTTGGCGCTCAGCCGGCCGGCGAGAAGGAGCAGGAAGCCAGGCGGCTCCTGGAAAACCTGGCGATCGGCGCCGGGCTGCCCGCTCCGAAGCTGTACATCATCGAGACCAGCGTGCCGAATGCGTTCGCGGCGGGCATGGATCCGCATCACGCGGTGGTCGCGGTCACGCGCGGCGCGCTGAACCTGCTGAGCGACAAGCGGGAACTGGAGGGCGTGCTGGCTCACGAGCTTTCGCACATCGGCAATCACGACATCCGCCTCAATACGGTGGTCGCCTCCATCGCCCTCTTTCTTCGCCTTCCCTATCTCATGTTCCGCCGCGAGCTGCGATCCAGCGGATGGCGGTATGGCGGACGCCGCGGCGGACTCGGCTTGTGGGAGCTCGCTATTTCGCCGATCGGTATTTACATCCTGTTTGTGGCGCCTGTGATGGCGGCACTATTGCGCGCCGCGATCTCGCGCCAGCGCGAATTCCTCGCCGATGCCGACGCAGCCCTCCTCACGCGCTACCCCGAAGGTCTTTGCCGCGCATTGGCCAAAATCGGCGGCGCCGGCTCGTCCGTCGCCGGCTCGAACCCGGCATTCTCGCACTTCTACTTCGCGGACCCCGCCGCCAGCATGGGCTGGTTCACCGGGAAACTGCTTGCCACTCATCCTTCGATCACCGATCGCATCCAACGCCTGGTAGAGTTTCAGGGGCCGGCTGCCCTGGCGGGATTGGAAGAGGCCGTCAAACAGGGCAGAAAGTACACCCAACAGCGCGCCGCGGTCACCCTCGACGACGGGCTCAACCTCGGCCCCAGCGACGAACTTACTGCCCTCAACCAGGGCAATCTCCTGGGGCGCGTCTACCGGCTCCTTTCCGAATCGTCGGTTCCGGTTTACGACCAGCCGAATACCGCTTCGGCGGTGCTCGCGCGCGTCAAACCGGGATCTCTGCTGGTTGTATTCGACGACCCGGGAAAAATGCGTCAGGTAAACACCCCCGATCAGACTTTCGGGTATCTGGAACGGGCGGCTAAACTTGCTCCCGTAAACAATGTAATTCCGGCCGAAGTCTACGATCCGAAGTTGCGCGCCGCGGCGGAAGCTGCACTGCCTCCCCTCTCGGCGATGATTAATCCGGCGCAACCTGCCGTGACCGCCGGACTGTCCCGCACACAAATTTACGTGGTCCTCGGCTTCGGCGGAGTCGTCTTCGCAGGCGTGATGATGGTTTTGCTCATTCTGGACAAGTAGTCCCGCTGATTGCGTATCCTCACACTGGCAAACCGCTTGCTTTCCCATCTGTGGATCGGATGATCCAAAGGAGGAGATAAATGCGAGGGTTGCTCGCGATTCTGTTGGTGTCATCTTTTGGATACGCGGCGGAGACGGATCAAGCCCGGAGGGTCGATAAGGCCGCAGAAGTCTTCGGTGAGGTGACGAGAATGCCGGACAAAGGCATCCCTCACGACCTCTTGGAGAAGGCACAGTGCATCGTAATCGTGCCCGACCTGAAGAAAGCCGCGTTCGTTGTGGGCGCAAAATACGGTAAGGGAATTCTGTCGTGCCGCACGGATAGCGGCCGCTGGTCGGCGCCTGGCAGTATCCGCATCGAGGGCGGCAGCGTTGGCTTCCAGATCGGCGCTTCGGATGCCGACGTGGTTCTGCTTGTGATGAGCAAGCGGGGAGCTGACAAACTGTTGGGTGACCAGTTTACGTTGGGCGGCGAGGGTGAGGTCGCGGCGGGCCCGGTCGGGCGCGACGCTACTGCCCAGACCGACGCGAAGATGTCGGCGGAGATTCTGTCGTGGTCGCGGTCCCACGGGCTATTCGCCGGTATTTCACTGCAGGGCGCAACACTGCGTCAAGACACGAAGGACAACGAAGAACTCTACGGCAAGCCGCTGCACAACCGCGAAATCGTCAGAGGCGGCGCGGTAAAACCTGGGCCTGAGGGTTCGAAACTCATCGCGGAACTCGATCGGTTCTCGGCACGTCCGTGAGCCGGAGTTGAATCGAAGTGCTGCCTCCGCTGGCGGCGGTCCCCGGAAGAAGTAAACTTGAGACGTGGACCGCCGCGTTTCCGTCGTGCTCGCCCTGCTGCTTTTCTCCGGCAGCGCGCAGGCGCTGGATCCGCGGAAAAGCCTCTCGCAGTATTCCCGCACGATGTGGACCCAGGACCGCGGGCTTCCGCAGGACACGATCCGCGCCATCACACAGACCAGGGACGGGTACCTTTGGCTCGGGACCGACGAAGGTCTGGCACGCTTCGACGGTTACGAATTCATAGTCTTCAACAAGGCCAACGGCGATCTGCCCGACAATTCCATCACCGCGCTGGCCGCGGCCGCCGACGGGGCCTTGTGGATTGGCACGCAAAACGGTCTGGTCGAGTACCGGGACCGGCATTTTCGCACCTACACCACAAAGCAAGGCTTGCCCGACGCGGCCATCACCAATCTCTATGCCGATCCTTCCGGCGGCATCTGGGTCGTAGCGGGAATCTATCTCTGCCGCTTCCAGGATGGCCGCTTCACGACGTGGCAACCAGAGAAAGATATTCCGGTGAGCTCGGCGCGCGCCGCCTGCGTGGACAGCCACGGCAATCTGTGGGTCGCGGGCTTCAGCCGCGTGGTCAAAAGGAATGGTGACACGTTTGTCACCGTCCTCGGGCCGGAGGCCCTGGCCGGCACCGTCATGCTGTCCATACTTGTGGATCGCCACGATCACGTCTGGATCGGCAGTAACTCGGGCGCCATCGAGATTTTCCCGGGCGGATCCGTCCGCAGGTTCGGAACGAAGGATGGCCTCCCGGATCGCGCAGTCCGTGCCTTGTGGGCCGACAGGGACGGCAACATTTGGGGCGGCACCAACAGGGGGATCGTCCGCCTGGAAGGGTCGCGCTTCGTGAGCGCTCAGGCGGAGAGCGAAGACACCGGAGGCCCGGTGCGCTGTCTCTTCGAGGACCGCGAGGGCAACCTGTGGATCGGCACCAACGGTGGGTTGATGCGCTGGCGCAACGACATCTTCACCGTCTACGGGAAGAATGAGGGCCTCCCCAGCGACGAGCCCAACGTGGTCTATCAGGACCACGCCGGGCGCATCTGGATCGGTTTCACCGACGCGGGCCTCATGTTGTTTTCCGGAGACACCAGGCGCAGTTACTCGATTGCCGACGGCTTACCCGATAACGACATCATCCAGATTCGCGAGGCGCGAAACGGCGACCTGATGCTCGCCACCCGCCGCGGACTGGCCCGCATGTCCGGGGGCCGCTATAAGATCTTCCACTATCCGGACCCGCTTTCCCGCCAGGGGCTCTTCGATGCGATCGAGACTGCCGACGGCAGTCTCTGGCTGGCCGCGCCGGTTGGACTTGGCGTCCTGTCGTCGGGCGGGTTTCACCTCGTCATCCCCGGCGGGCCCCTGCTGATGGATTTCGTGGTGACCCTGTGCGAGGCGCGGGACGGCAGCATCTGGGCCGGCACGTTCGGCAAGGGGCTGTGGCACGTCAGGGGAGAAGAACGCAGGCAGTTCACCACCTCCGACGGACTCTCGAGCGACCAGATCCGCTCCCTCTACCAGGACGCCGAGGGTACGCTCTGGATCGCCACCTTCGGTGGCGGTTTGAACGCGTACCGCGATGGCAAGTTCCGTTCTTATCGGGAGCAGGATGGCCTGCTCAGCGACAATATCGGCAGAATCTCCGACGACGGTTCATCGCTCTGGCTGAGCACCACGCGCGGCATTTGCCGCGTCGCCAAAGAGCAGTTCGCGCAAATGAACGCGGGTCAACGCAAAAAGCTGGAGCCGGAAAACTTCGGAGTGGAGGATGGCTTGCGAAGCGCACAATGCGCCCCCGGCTATCCGGGGCCGGGCGGAGGCATGCGCGCCAGCGACGGACGGCTTTACTTTGCGACCAGCCGCGGTGTCGCGGTTCTGGATCCGGAAGCGCGCAAGGCTCCTGCGGTCGCGCCGGTAGCTCATTTCGTGGAGATGACGGCAAACGGCGATTCGGTGGACCTGGCACGGCTGGTCAAGTTGGATCCCAGCCAGCAGCGTCTCCAGATCCGCTACACCGGAATTTATCTGAGCGCGCCTGACCGGGTGCGCTATTCCTACCGGTTGGAAGGACTCGATCCGGACTGGGTCGAAGCCGGAGCGCGCCGCGTCATCAACTACAACAACCTGCGGCACGGAAAGTATCGTTTCTTCGTGCGGGCCCAACTGGCCGGCGGCCCGGCCAGCGAGCAATCGTACGCATTTGAGGTGCTGCCGCAATTTTGGGAGACGGCGTGGTTCCGCGTGCTGGCGGCCGCGGCGGTGGCAATCTGCGCGTGGGCGGTTTACCAGGTCCGGCTGCGCCAGATCCGTTCGCGCTTCGCCGCCGTGCTGGAAGAGCGCGCCCGCCTGGCTCGCGAAATCCACGACACCCTGGCGCAAGGTTTCGTCGGCATCTCCTCGCAACTCGATGCGGTTGCCCTGTCGATGCCGCCCGAATCGACACCGGCGCGGACCTATCTCGATCTCGCGCGGCGCATGGCGCGTCACAGCCTCACCGAAGCGCGCCGCAGCGTGATGGATTTGCGCTCATCGGCGCTGGAAGGGCAGGACCTGGCCGCGGCCATTCAGTCCGGCACCAAGATGTGGGCCGCCGGCTCCGGCGTCGACGTCCAGGTGGATATCGACGGGCCGAATCGCGAGCTGCCCGAGGAGATGGAACAGCATCTTTTGCGCATCGCCCAGGAAGCCGTGACCAACGTTCTCAAGCATGCCGGCGCCACCAAGATAGCGGTCAAACTGCACACGGAGGCGCGCAAGCTGTACCTGCGAATTGTCGACGACGGACGGGGATTCGATCAACACGACGCGTTTGCTTCGCGAGGAGGGCATTTCGGCCTGATCGGAATGCGCGAGAGGGCCGAACGCCTGGGCGGTGAACTACGGCTCTCCAGTCATCCTGGCGAAGGAACAGAATTGGAAGTGACGGTACCCTTGCCATGAGCAATGCCGAATCCACAAACGGAAAAATTCGAATCATGGTCGCGGAAGACCATCTGGTGGCGCGTGTCGGCGTGAGCACGATTGTCAACATGCAGCCCGACATGGAGGTCATCGCCGAAGCCGCCAACGGACAGCAGGCGGTCGAGATGTTCCGGGCGCACCGGCCCGACGTCGCCCTGCTGGATCTACGCATGCCCGTGATGGGCGGTGTGGCCGCCGCGCAGGCAATCCGCGCGGAGTTCCCCGGGGCACACCTGATCGCGCTCACCACTTATGGCGGCGACGAGGACATTCGCCGGGCGCTGGCCGCCGGTGTGCAGGCGTATCTTACCAAGGACGTCCTGCACGACGAGCTGTTGAAAGCGATCCGCGCGGTGCATGCCGGCCAGACGTACCTGCCGGCGGCGGTAGCAGCCTCACTCGCCGCCCAGCTTCCGCGCCCCGACCTTAGCGCGCGCGAGGTGCAGGTGTTGGAGCTGATCGTCCGCGGCCTGGCGAACAAGCAGATTGCCTACACGCTGAACATCGCCGAGCACACGGTCAAGAACCACGTAAAGAACATCTTGAGCAAGCTGGGTGTGCAGGACCGTACGCAAGCCGCGACCGCCGCCATCCAGCGCGGCATCATCCACCTGTAACCGAGGGTCAGACGGAACGTTCCCCTTTTTTCTTGAGAGCCTCGGCGGCCCAGGGCCACTCTTCTGGCATGGCACGATTTCTGCGCGTGGAGGCGCTCGGCATCCCCCACCACGTTACGCAGCGCGGCAACGCCCGCCGCCTGGTCTTCGAATCCGACGGCGACCGGATGGTCTATCTCTCGGTCCTGGTACAACATGCTAAGTATCGCGGCGTCGCGATCCTGGGTTATTGCCTGATGCCCAACCACGTCCATCTGATCCTCTCGCCCCTCCGTCCCAAAGCCATGCAGCAGGCACTTCGCGACACTCACGGCCGCTATGCCGCCTACCTCAACGCCCGGCAGGCCTCGAGCGGCCACGTCTGGCAGGGCCGCTACTATTCCTGCCCCATGGACACCGGCCACCTGTGGAACGCCCTTCGATACGTCGAGTTGAACCCAGTGCGCGCCGGCCTCGCGATCCGCCCGGAAGTCTATCGATGGTCCAGCGCCCGCACCCACCTGCGCGGCGATCGCGACGGCGTGACAGACGTCGCTGAATGGGCAAGTTATTGGACACTGGCGAGTTGGCGCGAATTTGTGGACGCCGATGCGCCCTCCGACGACGACGCCGTCCGGCACAGCACGCATTGCGGGCGCCCGCTTGGATCCGAGGACTTCATCCGCGGCCTGGAATCCCACCTCGACAGACAATTGTCGGCGCGCAAGGGCGGTCGCTCGCCAAGGCAATCGGTCGCCGCCCTGTCGAAATCTTCAACACTCGCGGAATTGGGGAACGTTCCGTCTGACCCCGATTTTCTAGCCCTTTCGGGCCAAACCGCCGCCCGCTGCGATTAGTTATTATGAGGAAACAGCCCCTTCCCGTGCTTGCGTCATGTGGATAGTCCGACTAGCCCTCCGCCGGCCCTACACGTTCGTAGTCGTTTCGGTGTTGATCGCCATCCTCGGTGTGACGGCCATCATCACCATGCCGGTCGATATCTTCCCCTATATCGATATACCCGTCGTTAGCGTCGTCTGGTCCTATAACGGCCTGTCGCCCGAAGAGATGGAAAAGCGCATGGTCACCATCTTCGAGCGCTCCATGACCACTACCGTCAACGACATCGAGCACATCGAATCGCAGTCTTACTCCGGCGTCTCCGTAACCCGCGTCTACTTCCAGCCCACCGCCAAGGTCGAACTCGCTCTTGCGCAGGTCACCGCGATCTCCCAAACCCTTCTGCGCACCTTCCCGCCCGGGACAACCCCGCCCAGCGTCATCAAGTACGACGCCTCGAGTGTGCCGATCCTCCAGCTTGGTCTCCAAAGCGACACCATGAGCGAACAGGAGTTGTTCGACATGGGGCAGAATTTCATCCGTACCCAGCTCGCCACCATCCAAGGGGCCAGCGTTCCCCTGCCCTACGGCGGACGATTCCGGGCCGTGATGATCGACCTCAACCCCGACCAGCTCTACGCTAAGGGCCTCTCCGCCGCCGACGTCAGCAACATGCTGGGCAACCAGAATCTGATCTTCCCGGCCGGCACCGCCAAAATCGGCGACAAAGACTACCAGATCAAGCTCAACTCCAGCCCGCGCATCCTGGCCGAGATGAACGACATGCCGCTGAAGGTGGTCAACGGCGCCACGGTCTACCTCAAGGACGTTGCCCAAGTCCGCGACGGCTATAGCGTCCAGACCAGCATCGTGCGCGCCAATGGCCGACGGGGCGCCCTGCTGACCGTCATGCGCAACGGTAAGGCATCCACCCTCGCCGTGGTGAACAACGTCAAGAAGGCGCTCCCCAGAATCCTGGCCGGCCTGCCCACGGCACTCCAGGTCCGGCAGCTCTTCGACCAGTCTCTCTTCGTCCGCGCCGCGATCAACGGCGTGGTGCGCGAAGCAGTTATCGCCGCAGTCCTCACCGGCATGATGATTCTGCTGTTCCTCGGAAGCTGGCGCAGCACCGTCATCGTCTGCATTTCGATTCCGCTTTCGATCCTCACCTCCCTCATGATCCTGAGCCTGCTGGGCCAGACCACCAACGTCATGACGCTCGGCGGGCTCGCCCTCGCCGTCGGAATTCTCGTGGACGACGCGACGGTGGAAATCGAAAACACTCACCGCAACATGGCCATGCGCAAGCCCTTGGTGCGCGCCGTGCTCGATGGCGCTCAGCAGATCGCCGCCCCGGCCTTTGTCTCCACGCTCTCCATCTGCATCGTCTTCGTCCCCGTACTGCTGCTCACCGGCGCGGCCAAATACCTGTTTACGCCGCTTGCCATGGCCGTGGTGTTCGCCATGATGGCTTCGTATTTCCTCTCGCGCACCCTGATCCCAACCATGGTGCACTACATGCTTCGCCCGGAGGTCAAACTGTACGTGCGCGGCGAGCACGAAGAGGGCGGAACGGGCTTCATCTGGTACGTGCACCATCTCTTCAATCGCCGCTTCGAGCTGATGCGAGCCTCTTATGGCTCGCTGCTCCATTGGTGTCTCGATCACCGGGCTCCCGTGCTCATCGCTTTCGCCCTATTTGTCGGCGGATCGCTCTGCCTCGCGCCTATGATCGGCCGCGATTTCTTCCCTACGGTCGATTCCGGCGCCATGCGGCTGCACGCGCGGTCCCCGTCCGGGACGCGCATCGAGAAAACCGAGATGCTGTTCGCGCAGATCGAAGATGAGATCCGCCAGGTCGTGCCTCCCCGCGAGATTGACAATATCATCGACAACATTGGCATTCCGAACGGGGGCTTCAACCTCGCGTTCGGCGACAGCCCAACCCTCGGCGTCGGTGATGGCGATATTCTGATCTCGCTCAAAGAAGGCGAGCACGGCGCGACCGCCGATTACATCGACCGCCTCCGCAAGCGACTGAAGCAGCGCTTCCCCGATGTCGTGTTCTTTTTCGAGGCCGCCAACATCACCAACCAGATTTTGAATTTCGGACTGCCTGCCCCCATCGACGTCCAGGTATTGGGCCGCGACCCGAGGAACTACGACATCGCGCGCCAGATCGCCGCCCAGGTGGAAACCATTCCTGGCGCAGCCGACGTGCACATCCACCAGGTGGTCGATTACCCGGAAATCGATGTCGACGTCAACCGCAGCAAAGCAGGCCAGGTCGGTCTCACCCAGCGCGATGTCAGCACCAGCCTGCTGATCTCCCTCAGCTCCAGCGGCCAGATCGCGCCCACCCAGTGGCTCGACTACCGCAGCGGCGTCAGCTACAACGTCGCAGTGCAGACGCCCCAATACCGCATCGACTCCCTGGCCGCCCTGATGCGCACGCCTGTCGGAGCTCCCACCAATTCGGTCGCGTCCAACACAGCCACCTCGGTGGCCGGTACGGCGAACGCAGGCAATGCCAGCATTGGCGCCAGTCCCAGCCAGAGTTCGATCGCATACGGCAACCCGGGCGCGGTCGCCGCCGGACCGCAGTTACTCTACAACCTGGCGGGGGTCCGCCGCGGGGTCGCGCCCGAAATCGTCAACCACTACAACGTTCAGCCCGTTTACGACGTCTACGCCAACATCGACCGCCGCGACCTGGGCAGTGTCGGCGCCGGTGTCGAAAAGATCGTGGAGCGCATGACTCCCAAACTGCCCCGCGGCACCACCATCGACGTTCGCGGCCAGATCAAGACCATGGCCGATTCCTTCTACCGCCTCGGGCTCGGAATGGCATTCGCGGTCGTCCTCGTCTACCTGCTGATGGCGGTCAATTTCCAATCCTGGCTGGACCCGTTCATCATCCTGATGGCCCTGCCGGGCGCCATGGCGGGCATCGTCTGGATGCTGTTCGTCACCCAGACCACCTTCAGCGTTCCGAGCCTGATGGGTTCCATCATGTGCATCGGCGTGGCCACCGCCAACAGCATCCTGCTGGTCGTGTTCGCCAACGACCAGCGCGTCGAGGGCCTGGACGCGCGCAGCGCCGCACTTTCCGCCGGCCACACCCGCATCCGCCCCGTCATCATGACCGCCAGCGCCATGATCATCGGCATGCTTCCCATGGCTCTCGGCTTCGGCGAGGGCGGCGAACAAAACGCGCCCTTGGGACGCGCCGTCATCGGCGGCCTTCTGTTGGCCACCGTTACTACCCTGTTTGTGGTTCCATTGGTGTATAGCCTCTTGCGCAAGCAGCCGCCGGTCGACTACGAACGCAAGATCGTAGAAGAGGAGCATGAATTTCTCCGCGACGACATGATGATACGTGAGGACCTTTCATGAATGAGACCAACACCGCCGAAGAGCGGTTGCGGGCGGAGGTGGAAGACCTGAGGCGCCAGCTCGAGGAGCAGAAAAAGCTCCATGAGTCGGGCGGCCACCCGCGCAAGGGACCTTCGGCGGCGAGCCTCGTATTAATCGCGGTCGTGATCATCGCATTGATCGTAGTCGGATTCTTCGCGGGTTACCTGCCTCGCCAGCGGCGCGAGCAGGTTCTCGCCGCTGAGACCCGTGACACGGTCCACAGCCTGCCCGCGGTCAACTTTAGCCGCGTAGAGCGCTCCGCGACCAAAACGGAGCTGGTGCTGCCGGGCAACGTCCAGGCCGTCACCGAGGCCCCCATCCTGGCCCGCGCCACCGGGTACATCCGGAAGCGCTACGTCGATATCGGCGACCGCGTACGCGACGGCCAGGTCGTGGCCGAGATCGAAGCCCCCGAGCTCGACCAGATGATCCTCCAGGCCAACGCTACTCTGGAGCAGACCCGGAGCGCCGTTCAGCAGGCCGAAGCCGCCGTGCAGCAGGGACGCGCCAATGAAAACCTGGCCCGCGTCACCGCGCAGCGCTGGGACAACCTGCAAAAGCGCGGCGTCGTCTCCAAGCAGGAAAACGATACCTACCAGGCCCAGTGGGCCGCGCAGCAGGCCAACGTGCAGGCTCTCGAAAAGGCGCTCGCCGCCGCGCACAGCAACGTGGCCGCCGCCGAAGCCAATTTCGCCCGCCTCAACCAGCTCAAGACCTACCAGGCGGTGCGTGCCCCGTTCGACGGCATCATCACCGTGCGCAACATCGATACCGGCGTGCTCGTGAATGAAGGCAACACATTGCTGTTCCGCATCGCGCAGACCGGAACCCTCCGTGTGTACGTGAACCTGCCGCAATCCGAAGCCGACAGCGTGCGCGTGGGCCAGCAGGCCACTCTGGCCGTGGCCGAGCTGCCCGGACGCAAGTTCGTCGGTACCGTGACCCGCACCTCCAACGCTCTCGATCCCGCATCGCGCACGCTTCTCACCGAAGTCCAGGTGCCCAATCCCGCCGCTCAGCTTCTGCCCGGCATGTACGCCGATGTGGATCTCTCGGTGCCGCGCCAGAATCCGCCGCTGCTCATCCCCGGCGATACCCTGGTGGTTCGCAGCGACGGCCCCCAGGTGGCCGTAATCGGGCCCGAGGACACCGTCCACTTTACGCGCATCAAACTGGGCCGCGATTACGGCGATCGCCTGGAGGTACTCTCCGGCCTGGACGAGGGCCAGCGCCTGGTGGCCAACCCGAGCGACGAAGTGCGCGAGGGCGTCAAGGTGAAACCGGTGGCGGTTGAAAAGGCTCCGGGGAAAAAACAATAGCGCGCTTTCCAGGGAGGAATGGGGTCCAGATGTTTCGAAAGCTTGTGAGCGCCGCACTGGCGCTGTCTCTAGCCGCCGGCCTTGCGTTTGCCCAGACCGGCCTTCCGCGTATGACGCCGCCGGTGAATTACGACAATTCCCCCCGCGTGCGCGAGCTGATCCGCGCCGGCAACCTCTATCTGTCGCTGCAGGATGCCCTCGCGCTCGCCATCGAGAACAACCTCGATATCGAATTGCAGCGCTACGCACTCCCCATCGCCGACATGGAATTGCTGCGCACCAAGGGCGGCGGGACCGTGCGCGGGCTCAATTTTACGCTCGCCGAGGCCCCCACCGGCACCGGCGGACCGCTCAGCCCCGTCAACACGAACGCCGCCGCCGCGGGCCGCGCGACCTCGGGCAGCTCTATCACCACCAACGCGCTCGAATTGACTGTCCTCGGCGAGCCCCTGGTAAACGAGTCGATTCAAGGCACCATTCCCCAGACCAACGGCGCCGCCATCCCGAGCTTCGATCCCTCCCTCTTCGGACAATTGAACTGGATCCACTCGACTGCCCCGCAGAGCGCCACCTCAACCACAGGACTCTCCACGCTGGTCGCCAACTCCACAACGTACAATGCCGGCATCCAACAGGGCTTTTCCACCGGCGCGACGGCCTCTCTAAACTTCCTGAACAACAGCCAGTCCGTCAATTCGCTGAGGACCAGCTACAACCCATACACCAATTCCGCTCTCGGCCTGACCATTACCCAGCCGCTCCTGCGCGGCTCCGGCATGAGCGTCAATCGCCGCTTCATTCGAATCGCCCTCAACGAGCAGAAGATGACCAGCCTGCTCTTCCACCAGCAGCTCATCCTGACGGTCTATGGCGTGATCCGCCTCTACACCGACATGGTGGCGCTCACCGAAGACGAGAAGGTCAAAGCCGAAACCGTGACGCTTGCCGAGAAGCTGCGTTCCGACGTCCGCGCCCAGGTGGACGAAGGCACGCTTGCGCCCGTCGAACTGACCCGCGCCAACGCCCAGGTCTCCTCGACCCGGCAGGACCTGATCAACGCGCGCGGCCTGCGCGAGGAGCAGGAAGCCATCCTCAAGAACGTGCTCACGCGCCGCGGCAACGAAGACCCCGAGGTGATGTCCGCGCACCTCATCCCCACCGACACTCTGACCATCCCGGCCACCGACGAAATCCGCCCCATGCAGGACCTGATCGCCGAAGCGCTCTCCCGCCGTCCCGATCTCGGGCAGGCACGGCTCCAGGTCGTCAACTCCCAGATCGGCCTCGAAGGCGCCCGCAGCGCCACCCGGCCACAGCTCGATCTGATAGGCATCATGCAGAATAGCGCCCTCGCCGGGGACGCCTTTCCGTTTGCTCCGGCGCCTTCCCCGGATCCCAATATGCTCGGCGGCTACGGCACCGCGTTGAGCCAGATCTTCACGCGCAAATATCCCACCTATGGCGTGGGCGTGCAGATGACATTGCCAATCCACAACCGCGTGGCCGAAGCCGATCTCGCGCGCGACGAGCTGCAGGTCAAGCAGAACGAAATCCGCCTTCGCCAGTTGCAAAACCAGGCCCGCCTCGAAGTCGAGGACGCGCTGATCGCCATGCGGCGCGCCCGAGCCAGCTACGAGGCAGCGGTCGAGGCGCGCGCCTTGCAGCAGGAGTCGCTCGACGCCGAGCAGGCCAAGTTCGAGGTGGGCGCTTCCACCAGCTTCTTCGTCATCCAGTATGAAAACCTGCTGGCCCAGGCCCGCTCCACCGAGGTGGCCGCGCGCAGCTCTTACGTAAAAGCCAAAGCCGCGCTGCAGCGCGCCATGGGAAACATCCTGGATGAGAACCACATCGCGCTCGAATCGGCGATGAAGGGCCGCGCCACTCCCTGATGTCCCTGCGGCCGACCGGCCGCCCCTACCGCGCTCAGGTGAACTTGCCGGACCCCGACAGCGAGCATCCCCCGGCACTGAATGTCGACATCAGCCGTTCGACTTCCTCCGACCGGCACTCCGGACACTCCACGCCGCGGTCCGCGTCCTGCATCCGCCGCAGCATCTCGAACGTCTTCGAGCACTTCTGGCATCGATATTCGTACAAGGGCATGGTTCGCTCTACAACCAGGATGCAACAAGGCCCGCTCGGGTGACAAACCGGGCTCTCATTCTCGCCGTGCCACTTCCTTGAGCCCCGCCTCGTCCAACGCGTAGACGCGGTCGTACCCGGCCTGCGCCTCGCGGCTAGCGAGCTGCGGCCACGGCTTCACCCGATCCACTCGTATCGTTTTGTCCTGGTAGTACAACCGAAACACGAACGTGAGCAGCCACTCGTCCACCGGATACGGGTCGGAAAGAAACAGTACCCGGGCGCCTCGCGGCAGCGGAGCGCTCCGCCTCTGCAATGGCTCCAGAATCTGGCGCACCTCCGCGTGCGTTTCGGGGACCCACTGGTTGCCCAGCGGTTTCTCGCGCCGGTGCAACACAAACAGCAAGAGTGCCGCTGCCGCGAACAGGGCCAGTTGTCCCGGCCGGACGCCCAGCCGCTCCGCCCATCCAGGGACCGAGTCGCGCAGCGCAACCAGTGCGGCCGCGGCGTACAGGTACCAGCCCGCCAACGACAGGTACATCTCGAAGAAGCCGCGCGGCTCGATAAAGATGAACGGCAGCGGCACAACCAGGATCACGCACCACCCATACAGCAGCTCACGGCGCCTGGTCCAGGCCGCGACCGCCAGCATCCCGCCCAACAACACGACCACCTTGAAGCTGTTGAACGCCACCGTGCCGTAAAACAAGTCCGGCAGGTAATGCGTCCATCCCGCCAGGAAGGCGTGCAGGGAGATGTGCGGGAAGAAGTTCGGGTTCCGCGTCATGGCGTGCGAACTCGACGTGCGGTACAGGATGAAGGCCGCCGTGACCGGCACGCTCACGTACAGGAAACGTGCGCGGCGCATGAGCCCGGCCCGCGAATGGTAAATCAGTTCGTAAAGCAGTACCAGCGGAGGCACTACCACCGCCAGCTCTTTCGTGGCCAGCGCGCAAGAATAAAGCCCCGTCAGGATCGCCGTCCGGCGCCAGCTTGGGTACCCGGAGAGGTCGCAAATCCGGAAGTAGTACACCAGCGTTGCCAGGATCAGGAAATAGCTCAGCACGTCGTAAAGCGTGCCCGTACTGTAATACAGGTCCGCCAGGTGCGCGTGATACGCGCCCAGCAGGCAAGCCAGCGCCGCCGTCTCCCGCTTATGGGTCAGCCGCAGGCAGAACAGATACAACAGCCAGAGGTTGGCCAGGACCAGGCACATGCAGACCACGCGGAACGGCAGCGGATTCAAACCGAACACCGCAAACAGCGCGCGATAAACCAGTCCGCCCAGCGGGCGATGCCCCTGCAACAGTTCCACCGGCGAAGCCGACCATGCGCCGTACAGGTTCATCATGTCATCCGGCGTGAAGTAAGCGCGCCATCCGTCCGCGGCGAATGCGGACATCGCACAGACGGTAACGATCGCTCCTGCCGCGGCGCCGCTCACCCGGCGAGCCGCGGGCGCGCTGCGTATCACCACGTTTATTGTCCCCGGCGCCCGCCAGTGTACCATCGTAACGATGCGTCTCGCACTTGTACTTCTCGCCACCAGCCTGTTCGCTCAAAACTACCCTCCCGCCCTCTACTCCGGACTCCGATGGCGCGACATCGGTCCGTTCCGCGGCGGCCGCACCGTCGGCGCCGATGGCATCGCCAATCAGCCCAACGTCTTCTTCATCGGCGTGAATAACGGCGGCGTCTGGAAGACCGACGACTACGGCCGTACCTGGCAGCCGCTCTTCGACGACCAGCCTACCGGCTCTATCGGGGCCATTGCGGTCGCGTCTTCCAATCCCAACATCCTCTATGTGGGCAGCGGCGAAGGCCTGCAGCGCCCCGACCTGTCCGTCGGCGACGGCATGTACAAATCCACCGACGGCGGCAAGACCTGGCGCCACCTCGGCCTCCGCGACGGCCAGCAGATCCCCGCCATCATCGTCGATCCAGGCAATCCGAACCGCCTCTTCGTTGCCGTGCTCGGACATCCTTACGGCCCCAATGCCGAGCGCGGCGTCTTCCGCTCGCTCGATGGCGGACAGACCTTCCAGAAGGTGTTGTACAAGGACGATCGCACCGGCGCCATCGATCTCGCCTTCGACCCGCGAAATCCGCAGACTGTCTATGCCGTGCTTTGGCAGGCGCAGCAAGGCCCCTGGGAGAACGGGGCGTTCTCGGGCCCCAACAGCGGCATCTTCAAGTCCACGGACGGCGGCGCCACCTGGAATCCGCTCGCCGGCGGCCTGCCCACTTTCGAGCAGGGCGGGCTCGGCCGAATTGGCATCGCCATCGCCCCCAGCGATCCCTCACGCATGTACGCGCTGGTCGAGGCGCGCGGCGAATCCGGCGGCCTCTACCGCTCCGATGACGCCGGCGCTACCTGGAAGCGCGTCAACGGCGAGCAGCGCATCTACGGCCGCGGCAACGATTTCGCCTGTGTGCGCGTCGACCCCAGGAACAAAGAGGTCGCCTACGTCGCCAACACCACGACTTACCGCTCCAGCGATGGCGGCGCCACCTTCACCGCCATCAAGGGCGCGCCCGGCGGCGACGACTACCACACCATCTGGATCAACCCCGTCAATCCCAACATCATTCTGCTGGCCAGCGACCAGGGCGCCACCATCACCGTCAATCACGGCGCCACCTGGAGCAGTTGGTACAACCAGCCCACCGCGCAGTTCTATCACGTCATCACCGACAATCAGTTTCCGTACTGGGTCTACGGCGGCCAGCAGGAGAGCGGCTCGGCCGCCGTTCTGAGCCGCGGCAACGAGGGCCAGATCACCTTCCGCGAATGGCATCCCGTGGGCGCTGAAGAGTACGCTTATATCGCACCCGATCCGCTCAACCCCAACATCGTGTACGGCAGCAAGGTGAGCAAGTGGAACCGCATCACCGGCGAGGTCGAGCGCGTCGCGCCCCGCGGCAACTACCGCTACCTGCGCACGGCGCCGCTCATCTTCTCTTACGTCGAGCCGCACGTGCTGTATCTCGGCGCGCAGGTGGTCCTGAAAACCACCGACGGTGCAAAGACCTGGGAGGCCATCAGCCCCGACCTCACGCGCGAGACCTACGACCTCCCGCCCAGTGTCGCCTCATACCCCGCCGCGGCCAAACAGCAGGCTACGCGCCGCGGCGTGGTCTACTCCATCGGCCCCTCGCGCCTTAACGTGAACACCATCTGGGCCGGCACCGACGACGGCCTCATCCACCTCACCCGCGACGGCGGCAAAACCTGGAAGAACGTGACGCCGCCCGCCATGACGCCATGGAGCAAAGTAGCGCAGCTCGACACCGGCCACTTCGACGACAACACCGTCTACGCTGCCGTCAACCGCCTGCGCCTCGACGATCTCAAGCCCCACATCTGGCGTACCCACGACGGCGGCGCAACCTGGAAAGAGACCGTCCGCGGCCTGCCCGACGGTCCGGTCAATGCCGTCCGTGAAGATCCCGTGCGCAAAGGTCTGCTCTATGCCGCCACCGAGCTCGCCGTCTTCGTCAGCTTCGACGACGGCGACGACTGGCAGCCCCTGCGGCTGAACATGCCCGCCACCTCGATCCGCGACCTCGTGGTGCACGACGACGACCTCGTAGTCGGCACGCACGGCCGCGGCTTCTGGATTCTCGATGACATTTCGCCGCTGCGCCAGCTCACTCCCGAAACTGCGGGGTCCGAAGCCTGGCTCTTCGCGCCGCGCCCCACCTATCGTCTGCCGCGCAATACCAATACCGACACGCCGCTGCCCCCCGAGGAACCTGCCGGCAAGAACCCGCCCGATGGCGCGATCCTATATTACTACCTGAAGTCCGCCGCGGCGGCCGTCACAATCGACATACTCGACAACGCCGGCAAGGTGATCGTCAAGTTTGAAAGCTCCGACCGCCCCACGCCGCCCAGCCCCACGCTCAACGTCGCGCTCTACTGGCTCCGGCCCTTCCTGCGCCCTGCCGCGACCCCGGGCATGCATCGTTTCGTCTGGGACCTCCACGGGGTCCCCGCACCGGGCGGCGGCGGGGGACGCGGCGGCCCGCCGATTTCGGCTATCTATCAGGACACGCCGGTGTCCCAAGGTCCCTGGATGCCCGCCGGGGATTACACCGTCCGTCTGACAGTCGCCGGCAAGTCCTACACGCAGCCGCTCATCATCAAGCCGGACCCCAGGCACCAGTAACGCGGGCATCCAGGCCCGCGAGTGACCGCGGACGGGCCGCGCTGTGGTTTTCATCCGCGGGTGTGACTTTCCTTTCGCCTCCCCTTCGCCCTCCTGTCTGGAATCCCTGCAATTCGCCATGAATCGTGTTACGACAATATAGGGCTAATATATCTGTTTATCTTTTTATGGAGGTTTTGTACCCAATGCGAAAAACCCTGGCGCTTGCCAATGCAGCAGCGCTTTTCCTTTTTCTTGCAGCATCAGCCAACATCGTTTGGGCCGCCGATCACCAGCCCAAGAAAACCGTGGATTTCGCCGCCACCATCAATCCCAGGATGAGCGGCACCACGTCTTCTTTAGGGCACACCGGAATCCTGGTGAAGATCAAGAGTGCCGCCATTGCGAATGACGGCACCATCACCGCGCGTGTCACGCTGACGGACGTCGATGGGAATCCTCTCGACAGACTGGGAGTCGCGACCCCGGGACCAGTCGCCTTGAGCTACATTGCCGCCTACATCCCGGCCGGCAAGACTCAATACGTTGCCTACACGACGAGGGTCCTCGCCGCCACCATCAACAACAACCCATCTCAAAACCAGGCCAGCACCGATTCCGGCGGTACCTTCACCAATAACGCCGTCGGCGACTATACCTACACCTTCAAAACCAAGGCGCCGGCCGGCTTTGACGCAACTGCCACCCATGCGATCGGAGTCTACGGAGTCCGCGATCTCTCCGAGTACGGGACCTACGACGAATGGAGCCTGGCGTCAAACGATGTCCTCAACTTCGTCCCGAATGGCTCGGCAGTGAAAGTGACGCGATCCATCACCCCCACCGACGCCTGCAACAAGTGCCACGACCCGCTGGCTGGCCATGGAGGTTCTCGACTTACCGTCGAGATGTGCATCCTGTGCCATACCCCCCAGACCATCAATCCCGACACAAACCTCACGCAGGATATGAAGGTCCTGATCCACAAGATCCATATGGGATCCAGCCTCCCCAGCGTGAAAGCCGGCACCCCGTACCGCATCTACCACCGCGGGGCATGGTCCGACTTCTCCGACGTCGTGTTCCCCCAGGACATCCGCAACTGCACCAACTGCCACGCCAAGGGCGCCGCTCAGGCCGACAACTGGAAGACCAACCCCACCCGGGACGCCTGCGGTTCCTGCCACGACGACGTGAACTTCGCCACTGGCGCCAACCACGTCAACCTCCCGCAGACCAGCGACAACCAGTGCAAGCAGTGCCACGGCTCTCAGGCCACCCTCGATTTCGATGCCTCCGTCCCCGGCGCGCATCTCATCCCGGAAAACTCCACCTCGCTCCCCGGCCTCGTGACCAAAGTCGTCAAGGTTGAAAACGCCACGCCCGGCAACGCTCCCATCGTGACCTTCGGCGTGACGGACAAATCCGGAAATCCGGTCGACATCAGCAAGATCACGCAGATCCGGGTCGTGCTCGGTGGCTCGAACATCGACTACAACACCGGCCCCGGCGCCATCCGTGTCTCCGAAGATCCCAGCAAGACGCCCATGGGCGGTGGCGGTATCTATGCCTACACCATGACCAACAAGATCCCCGCCGCGGCAACCGGTTCCTACACCGTCTCCATCGAGGCCCGCAACTCGGTCACACTGCTCCCGGGCACCACGAAGCAGACAACCGCCACCGACGCCGCCAAGCCCGTGCAGTTCTACTTCTCCGTGGACAAGAGCGCCATGACCCCTCGCCGCCAGGTGGTCTCCAGCGACAAGTGCGCCGCCTGCCACGTGAACCTCGGCTTCGTCCACGGCGGAACCCGCGCCGCGGTCCAGGAGTGCGTGATCTGCCATAACCCGGCATTGACAGACGGCACCTCCGGCGACAGTGTCAACCTCGCCTGGCAGATTCACAGCATCCATCGCGGGGAGAACCTGGTCAATTCGTACGTCCTCGGCAGCACCAACTACCAGGAAGTCCGGTTCCCGGGCGACCTGCGACGTTGCACCGCTTGCCATTTGGACGGCACCTACATGGTCGAAAATGTCGGCGCCAAGGCCATGGTGGCCAGCGCCGGCGCGTTCACCAAGACCACGGCTCCCATCGCCGCCGCCTGCCAGGGCTGCCACGATGACGTTGCCACCGCCTCGCACGCTCTCGCCAACACCACCTCGCTCGGCGAAAGCTGCGCCGCCTGCCA
>Ga0335080_10001042_pt1 | contig 26566 bp, 27 predicted proteins | sample Lox_Sample_34_FD_206720 | JGI IMG/M metagenome (GOLD analysis project Ga0335080, IMG submission 206720) | Soil microbial communities from Loxahatchee National Wildlife Refuge, Florida, United States - Lox_Sample_3.4 | ecosystem: Environmental > Terrestrial > Soil > Wetlands | place: USA... | reverse complement strand
GGGCGACGTGGCGCGTGGGCGCCGCCGCAGCGAGGCGAGCGATGCCTCGACCCGCGCACCGTTCACGAGCTCATGCGCGGGCTCGCCCACGCTCCGGTGGAGGAGTTCCACGTCGTGCTCCTCGACGTCCGGGGGAGGCTCATCCGGACGGAGAAGGTGGCCCAGGGGTCCGTGTCCCAGTGCCCGGTAAGCCCCCGCGAGGTCTTCCGGGTGGCAGTGCGCGAGGCGGCTCACGGCGTCGTGTTCGTCCACAACCACCCAAGCGGAAACCCGAGCCCAAGCCCGGAAGACGCGGATCTGACCGAAAGGCTGCGGGCTGGAGCGGCGATTGTCGGGGTGTCGGCGCGGGACCACGTCATCGTGGCAGCGGATGGGTACTTCAGCTTTGTCGAGGCGGGGCGTTGGAGGTGACTTCACGAGGGAGCGCGGCCTCGCTCGGGGCCGCGCTCCCAGGAGGGATGGCCATGCTGAAGATCTCTGTCGCAGATGTGCTCGTCAGGTACCGCACGGTCGAGGTCCCGGAAACTTGCCCTGAGTGTGGAAGCCAGCTCGAGGAGGGAAAGAAGAGTCAGTCGGCAGTGCGCGAGCTCAACTTGGCCTCCGCCAACTACTACGGCGCGTTCCGCGCCGAGGAAGGCGGGGCGTTTCACGTCGACCCGGCGAGCCAGGAGGAAACCCCTGCCGACGCCCTGTGGGTCGTCTACGCCTACGAGTGCTCCGCCTGCGGCGAAGTGCTCGCGACCGGCGCCCTAGACGTGAACGGTGGCTGAGCACCCATTTCGCAAAGCCCCGGCGGCCCTCTACCGCGGGCGGCGCCGAGGGTGCGCCGCCGGCCGACGGCGGCGCGATGTCGGCCGCCCTCCAGGCGGCCTCCATGCGGCTCGCGCGCCAGCAAGAAGCCGCTGTCACGCGAGCTCGCCAGCTCAGGGGGAGTGAGGGGGCGTGGCGATGGAGGCCCGCCCCGAGCCAAGGGAGCGAGACCGTGAACGACGCCGAACGCCAGAACGGAAGTGAGAGCCAGCACGGGAACCCGGATGCGACGACGAACAGGGCCATCCGTGACGTTGCATCGACGCCCAGCCCGCAGCACATCATTCCCGCCGACGTCGTCGCTTTCCTCTATCTGCACGTCGACCAGATGCGCGCGGAACTCTTTGCCGGCCAGGTTCCCGAGGTGGTGCTGTCCTTTGACGTCACGGACCGCCGCACTCTGGGGCACTACCACCTGCGCCGGAATGGTCTTGGGGTCCGGTGGGCGCTCAACTTGAACCCCATTCACCTGGCGAGACCGGTGTTCGAAGTGCTCGCGACCCTCTTGCATGAACTGGCGCACGCGTGGCAGCACGAGCACGGCACGCCGTCGAAGCCGCCACACCACAACAGGGAGTTCCGGGACCGGTGCGACGCATTCGGCATACCGACCGACGAAGGGGGCCACGACCAGGGCGTGCGGCGCGGGACGCCGTTCGAGGACTACTGCCGTCGGCACAGTGTCGCCTTCCCGGAGGCCCCTGGCACGGTCGAGCCGGATGGCGGGAGCCCTGGTGTTGAACCGTTGCCGCTGCTTCCGGTGCCGCCGGCGAAGCCGAAGGGGTCCAAGATGAAGAAGTGGACCTGCCCGTGTGGCGTGAACGTCCGCGTGGCCATCGCGACTTTCGACGCCACTTGCAACCGGTGCGGAGAGCGCTTCCAGAGGGCGGGATAGTCTGGTGTAAACCCGACGCCGGGCAAGAGCCGAGCAAGGTGAGCGGCGACGAATTGGCGAGTGGATAGCCCAACAAGCCCTTCACGCTCCGGTGCGCCGAACTCCCGCAAGTTGCGGCGCGACGCCGCTTCAGATTCAATGTGGGTAGAGGCGCCAGCAGTGTTCGCCCCAGTCTTCATCGACCACAAGGGCCACCGCATCCTGCGGCTCGACTACTCGGGCCTCTCGCCTGACCAACTTGTGGGTGCCATGAGGGAGGCGATGCGCGTGGTGGCTTTGCAGCCGCCGGGTTCGGTCCGACTTCTCACCATCGCGAACGCCCTGCTTGACGAGCGCAGTGCCGAGGCCATCAGGCGATACGCAAGGCACAACAAGCCGTACGTCCGCGCGAGTGCCCTAGTAGGCCCAAGCCCGTTCCAGAAGGTTCTCTTGCTGAGCATCAAGGTGCAAGGCCGCCCCGAACTCGAGGCTTTCGACGACGAAGAGAAGGCGAAGGACTGGCTCGTATCTCACTAGATTGCGCACCCGTAGGTTCGCTGCCGGCGTAACCGCGACGTCGCTACTGTGGGAACCGGGGACCGAGATTCCGCACCACGACACCGAAGACCTCCCCCTCCGGCTCCGACGGCCTGCCAGCGGCGACGTTCTGGAGGCGTTCCACATCGACCGTCAGGGCTAGTCGGTGGCGCCGCTCGACATCCCTCGACTTCTCGAGCCTCCGCAGGCGGCGCGCGAGGCTCGACGCGTAGAGGGCCAGGGCTCCGGTGGCAATGAGGGCGAGGGCGGCGAGAAGATAGACGACGACAGAAGTATCCATGGTATCGACAGTAGCGCCGGCTGCTCGCCTCCGCCACCGGTCCGAGCGAATCTCGCCGTAGTTTAAGGACAACAGTCTCTAAGACACTGCGTTGGAGCCGACCGCGTTCGTAGTCAGTCGGCGCTCTCCCGCGCGTCGTCCGCTGCCTCTCTCACGAGATCATTCGACGATGTCGTCGCGACAGCGAATAGCGGCATCGGTGGCGCAGGTGCAAGCCACGCGCCGACTCCCGCCGAGTCTGTCTGGTTTCTCCGCTACCCTCGGAGCAGATCGAGCGGCGAGACCTTTAACGCCTTGGCCAGGGCCTCGAGGGTCTCCAACGCCGGCGAGCGCTGCGCGCGCTCCAGCATCGAGATGTAGCTGACCGACAGGCGGGCCTTGGCCGCGACGCTCTCCTGGGAGAGCTTCCGACGAGTGCGCAGAGAGCGAAGATTCTTCGCGACTACCTTGGTGAGTGACATGACAGGAGTCGGTAGCACAAACGCGTAGCACGACCAAGAGTGACGAGGAGCCATGGCAGCCGCGCACGCGAAGCAGGCGCGTCGATAAGTCGCCACGGCATTCAAGGTGCCCTCCGAGTCGCCAACTACGAGCAAGACGGGCAAGCCCCAAGCGGGCCACGCCTGACCGAAGGTAGCCAGATGACTTGCATTCTGCCATCTTGAGCCGGACGTCGATTCGTCTGCCCGCGCAACTCGTATTGACATACAAACAGCATCTAACGATAAGACTACGAAGGGAATACGGATGCCAGCCAAACGCCGCGACAAGGACGCCTTCTCGAGCACCGAAAAGCTCATGCAGACCTTTCGCATGCCCCGCGAGCTCGTGACCTTCCTCCGGTCAGAGGCCGACGGGGAGGGGCGCGACCTCACGGCCTACGTGATCCGGATACTCGACGCGCTCCGAACCTGGTTCGGGCTGCCCGCGGCGGCCACGACCCTCCTCGATGCCGACCGCAAGGCGCTCGGGATGGGCCAGTACGAGTACCTGCTCCACCTCCTCTTCCAGCGAAGCCTGGAGCTCCGCGAGAAGGGCCCTGCTTTCGACGCCCCCGGCAGCGGCGAGAAGAAGAAGCGCTGACATGGTGAGGCGGATCGAGACGGAAGGAAGCTCCCCCGCTGCGCTGCCGACGTGGCGTGAGCGGTTCCGTCTCGTTTCGCCTGCCGCGCGTCGCACTCTGGTGATCCTCTTCCTTCTAGCTTTTCTCCCGGCTGCCTTTGAGGTGCCTCGCAGCATCGGTGGCGGATGGAACTCGAGCATCGTGCGAGTGCTCGAGACTCATCCCGCGATCGTCGCGATCGTGACGCTCGTCCTAGCAACCGGGGCCCTCTGCTCCTTCGAGCCGCCGCGGAGCCTCGCGCCTTCGAGCTACGCGAGGCAGATCGCGACGCGACTGCGAGAGGTGCAGGCCGATTTCGACGACGCCATTCGCCGTCGAGCACGAGAGGAAGAGGAGAAGCCACCCCATGTCGAATCGTTCAGAGGCCCCTGAGGCCAGCGTAGATTTGTTCCTGCTGTTCTCCGCGCTCGTGGTCCTGGCGCTCGTCGCGCTCGCTCCCGAGGTTGCGCTTGCGCAATCCTCGGACATGCCGGGCCAGCAGCTCCTCCAGTTCGCGAGGAGCTACATCATCGCCCCGATCGCTCTCTTCGCGATCGTGATCACGGGCGTGGCCGCGCTCATCCGGCCAGACATGATCAGGACGTCCGGCTACATCGCGATCATCGCGGTGGTCCTGTACTTCTTGCTCGCGAACGCGGACCGAGTCCTGCAGGTCATGCGCGCCGGCTGATTCAAGGCCTCGGCACCTGGCAGGGAGTGACCATGCAAGCGCCGGTCTACCGAAGCCTCGAGGCGAAGAGCACGCTTCTCGGACTCGCCTTCCCGATGGAGTGGATGGCGGTCCTCTTCGCGGGCTGGATGGGAACCGCCGTGGGCGCGCCGAACGTCGGGGCCGGGTGCGGTCTCGGGATCTACGTCCTCATACGTCTTGTCGGGTACGGGCACGCGGAGGGGCACTTGCAGCACTGGCTCCTGTGGCGGGTGCGCCAGGCGCGAACACAGGGGCGCCTGAGCGCGGCAGCACGCGTCCAGCGCCCGCGCTTTCCTTTTGGAGAATACGACCGGCGCGGCAGTCCAGGCCTTCGAGGGTCGCCATGAGAGAGATACCACTCGCAGACCTCCTGCCGGTCTGGCGCACTGTCCGGGAACGAGGCGTGACGGCCCTCATCACGCCGGCACTCGACTATGTCGGCGGCCTCGAGCTCGGGACTCTCGACGTCCGCTTTGCGGACGAGGATCAGATCACTGGCATCGGAGAGAGCCTGCGAAGTTTCGTCTCGTCCCTCGATGACGAGACGACCCTTCACTTTCTCTCGCGCGTCGACCAACGGGTCGACGAGGATGTGCGGGATTACCACGCTGCCAGTGGCGAAGCCACGGAACCCGCGCTCAGTGCGTACGTCGCTGGACGGGCGAGGTGGTTACGCTCACAGGGGCTCCGCCGGACGCGCATCTACCTCTTCTTCTCCGGTACGGGGGGCCTGAAGCAGGGAGTTGGTCGCGGCTTCCTCGGTGGGCGTCTCATCTTCGCCAAGCTCGATGAGCTCTCCAGAGCCGAGCACGAGCGGCGTCTCGAGGGGCTCGCGCAGCTTCGCGACAGGCTCGGTTCCCGGCTGTCGGCGTGCGGGATCCCGTCGCGCGAGCTCGACCTCGCCGACGTCTGGCGCGTGCACTACGAGGTCATGAACCCGGAGCGGTCGAGAAGGGGGCAAGCGCCATCGCGGGCTTCGCTCGTCGACACGCTCTGGTCGGACGACACGGTCCGGCGGCAGGGACTCGAGCTGGGAGAGCTCACGGAAGCGGAGGTACTTGCCCACGAGGACGTCGAGGACGCCCGCGGCTACTTCCGGCAGGGGGAGATCTTTCGCCGAGTGCTGACCTTGAAGCTCCTGCCAGAGGCCGGGACGCAGTACTTCGCGACCGAGCCGATACTCGGCCTGTCCACGGGGTCGGGCCCCATTCCCTACACGCTTGCGGTGACGGTTCACGTCCGATCTCAGCGGAACGCGCGGTGGCTTCTCAACAATCAGCACACGCTCGTCGAGAGCTTGAGAAGCGTGCTCCCATTCCTCGAGAGGCAGACAGTCGAGCAAGAGGCAGCCGACCGAGCCAAGCAAGACGCGATTCGCGGACTCTTCGAGGAACTGACCGCCATGAGCAGCAAGGTCGTGACGGTCTCCGTCTCGTTGCTGCTCGAGGCAGCGTCGCGGGAGGGGCTGGACGCCGCGACAGAGGCGGCGCGGAGCGCGTTCTCAGCCGCAGGGAACTCGGAGCTCCTCGCCGAGGAGGTGACACAGGTACCTGCGTTCCTATCGACGCTGCCCGGTGCGCTCCGCTACCAGCTTCGCAAGAAGGGTTGTACGAGCCGGAACGCCGCGGACTTCCTGCCCGTCTACGCCCAGTGGCGCGGGAGCGCGCGCGCAGCGAGCTTGCTCGCTACCCCGTCAGGCGACGCATTCCGGTTCGACCTGTTCGACAAGTCGAGCGGGGTAAACGCCCACCACGGGATCGTCATCGCGGACACGGGGTCCGGGAAGAGCGTGACGCTCGGAGCGCTCACCCTGGATGCCCGAGCCGCAGGCGTGGAGGCGATCCTCATCGACAACGGTCGGTCATGGGCACCGCTCACCGAACTGCTCGGCGGAGTGCACATCTCGGTGGACCTCTCGACGTCCATCTCGCCCTTCCTGCCGTACTCACGCATCGCAGGCGAAGGCGGCGAGATCTCTAACGAGGAGATCGAGCATGTCGTCCAGTTCCTCGAGGTTTGCGTGGCCGATCGAACGCGACCGCCCTTCGATAAGGTGGAGCGGGACGTGGTCTCCCGGGCGGTTCGCCGGTGCTACGAGACCCGGTTTAGACCATGCCCGGAGGAGCCGCCCCTCATCGGGCACTTCTCCGATGCGCTCGCCACGCACCCGTGGGAGCACGCCGACGACAAGGCGATCGCGAACAACCTCGTCCGGCGCCTCGCCATCTACTGCTCGGGACTGTACGCGGAACTCCTGAATCGCCCGTCGCGGCTTCGGTTCGACGCCCCGCTCCTTACCTTCGACCTTGCGCGTGTCTTCGAGAACACGACGACGAGGTCCGTTGCCATGGCGACCATCATCCAGGCCATCACGAACCGCGCCATGTCGAGGCGCACCCGGACACTCGTGGAGGTCGACGAGGGGCACGAGTACCTCGGGGCGGACGACGCGACCGAGAAGTTCCTCGGCGGGTGCTACCGGAAGATGAGGAAGTACGACACGGCGATGTGGATGATCTCGCAGAACCTGAACGACTTCCTGGGGTCGCGGGTCGGGAAGGAAGCGATCGTCGGTAACAGCAGCATCCGGATCTTCCTCCGGCACCTGGCGGGGAAGCACCGACCCGTCATCGATCACTTCAGGCTGTCGAATCGCGCTGCTGCGGCCTTCATGGGGCTCGCCATGAAGCCCGGTTGGTACAGCGATTTCCTCCTCATGTACGGCGCACGAACGTCGGTGGTGCGGCTCGCCCTTCATCCGCTCGCCTACTGGATCCTGACGACAGACAAGGAAGACCAGGACTTGCTCGCCCGGGAACGAGCGAAGAACCCGAGGCTCGACAGGCTGACGCTTCTCGAACGAGTCGCCGCTCGGTACCCCCACGGTGTCGTGGGTGGCGAATCGCCGAGCGCGTCGAGGGCCGCATGACGGAGGGGAACGTGAAAGCAATAACCCGCCTGCCAAGCGTCCTAGCGGCACTTGCGAGCCTGGGGTTTCTTCTCTACGGAGCGAAGGCGGCGGCCTTCCTCGACCCCGGGGGGGACTCGATGCTCGCGGACCTGCTCGCGAACGCCGCAGAGCAGCTCAAGGCCGCGAACGACAGCCTCGCGCAACTGCGCCAGAGCTACATGGCAGTGAAGCGGCTCGCGGAGTACGCGGACGACGCGGCGAGCGCGGCCCGGTCGTTCCAGAAGCTGTCGGCCGGCGGCGTGGCACAGCGCCTTCGCTCCGACATCGACGGGGCCTACCCGGATCTCGAACTCTTGCGCCGAGACGCTCTCAAGGTTTCGGGCGCGAGCGGGGGACCCTGGGCCTTAGGGACGGGGTCAGTCGGAAACCTGTCGAGCTACTGTCTCTCCGGCGGTGCAGGAGCCCGGGCCGCGTGCGCGGAGCTTCATGGCCAGGTCGAGAGCGCCAAGGTGGTTCAAGCACTCGGGGCCACGTTTGGGCCCGGTGGCTCTGGCTCGGCCCAGACGAAGGTCGTCGACGCCGAAGCCGCGGCGGCGATTGCCGGCGACCGAGCACAGGGGAGGGCCACCGCGCTCGAGAAAGCCAGGCTTCAGCAGCTCTTCGACGTCTGCAATGGATCCTCGGGAACGAGCCTCCGGGACGCGAAGTCCGTTGCCGAGGAGTGCCGGCTCGCCGCCGAAGAGGCGCAGGTACTCCAGCTCGGACAGGGGCAAGAGACGAATCTCCAGCTCGGCGAGATCACGCGGCTGCACGCCATCTCGATCGCCCAGAAGAACGCGGACCTGAAGCGCGACCTCGCGGAGCAGGACGCACGCCGTGCAGCGCTCACGTCCGGGATAGATGAGCTTGCCCAGCAGCGTTTCGGGATTCGGACAGGTGGGGTCGAGCCCTGAAGGGGAACGGATGACTTTGTCCCGGCATCGCCGATGTCTCTACTTAGCCGCAGCTGTCTCGGCGGCGCTACTGGTGCCGCTCGTGGCTAGCGCGGCAGAAGGAGGGAGCCAGGATCTCATCATCGACTTCGAGAGCTCCGGCGTGATGAAGGACCTGCTCGGCAAGACGACAGCCGTGGCGAAGAGCTTTCTCTTCCTCTCGACATTCGCGGCTTTCGTACTCGAGGCCTTCGGAGTGTCCCCGACCGAGAAGCGAGACTACGGGGCAGTCACCTGGCGGCTCGTGGTCGTCCTCTTTCTCCTGTGGAACTACCAGATGGTGTTCGGGTCGGTCGTGAGCCTCATGGACCGCATCGATCGCGAGGTGGCCCCGCCGTCCACCTGGCAGGCCTTCAAGGTGGAGGTGGCGAGCATGCGAAAGGCGCTCGAGGACCTGGCGGCCAATGGCCAGCAGGGGTCGAGTTCCCCGACCACGGACGTCAGCGGTTCGCAACCCTCCTTCGTCGTCTCCTGGGCCTACGAGGCTCTGATCGCTTGCGTCGAGCTCGTTGCCGAGGGGGTCGTGTTCCTAATCCGCTGGATGTCCCGGATCCTCACGGCAACGCTCTTCATCCTCGGGCCCCTCGCTCTCGTAGCGTCGATTCCCAGGGCGAGCCGGACGGGAACCCGGTGGTTCCAGCGGTTCGTCACGATCGCGAGCTGGCCGGTGTTCGCGAGCGTGATGCTGTCGGTCATGGTGACGCTCGCGGCGCAGGGCACTGCACGTCACACCTATCTCGAGTGCCTGGTCGCGGCCCTCGTGATGCTCGTCACGTCGCTCTCCACCCCGACGCTCGCGAGTCACGTGGTGGGAGGAGCGCTCCAGAACTTCGCGGCGATCGGCTTCGAGCATACGAAGACGGCCCGGGGCGACGTCGGGCCAGTGGCTCGCTCCGCTGCCAGCATCGCGACGGGGGCGCACGGGCGGGTCGCGTCGGCCGTGGCGTCTGTGGCTGGGCGCTTCACCGGGGACGGGCCGGCTCAAGGAGGCTCGGGCGGAAGTGGGGCAGGAGGGGCAGGGCGGGCAAGCCTTGGTAGCGGGTCCATCCCCACGAACCCCCCGACGGGAGGTGGAACGCCCCGGCGCGGCGCCGGCTCCGGGGGTGCCGGCGCTCCGGTGGCAAACGGCCCTGGGGCCGCGATGCCTGGAGCTCCACCTCCCAACTCATCGAAGGGACCGGCGATTGCGAACCGGACTAGCTCTAGAGACACGAAGTCTGGTGCGCGTGACCCAGGGCGGAGCCCCACTCCCGGTAAGGGCGGGTCGGACAAACCCTGATCGTTCAGTGTAAACCTAGAGGGGTAGCTAACGGATGAAGCGCAGTGGGACGTTGCGTACGGGTCAAGAGGGGGATCCCCGCCCGCCAGGCTCTCCACCTACCGTGTGGGCCGCGTTCGCGGCTCAGTCGCGGTGGAAGAGCTGGACCATCGTTCTTCTCGCGGGGCTCCTGGGGCTCGAGGGGATCGCCATCATCCGTCTCGCGAGCCGCCCACCCGAGTACGTGCTGGTGGATGCCGCCGGTCGGTCCACGCTTGTGCGGAGATCGGTCGCCACCGATTCGCTTCTCAAGTTCATCGCAGAACGAACGAGGCCGCCGGAGATGGCCATCGTCCGGTTTACACGCGACTTCCTGCACCTGGCCCTTGCCGTGAACTCGAGCACCATCGACACCAACTGGGCCACCGCGCTCGGGATGATGTCTCCCGAGATGAGAGAGCGCGTCGGGGCCGAGGCAGCGTCACAGAGGCTCGTCGAGACCTATCGGCTTCTACAGCGCAGGACCGACCTCGCCTTCGAGGAGATCGTGCTCGAGGACCGCACGCCGGAGCTTCTGACCATTCGAGCCGTCCTCTCCCGCAAGTCCATGCCTCTCATAGAGGGGACCGGACCGAACTCGTCCGACCGGCTCCAGGTCGAGCTCGTGGAGCGCATCGTTGCGCCCACCATCGAGCGCCCCGACGGCCTCGAGGTGGCCGAGTGGCGACTCCTGCCTCTCTCAGCGGCCACCTCACAGGTCGAAGGCGCCGGGAAGGAGACCCCTCGTGCACCCTAGGACGTGTTTCCTGATTCTGGGTGTGGGCTTTGCGTTTAGCGCCCGGGCGGCTGACGACCCTCAGCCGGCTCGCCGCGAGATGCGCCATCGGAAGCTCGTCATCGACGACCAGGGCCTCGGGTCACTGCCCGAGATACACGTCGCCGGCGGGTCCGCAACGCTCGTGACCTTCGAGGTTCCAGTGAAGGGCGGTGGCGCGCTACTGGCCGACGTGAAGGGAGTCTTCTACCCGCCGACCCAGACGGAGAAGACGGTCATCCTCGTCCCCAAGGCCGATCTCGTTGAGCCGAGCGTCCTCAGCATCTGGCTCTCGGACGGGCTCGTGCTGAGCTTCAAGCTCGTCTCGGTGCCCAAGGAGAGCGACGTCCAGGTGGACGTGATCCTGGCACTCAAGAATCGCCCTACGGCGGAGTCGTTGCAGGCCCTTCGAGCCATGATCGACGAGCTTCGAGGCGAGCTCGACGAGTGCCGGGCAGACTCGGCTTCTGCCGGGGCCTCGAAGCTCGCTGCGCTGCTCCTCGCCCAGAGCCTCGATGATCCCCAGGCGTTCGACCGGCGCGTTCTCCGCGGGGGAGACAAGCAGAACCGGCTCCTCGTGGAAGCGCGCTACATCTACAGGCTCGTTGGCCTCACCTACATGGTCTTCTCGGTCGAGAACCGCGATCCGCAGAGGGTCTGGGTCTTCGACCGTGCGGAAGTGAAGCTCGCTGCCGGAAGCGATTCGCAGGACCTCAAGGTGGTCGCGGCCGTGGCCGAGCTGGCGACACTTCCGCCCGGGATCACGGAACGCGTCGTGGTGGCCTTCAAGAACGTGCCGCAGCCCCCCGGGCACAGCTACACCGTCGCGCTCCTCGAAAAGGACGGAGGGAGAAGGGTCGTCCTGGAAGGGCTCACCCCGTGAACGGCGAGCGGATCAAGCCAAGCTACCTGGCGCCCGGCACGGCGATCGGCGCCTACACCGTTGTCGAGAAGGTCGCGGACGGTGGTTCGAGCCATGTCTACAAGGTGACCCGTGGCGAGCGAGTCTACGCGCTCAAGCTCTCCGCGGATCGACTGAAGGACCAGGTTGCCGGAGAGCGGAAGTACGCTGAAGAGCGCCTCGACCGGGAGGTCGCGGCGCTTACGAGCCTGCGCCACCCCAACATCGTGAGGGTCCACGCCTTCGATCGATGGCCTGACCCGGACGACTATCCCTACATCGTGATGGACCTCGTGGAGGGCGAGGCCCTCTGTGACTGGCAAGCGGCCTCGGCGCCGTCGCTAGAGCGCATCTGCATCGTCTTTGAAAAGATCGCAAGCGCGCTCGACCACATGCACCACCTTGGCATCATCCACCGCGATTTTCGAAGCGACCACGTGCTCGTGCGGGGGGACGGCGAGCCCATCCTGATCGATCTCGGCATCGCCCGGCCTAGAGTCTCGTTCGACGTCACCCGTCACGACAGGATCCTCGGCGCGACCGCGAACTACGCGCCCGAGTACGTCGCCCATTGGCACCCGGACCCCCCGCGGTCGTCCTCGACGTTCGACTGGAAGCCGACGAGTGACCTTCACTCGTTCGGATACGCGCTGTATCAGATCCTAACGGGCCAGAGACCGTTTCCGGTCTCCCCTGAGAAGGAGGACGAGACCCTTCACGCGATCACGAGCTTCGTCCCCAAGGCACCGTCGCTGTCGAACCCTCTCGTACCGAAGGCGATGGACGAGATCGTGCTCAAGCTTCTCGAGAAGGACCCGGCGAGGCGCTTCCAGGACGCAAGAGAGGTGGCGTCGAGGCTTGCGCAGGCTCGGGCGGACGCGGGCGCGAGCTGGCGAAATCCGTTCGACGTGCCCGAGGGCGAGGAAGGCGCGCCCTCGGATGAGCTTCCTGTGACGAGCGCGATGCTCGACATGGGGCTTGAGCCCGAGCGTGGCGCCACCCGGATCGAGGAGGGCGGGGCTAGGGATGAGCCAAGTGACGCCAGCGAGTCGGCGCAGGAGACCGACGAGCCCGGCGCTCCCAGGCAAGGAGGCGCCGAGGTGCCCGAGGAGAAGGGCGACGACGGCTCCGCAGCCGATCCGCGGAAGCCGACTCCGCAGGAAGAGTCGATCGCTCAATTCAAGGCTCGGCTCGAGAAGAGCGCTCCCAGACGCCGGCCGCGGGTGCTCATCGGCGGAGGCATCGCGGTTCTGGCAACGCTCCTCCTGGTCGCGCTCTTGGCGCCTCGTTCCAAGAGGGAAGAGCAAAGGAACCTTCGCTTGCCGAGCGAAGCGCGGCCCAGTTCAAACCTGGCGATACCCCCCGTGGCTTTGGCGCCTACCCCGCCCGATCGGCCGCCGCCGAAAGAGGCCCACACCCCAACCGAAGCGAAGCCAGCGAGGACAGTCGAGTCGACCCGAGGGCCTCGGACCGATGAGGCTCTGGCAGCAGAGGGGCAACGGAGAGCGCGAGCTGCGGGGCGGCACGCAGAAGACGCACCGCGAGACGTGGCCCAGTCGGAAGAGGAGGCACCGCTTTTGAGGAGCGCGGCACCTGCGGAACCGCAGGTCATCCAGTGGGCGCAAAGAGCGCCGGGGGCACCGGTGGCAGACGCGAGCGCGGCAAGCCTGCGTGGGGTCCCCCTCGGGACCCACCTCCGGGCAAAGCTCCTCACGAGCCTCGACAGCCGCACCATCGGGAGCGGGCCGGTGGAAGCCGTCTTGGCTACTCCGACCATCGTGCGGGACCGCGTGGCGCTACCGGCGCGCACCTTCGCCTATGGCGTCGCCTCGGAGACGAACGGGCGCTTCATGGTTCGGTTCACGAGGCTCAGGCTCCCGGACGACAGCGAGCTTGTGTTCAGCGGGATCGCGCTCGCCAAGGAGGACGGGAAGCCTGGTCTCGCTGCCTCGAGCAGGATCGAGGGTGGCAAGGGGAAGGCGGACGGAGCCGAGGTTCGGATAGCGAAGGGGACGGGTACTTTGCTGCTCGACTCGCTCACCGCCGGAGTACCCGGGCAGGCGGTCGCGCAAGCTGCGGGCCACGCGTTTCTAGACCAGGGGCCGTCGAGCTCTCCACCGAGCAGCCAGGACCTGCTGCTCCTGGACTCGGGCGTCGCATTTGAAATCTGGGTGGAGAAGACCTTCTAGAGGGACCGAGGGCCATCGTGCGCGCAACCGTCGTACTACCGACCATCGTGGCGATTCTCACGCCGACGTTCGCGACGGCCGATCGAGGAGCCCTCACGGTAGAACTGGGTCCAACCGCGACGTGGTGGGCCAATCTCTCGCCACCCGACGGAACAGGGCCGGGAGTGTCAGGATCGGCCTACGGCGGTCTCGTTGACCTGCGATACGCCCTGTCCAATCACTTCGAGCTGAGCGCTACCGGGTTCTACGAGGCGCCAGCGAGCTACGCCTTCCCGAACGTCTTGCTCCCGACGAACGGTCAGACACTCTCCGGCACACTTAACGCCACGCTGAGTCGCTGGGGGGCAATGGCCGGGGCCCGATACGTGCTCGGCTTCACCTGGAGACTGCACCTGGGCCTCGAAGTCGGCTTGAGCCACGAGCAGTCGACGAAGCTCGATCTCATCAACGTCTCGAATCCGTCCGTCCCCGAGAGCTACGGTCTCGGTCTCTCGAACATCGGCCGGGACTCGTTCCTCGTCACTCCGCTCGTGGGCGTCGAATGGTTCGTGGCAGACCGATGGAGCATCGCCTTCGTGCCTCGTGTCGAGCTCGTCATCGGTAGCCCGGTCCAGGTCGCGTTGGTCTTCCCAATCACTGTTGGTTACAGCTGGTACCTGTTTTGACGGTACGAAGCGGGTGGGGCTGACGCGGGGTCACTCAGCACCTCTACAAACGGGGGGCCGAGCAACCGTGGCGCCGGTACTTCACGCCTCGGCAGCTTGGAACGCTCCTTGCGAAAGAAACCGGCGAAGGAGCGCCATGACAACCTTCCAGGTCGGGTATCACGAGGTCCGGGTATCGGTGGCGAACGAACGCTGGACGGCGACCGTCGACGGGTCGCCGGTTCCGCGCTGGTTCACGAATGAGGCCGAGGCCTGGGCTGCGGGCGTACATGAGGCAGACCGTTTGAACCAAGCCGGTGCAGTAGGCGTCCTACAAACGGCCTCATCCACGAGCCCCAAGACCGAATTTGTGGCGTAGGCGCCCATCATTGGCGGCACATTTCACCAACGGTGCCTTCACGCCTCCTGCTCGACGATTCATAGTCAGCTCTGGGTGACCGGGGCGGCGCGTTGCCGTCGAATCCCCCCCGCACAAATGGTACGCACGCCCCGGCCCCATTATCGTCCGAGGCCTCGATCAGCAGGTTTCTCCGCATCGGCGGGGAGACACGCGGATACGACTCCCCGGCGGCTTGGCAGGCGACTGGGCCCGGTGCAGCGGCTGCACTCTCAACTCCGCCGACCCCGTGAATGGGTCGGGCGTGACGTCGAGGGGCGGCAAGGTTACGTAGACGCGCGCGCGCCGCAAGCCTCGCAGACGACGCCATCGCCGGCTTGCAGGCCCGGCGTGGGGCGCCGGGAGCCGGGACAGTCGCGGGTCGCGGTTGCCATTCGAGAAGGCTAGCACGAGGGCCTCGGGGGAGCCCCGGCCGGGCGGATGCATGCCCACTCTTGGGTGTCTGTGTGGCATCCGATTGACATACGAACAGGTGCTCTATATGTTGCCATCCGTACGCCAGTCAGGATCGGCGTGAGGAGGCAAGATGGCGCGCGAAGGCACCGGCAGAGCTGGGCTCCTGACGAGACTGCTTGCGGCGGCGGGGAGCCTGCTCCTGGCGCTGGAACTCGCCCACCGATGGCAGGACTTTCCTGCGCCTGGAGGGCGCATCGGTACCGGGTTCGCTCGGCTCCTTGCACCGTTACTCGCGCAGTACCGAGCAGGCCGCCACTGGGCGCTCGATCATGTGGCGCCCACTGTCGCCGCAACCATCTTGGGCCTGACGTTGATCCTCGCGGTGTACCGGACCGTTCTCATCCTGTGGCACAACGAGGTCCTCGCGCGTCTCTCCGGAACGCACTTCCGACCCGAGGACCACAGCTCGCCGGTCCGGGGCGTGGATGTTCTCGAAGGGATCCGGCGCCGTCCGCCGGGCCACACGTTCGTGGGGCTGAGTTGCAGGCGGCGCCCGCTCGGCCGCCGATGGGAGCCGGTCTACCTGACAGAACGCCAGCGTTCCACGCATCGCCACGTCCTCGGGAAGACAGGCTCGGGCAAGACGCAAGGCGTGCTCTGGCCGCAGATCCTCCAGGATGCGATCGACGGGAAGGGCTGCGTCGTCATCTCGGGCAAGGGAAGCGACGAGGAGATCGGGACGATCAAGGCGATCGCCGAGATGGCGCGCCGAGAGCGAGATCTCCGCGTATTCGCGCTTCCGGCCTGGAACCAGCCAGCACTGCCAAGTCACACCTACAACATGGTCTGGGTCGACCCGCGGAGCCCGAACGACCCCGGTGGCGATCCGGTGGTCGTTGCCGAGCGTGTCTTCTCCGTCCTGCCCCTCGGTGACAACCGATACTACAACACCCAGGCACAGATCATGTTCACGAATCTCTGCCGTCTCCTGCACGGCATGGTCGACGACGACGGGTTCGGCCTTCCTTTCACGATGCGCGACGTGGCGGTCTGTCTGAAGGCGATCGGAAACCGCAACGTCAAATGGCACTCGGCGATCGAGCATTGCCTCAGCGGTTCGAAAGACCAGGTCGCATCCAGGGAGGTGACGTCGCAGATCGACCGGCTCGGGCACGAGATCCACAAGGCCCTGTCAGGCCTCGTCGGGGCCGTGGACAAGTTCCAGGCGCCGCTCGTCAACGCCTACGCGCCCGACATCGTCATCCGCGACGTGCTCGAGCGGAATCTCATCGTCTACGTTCAGCTCCCCGCCAACCTCTTCAAGATCCAGGCGCCATCCCTCGGCAAGGTCTTCCTGATGGACATCCAGCAGGAAGGGAGCCTCCGGCAGATCTTCCGGCGTACGCGCAACCAGCGGGCTTTCAGCGTCGTGGTCGACGAGTTCGGACGCTTCGCGGACCTCTCGTTCGTGGACTCCTTGAACCAGCTTCGCGACGCGAACCTCCAGTTCACGGTTGCACACCAGTCGCTCGCAGACCTGGAGCTCGTGAGCCGCGAGTTTGCGAACGCGGTCTGGGACAACACCCGCGTGAAGGATGTGCTCAACCAGGACAACCCCGCGCTCTGCGAGATGGTCGCGAAGAGCATCGGCACGCAGCAGGAGGTCTTCAGGACCGTCCGTACGCAGCCGGGACCTCTCTTTACGTCGCTCGCCACGCGGGAGTCGTCCACGCGGCTCGTCGAGTCCTACCGGCTCCACCCGAACCGCATCAAGAACCTCGCCCGGTTCGGCCAAGGGTTCCTCTACACCGATTCGACCCTCTCTCCAGTCTGCTACGGGCAGCTCCCTCTCATGCAGGCGAGCTACGCCCTCCCTCGCCGCATGGATGGTGAGCGCGGTCTGCGACTGTACGAGCGCTTCGTTGCGCGGGCCGTAGAGCCCGAGCCTCCGGGGAGGGTCACATGAAGCGTGCGCGCCGAGGTGGGCCGAGCCGACCAGTCATCCGCATTGGAGCACTCTACAGAGACGTGGAGCGCGGGCTTCTCGTCACAGCGGAGGACCACGAGATCCAGCTCGGGCAGAGAACCGGCCGCATCGTGGTCGCGGCCGCCGATGGCTCGCTGCGCTTCGCGAGGCGCTGGCTCTGCCGCGACCTCGAACTGATGGCCGTGGACCAGATAGAGGGCAACTCGCGCCCACGCGAGGACAGCGAGTGATCCCGGCGCCCATCATCGAGGAAGTCCGCTCGCGCATAGACCCGGTGGAAGTGATCGGTCGACGCGTCGAGCTCCGGAAGACGGGCACGTCCTTCAGCGGGTCGTGCCCTTTTCACGCGGATCGAATCCCTAGCTTCCGCGTCTATCCGGACTCGAAACGATTCAAGTGCTTCGGTTGCGGGGCGCGTGGCGACGTCTTCGAGTTTCTCCGGCGCTTCGACGGGAAGGACTTTCGGACCGTCGTGCAAGAACTCGCCGCGGAGGCCGGGATACCCTTCCCAGCAGACGCGAGGTCGGTTGAAGCTACTGCCCCCGACCCGGTTCGTGCACGTGCGGAGCGAGCCTGTGCCGCGGCGCTCGAGCACTGGAACGAAAAGCTATGGTCCGAGGCCGGAAGCGACTTCCGGCGCCTTCTCGCAGCCCGTGGGATCGAGGAGGCGACGGCGCGGGATTTCCATCTGGGGGCTGCCCTGCGTGAGTGGCACGACCTGGAGAAAGCGCTCCAGGCTCGCGGCTTCACGCAGGATGACCTTCTCGCTGCGGGGCTTCTCGCCAAGAATGGGCGGGGTGAAGCGGGCTGCCACGACCGCTTCCGCGGCCGAGTCATGTTCCCGTTCATCGAGGCGAGCGGGCGAGTGATCGGCTTCGCCGGGCGCGCGGTTCTGCACGCGGCGGACTCGAGGGAGCCGAAGTACCTGAATGGCCCCGAGACGCCCGTCTTCCGCAAGGGTCACGTTCTTTTCGGTCATCCACGAGTTGCCCAGGCGATCCGTGCGGCGCGGCGCGCGATCGTCGTCGAGGGCTACTTCGACACGATCGCGCTCTGCCAGACAGGATTCCGTGAGGTAGTCGCCTGCGGGGGGACGGCGATCACCGAGCATCACGTAGGCTTCCTCCAGCGGCGTGGTTGCGAGGAGCTGGTGGTGCTCTTCGACACCGATCCAGCCGGGCTTGCCGCGCCCGCGCAGCTCGCGCCTTTGCTACTTCGCGCGGGGATCACGACCAAGATCGCGACCCTGCCCCGGCAACGACCGTCAGACCCCGACGAATTCGTGCGAAGCAGGGGTGCCGGAGAGCTCTCATCGGCCCTCGCGGCAGCCACCCCCCTCACGGAATGGCTTCTCGAGCGGGCCATCTCTGCCCGCACCCCGGTCGGCCGCGGCCGGGGGCTCTCCGTCGAGGAGAAGCTCCTCGTCGTTCGCGACCTTCGGCAGTTCGTGAATTCCAGTCGCGAGGGGCTCCCTCGTGCGCTCTTCGAGCAGCGCATCGCGCGCCGGCTGGAGCTCTACATCGTGGCACTGCGGGCTGAGCTGGGCAGGGGAGGGGAGGGCCGGATCCGCGAGCGCCAGCATGGAGGTGGGACGTGGCCCGTCTGAGGGGTGCAGTCCTGACGGAGCGGGATCGACTGCTCATCTCCTTCCTGGGGCTCGCGCGATACGCGTCGGCTGCCCAGCTTCACGCCCTGGTCGCCGAGGGCCGCGACGTGTCCCTCGTCTACCGCCGTCTCCGACGGCTGGCCGTTCGAGGGGAGCGTCATGGCGGCGGTGCCCATGTGCGTCGCCTTGGGTTCAGGCGTGCAGAGGGAACCCCAATGGCTGTCTGGGCGCTCACGAGCTTCGGGCAACTCGCGGCCGAGCAAGAGGTCCCGTATCTCCGCCCACCCGCTAGGAGCGACATCGGAAGCCAGTTCGTAGAGCACACGCTTCTCCTGAACGACGTGCTGCTCGGGCTGGTCGTCAAGCTGCGCCGCTCGACCTCGAGCCCTCTCATCGAGCTGCCGTTTCGCTGGCTCTGCGAGAACGACGAGGTCCTGGAGTTCAGGATCCTTCGAGGACCGGCGGAGACGCGACCGGCCGTGTTGAAACCGGACGCGATCCTGGAACTACCGGAAATTCGCAGGAGGCTCTTCCTGGAGGCCGAGACAGGCTCCCACAGCATCACCACTGCGGACCCGCTTCGCTACGGGCCGGTGCTTCGAAAGCTCGAACGATACGCACGCTTCTGCACGGCAGTCGTTTCCGCTAAAGGCCCGGCAACCTTCTATGCGAGCGCCTTCTCGGATGGGTTCTCTCCGGAGCTCGTCTTCCTCGTTCACTCGGACGGGCGACGAGGGAGGGTCGAGACCGCGATCCGGGACTGGGCCAAGGGACGGGAGCTCGAACCACTTGGCGTGAGCGTACTCACCTTTGCTGAGGCGCCGGGGAGGCTGGCCACCCTCGCCGGAGCCAAGGCGGAGAGTCCCGGGCGAGCACGCAACGTGACGGTGGACGAGGGCCGCGTGAACCGCCTCCGGAGCGGGTACCTCGCCATTGCCGAAGCCTTCAACGCTGCTCACCGGGCCGTGATCGAGCACAACCGGGCCTGCCCCCAGAAGTTCAGGCTCCCGCCCGTGCCCATTGCAGAGTTAAAGGAATGTCAGGAGTTTATCCTTCGGGATCTACTGGGCAACCCACCCAAAAGGGGTTAAGCGCAGATGTACGATAAGTAGGGCAAAATGGGGGCCTCGTCGGGGTACAGGCTAGCGGGGGGATGGCTACATGAAACTCAGCACGTCTTGCCGAATCGCGCTCGCGACGATCACTCTCGTCGCGGTCGGGTGCGGCGGCTCCAGTCAACAGTCGACCACGATCCCAGCGAGCTTCGAAGTGCGCGTGAGCGCAGGCGGGCCCGTCTCCGGCGCCACCGTCACCATCTACGCGATGAACGACGCGACTGGAGAGGTGAACACCTCGGCGGGTGCGGCCGGTGTGCTCGGCACGGGCGGCCCTACGGACTCGTCGGGAACCGTGACCGTGAAGACGCGCCCGTACTCGGGACCGATACAGATCGTCGCCAATGGGCCAGCCCTCTTCTATCCAGACCCGACAGCACCGTCTGGTTCGTCCGGTGCTCCCCTCATCCAAGTGCCGGCTTCGTTCGTCCTCTCCTCCTATCTCAACACCTTCAGTGGCGGGGCATCGATGGTGGCGCCGGTGACCTTGCTCACCACCCTAGCCGACCACGAGGCGCTCGCGTTCGCTCGCGGGCTTCATCCCGCGCACCCATCGAAGACGACGCTGTCGGCAGCTCTGCAGGCTCGTGATCCGCTCTTCGTCACCCACATCACGACTGCCGCAGCAGGATGGAAGCCAACCACGCTTCGCACGACGGTGCCAGCGTCGCTCACGACCGGCGCGCAGACTCTCGTGGACGTTGCGTACGCAGCCCTGTTCGACGTTGCCCTGAACCAGCTCGCGAACGACACGGCGGCGATGGCCGGGTTCAGTGCGGGTAGCGTCGGGCTGACCGCACCAACGCTCATTCAACTCCTCGAGGCGGACATCGACGCGGATGGACAGCTCGACGGACGCGGACCCGGGGGTCAGGTCATCGTGATCGCGGGAAGTAAGCCCCTGACGATCGATGCGCAGTTCCTGCGAATGGCGCTGGCGCGTTCACTCGACACCTGGATCCGCAACACCACCGTAAACCTGAGCGGAATCAGTGAGGCTGACATCCTTTCCGGCGAAGTGTTCTCAGCGATCATCAACGACAACTCCAATCTCTTCGGTGCCCCCTCCACCGGGTCCGTGGAGGCCCTTCTCGATCGCACCCCTCCCGTCATGGGCTGGGCCACCATTCCTCCCGTCGCGGTCGCGAGTACCACGGTCACGCTCCACGTGACGGCGACCGAGACGCAGACTGGCGTGCAGGGCGTCTTCGCACAGGTTGGGACGAACGAGCCGGTGGCGGCGACTCTCCTGGAGACCGGAGAGTGGGTCGTGGGACTCCCTCTCCAGGCGGGCCCGAACAGCGTCTCCATCTGGGGCGTGAACAACGCTGCGCAACCCGCTTCCGGCCAGTTTCTCTCGGCGCCCTATGAGCTCGCGACGAGCATCATCTCCGACAGCATTCCGCCGGTCATTGGTTACAACCAGAATTTCACGTCCTACGTGGACGAGAGGGGAATGACGCTCGGAGCCAACTCGAACGGTCAGGCGCTCGTCCCGCCCGTGTATCTGCTCGCGAGTCAGGCCCTCCAAGCCATTCCGGCCGTAGGCGGTAACGTCTACAAGTCCGCCGGACGCATCTCCTGGAGCGCAACGCCTTCAGCGGCCCTCCTGGAGACCGGGGGCAACCCGGATAACATCCCGGTCCTGCAGTTCTGGGTGACGAACGTATCCGGCGTGGACGCCCCCATCGCATCGGCGACCTATTCGGTGGCCACGAATTGCAGCGCCTGCATCTTCGCGAACGCCGCGGGGCCACTCTGGCCGAGCCCAACGACGAGCACCGGAAAGCTGTTCTACGATCTTCCGCTCGCGGCGAATCTCATCCCCAGCCTGGCGTTGCTCCCGGGGCCAGCCACGCTGAGCGTCACGATCACCGTGACCGACGTCGCCGGAAACACCGTTACGGCCACCCCGGTGTCGCTCGCGTTTCACACGATCGGGGACCCGCTCGCGATCGTGGAAGATACGACGTATCCCACGACGAGCGACCCCAAGAGCACGTTCCCGTACACGATCGCGACCGGGCTCTACTCCGTGCTCTTCACCTCAAACATCTCGACATTCTTGCCCGAGAATGAAGTGCGCTTGGTGCGGTATCTCGTATCGAACCCAGGCTTGAAGAGCGTTGCACTGATGCCGCCTCTCATTCCGGGCGGCTGGCAAGCTGTCGAGAACTGGCCGGTAAGTGCGGCCTCGCTGGGGTCGACAACCTACCAGGCGACGAAGTCGGCTTGCAGCAGCGCGCCCACCTGTTCGGGCACGACGCCGATCTCCTTCTACGGCGGATCGGCCGGGTACGGCTGCGCCACGAGCGTTCCGGTCTCCACGGACACGCCGGTCGTGACGGCCGGCGACCTCTACAGCTTCGCCTACAACCAGGCGAACGGTGGCGACTCCTCTCCGGCGCAGATAACCGCTGGAGGACAGATCGTCGTTCCGGCGGCGTCGAACGGAGGGCCGGGAACGGTTGCCCTATACGTCGCGCGGTCCGTGAACGTGCCGCCGAGGAACTACGTCCTGCCCTGGACAGGATCCGCCTACCAGTACCTCGTCGGCGACTACTGGGTCGAGACCTCCAAGGGCGCCACGATCTGCTGTGACTACGATACTGAGACTCGCAAGTGCGACCAGTACGATGCGACGACAACGTGGGCAGGGACCGCTGTGTCGCGGACGCTCATCGTCGGAGCGGATTCGCTCGCGGGGTCCTTCCAACTGGTCACGAACGGGATGTCGGGGACGTCGCCGATCGGAGAGCCGTGCATCGCAGCCGGAAGCGTAAGCGTGACTCGGAGCATTACTCACTGAACCATTCTCTCGTCGGCTGCAAAGAGGCCGTTAACCTTTTTGGGAGACTTTGGGGTTCGCTCGCAACAAAGAGCTGCCCACAGCAAGCAACATCCCTCCATCGATAGCGAGCCTTTCGAACGTAGCCAACTTGTGGTGGTTGTCAGGAAGGGAAGTAGCGCGGGCAAGCTCGAATTTGATGGCTGTCCTGAACCGATCCGAAGTCAATGGAAAGCCGAGCAGCGCGGCCTCGGCTGCTTCAGCTCGCCATGGGATCGGAGCGGCCCCCTCGAGAACAACGGAGGCCGCCCCGACCCGGCCGCCGCTCATCGCGACAACCGCCGCCAGTCCGGCCACCGCGGTATCAAACGAGCCCTCCTCGCGTTTGGACCGATAGACCGACAAAGCATTCGGCGGTGGCCATGGCACAAGCACTCTTGTAAGGATGTCTGCTCGATTCGAGAGACGGTCAATCTTCCTAAGAAAGAAACTCCCGTTGTGGTTGCCGCGACGAGCTCGAAGCCGAGATCCCTGGCGCGCCGATGAAGGTTGTGAAGCACGCGCTGCCTGTAGCGTTCCTCGTAGTAGGAAACGCCCGGGTCCGAGTAGCTCATGCCGAAGCGCATGGCGTTGTAGAAGAGATCGGCGAGTTTCCGGGCGGTGGCGGTGACTGCCTTGGCCTTGCCCACGCGCGCCGCCAGTCGCCGGAAAAAGGCACCGATAACAGTCTGTGTCTTGCCGGCGCCCACGGCTGCGTTGCGTAGTAGGACTGCCGCACGGTTGGTCGACTTCCTCGTCTTGGAGCTGATCAACCGACCACCAGAGATCGTGTTTCCAGGCGCCAGGCTCAGCCAGGAAGTGATGTAGTGCTTCGCGGTGGGCCACTTCCGCATGTCATCCCCGCATTCGGCGACGAGGCGCAAGACGGTGTGTGGCTCGCCAAGCGCCGCGCGAGGATGGCAGCACTGACGATCGTCATCTTCGCAGGTCCTGCCGCTGCCAAGGAAAGGGTGCGTCCACTTCTTGAGGCCATGGACAGCCAGCGCATCGTCGACTTCGGCGAGACCATTGGCGCCGCCACCGCCACCGAGCTCGTCGGAAACTTCATGATCATCGCGGCCTTCGTCGCCGGCACCCGGGAAACCAGCGACTCGCGGGCTACCTCCTCAGCGGCAAGCCGGTGCCGACGAGCGGAATTCCGCTGAAGGATGTCGGCCTCTTCCAGCGCTTCGCCAAAAGCGCCCACGAGCCTGCGCCTCTCGCAAAACAGGTACGCGAGATCCTGGCGACACACGCCATGCGGTCATAACGGCCGGCTGGCCACGGGTATCAGTCTAAGCTCCAGCATTATTTCGGTCATTTCTTTGCCCATACATCGGTGATTTCCCCAAACACATACTTGCGATAATCGCTAGCCTCCTTGTAAGCTTCGTTTATGTAGTCTTTGGCTTCTTGTGTGCAAAAATCATTAGGATTGGGGGTAGTAAGTTCCGTTAGAGTACATTCAAAAATTAGTCTGGCTTCTTTGAAAGACATATTCCCGGCAGGAGTTTGAACACCTGTCAATTCAACTTCTTTCATTTTCTCGCTATCTCTTCCTGATTTGCTTCCCAGGAAGAGTACTTGTTCCTTGTATTCATTGGGGAAGTAAGACATCGTGTACGTTTGCTCTTTTTGAATCATTTCAAGCGTATAACGGCTTGCTTGAAGAATACACCAAGTGGTGGGTTTTCGGAAAAGCATCCCCAAACCACCCCCACTGGCTGTCATGGAATTATAATGATCTTCCTTGCCTGCAGTAATAACCGGAAACACTTTTCCTACCAACGTGAATACATTGTCGGATATCTCTTCAGGTGAAATGCGTTCAAATAGTTGATCAAACTGCGTCTCTTTGAGATGTGCATGCTGGGTTGTTTTCATGTTCTGGAATCCTCCGTTAAAGTCCATAGGTAGCAGAAGCTGACCCTGCCTCAGCCAGGTGAACGACCAGGGCAGGAATAGTCACGGGGTCGCTTGTGCTTTCTTCCTTGCTAGGCTAGACGGGGGCGATCTCGGTGTCAGTCCAGACCAAAGCACATCCACCACTCCGGTGACATACTCGGTCGGGGTCCATCCCGGGCCAATGCCCTTCGTGGTGACGAGACTCATGAGGACGAAGCTCTGCAACGATCCGGTGTAGGCGCGGACCACAGACCAGGGATCGATGTGATTCAGACGACCTTGTTGCATTTCGCCTCGCAGGAACTCGACCAATTCGTGGACTGGATCGGACTTGCCCGAGCTCTTGTGGAAACCGAACTCGCCCCGGTTGGACCAGCTGACGAGGAGCAAGGGTAAGGCATGCTGCGTGAAACCGATGATCTCAACGCCGAGCTCGATCATCGCCAGGCGCAGGCCAACCTCCGGGGCGCGCTTCCGCAGGAAGGCGATCCACTCCTGCCGTTGCTCTTCGTCTTGCATGGCGGCGAGAAACAGGTCCTGCTTGGTCTTGAAGCGCTTGAAGATGGATGCCTGCGAGATGGCGGCACGTCTAGCCACCTCCTCGGTGGTTGCGGTGGCGCCCTTCTCCAGAAACACGCTCCGTGCCGCCTTGAGCAGGTCCTTGTCGTTGATGGTAACTGGTCGGCCCAAGTGCGGAACCTCATTAATAAGTGACTGGTCCATTACTAATCCGTTGGGCGGTTGGCTGTCAAGGTAACAAGGCAAGAATGTGCCCAACGACCTGTGCTTGGCCAAATCTCGATCTCCTGACTTGACGGGGACTTGCCGCGGGACGAGGCTGCCCCGCTCATGTGGCCTATTCTGGTAGTTCTGTTGCGCTCGGTCCGCTCCTCCTTGAGAACACGCCACCATCTGGTGCTCGAGAATCTAGCGCTTCGGCAACAACTCGCTCTCCTGCGCCAGCGCTCCAAGCGGCCGCAATTCGGAAGCGTCGACCGGGTGTTCTGGGTCTGGCTTTCGCAGCGCTGGTCGGGCTGGCGCGGTGCCTTGTGCTTGGTTCGGCCAGAGACCGTGATCCGGTGGCATCAGAAGGTATTCCGCGCTTTTTGGACCTGGAAGTCGAGACGACGACGGCCAGGACGTCCGCCGGTGGGCTCCGAACTGAAAGCCCTCATCCAGACGATGTCCTTCGCCAACCCGCTCTGGGGCGCGCCCAGAATCCACGGTGAACTCCTCAAGTTGGGCTTCGACATCTCGCAACGTTCGGTCGGTCGGCTGATGCCGCGTCGCCGAAAGCCGCCCTCTCAGTCGTGGAAGACCTTCCTCGAGAATCACGTCGCCGATCTGGCCTCCATCGACTTCTTGGTCGTGCCGACGGTGACGTTCCGGATTCTCTTCGTCTTCGTGGTGTTGCTCCAGCGCCGGCGGCAGGTCGTACACTTCAATGTGACCGGCTCGCCGACGGCGGCCTGGGCGGCGCAGCAGATCGTCGAGGCGTTCCCCGGAGACTCGGCGCCCAGATACCTGCTGCGCGACCGCGATGCCATCTACGGCGATGTCTTCCGGAAACGCGTGGAAGGTCTCGGTATCGACGAGGTCGTCATCGCGGCAAGGTCGCCATGGCAAAATCCGTACGCCGAAAGGATGATCGGGACGCTTCGACACCCGCTCAAGCCACCGCGCGATCGCCCAGAAGCTTCACATCAAGCGGCCGACCGCAACGCTGTCGAAGGCGAAGGCGGCGTGAGGCGTCTTTGCCGGGGCGTCCGGCAACCGTCACTTGGTGCCGCCCCGAGCAGGCGTACGATCCACGTCGCTGGGAGTAAAGGACATGGCCAACCTTCGATTCGCGCTTGTCTACCTGTTCGCGGCTTACCTATGCGCCGCGTGTGGCGGTTCACCGAATGGCGATGGTGCCGCTCAGGTAAATGGCGTGCTCATCCCCGCCTGCGAGTGGCCCGCAGCGGCCGACACGTTCGACACCGGCACCGGTACGGGCTGCTCCCCCATGTCGACATATAGAATCTGCTCGCTCGGCGGGTGCAGCGACGCTTGTTCACCGACTCAGTACGCACTGAGTTGTCACGGTGCCCCCGGGCCTGGGATTCCGACGATTCCGTCCCCGGCTCCATCGCTGAATTGAGCTTGCCCCGATTCGAAGGACACCAAGGTTAAGCCGCCAGCGCCCTCAGGCGCCAGTCGGACTCGGTTTCGTTCGGGCTCCTGTAGCCGTTACGTGAATGCAACCTCCTTGCGTTGTAGTAGGT
>Ga0335080_10001038_pt1 | contig 26589 bp, 20 predicted proteins | sample Lox_Sample_34_FD_206720 | JGI IMG/M metagenome (GOLD analysis project Ga0335080, IMG submission 206720) | Soil microbial communities from Loxahatchee National Wildlife Refuge, Florida, United States - Lox_Sample_3.4 | ecosystem: Environmental > Terrestrial > Soil > Wetlands | place: USA... | reverse complement strand
CGAAACCAGGGAAGAGGAGATCGTGTTCGGTGAGAATGCCGTGTACGATTACAAGCCGGGCCTTGATTGGGGAGACGGCTATAACATGGAGCAGAAGGCCCAGATTGTGGGCGATTGGTATTCGGCGAAATTCAATCAATACTTCGCTGAAGGAACCCGGCATCCCATCAGCCGGACCGCTGAACACGATAACGACCGCTACATCCAGGAGAACATCCGGTCGGCATAGGGCAACGGCTTTCGTCACCGTCCGGTCGGACCGGGCGATCCACTTGGCCCGCCGGATCCGGTTCCGCCCGACGGCCCCGTGGCGCCTGTGGGTCCGGGCGACCCATCACCGCCGGGCGTGCCCGATCCGCCCCCGGACGGTCCGGTAGGCCCCGAGGTGTCACTCTGACCGCCGGATCCGCTTGCGCCGGCGGGGCCAGTGGGCCCAGTGGACCCAGTGGACCCCAGAGGACCGCCGGGTTCGACGGGACCGGTCGGTCCCGTGGAGTCGGAGGCGAGTCCTCCTGCCTGCGCATTCACGTCCTGTGGCCGCACGTTGACGGCGTCCGCGGCAACGCCGGCGGCCGCCGCCCAGGCGACGAGCGTTACAGCCAATACGAGTGCGATCCTGGCGTACACGGGCGCTGACATTCACCCTCCCTCTACTGCGCCGCGTCCACGGTGTGGCCGGAGAGCGTGCAGGTGGTCCGGTCCGAAACGAAAATCCTCAGGTTGAGGACTGCACCGGAGTCGAAATAGATTCGGGTGGCGCCGTCCGCGACCAGCACCCCGGCGCTCGCGCCGATCACCGGGACCGAGTAGACGATGTTGGCGTGGCTGAGCCCCCCATCGAAGATCCCGGCATAGAGATCGGTCGCAAGGGACGTGCAGCTCGTATGCTCCAGGGTGAACTTCTTACCGGCGGGAACGGTATACACGGACTCGAAGATGCTACTGGTTGTGAACTTTCGAATGGTGACGGCCTGGCGGGCCGGGTGGTCCACGTCGCGCACCAAGGCGGCGCGAACCTGGGCCCAGACCGGCTTTGCCAGAATACTGCCGAGAATCGAGCCGAGGGCCAGCAAGGCGGCGAAAACAAGCAGATGCGTCGATCGGTTCTTCATATAGTCCTCTTTCTGCTGCCTGGGTGCTTCCGTGCAAGGATGACCGCCACGCACACGGCCAATAGAAGCGCACACGACGGTTCCGGAACGGGCGCCGCCGACGCCGTCACATTGACGCTGTAGAACAACGGGTCCGGCCTGCTTGGGTCGAAGTTCACCAGATTGGTGAAGCCATCTCCCAGGGTCCCGGCGAGCGGGCCTGTGCAGAGGCCGGATGCGCACGGCTCGCTTCCGAACATGGCGACGGCAAGGGTGTAGGTACCAACGCCGAGATTCAGGTCGAAGCTGAAGTCCCCAGGGCCGAGCGGCGCAAACTCATGATCCAGGTAGACCGCCGAATCGCCGGTGCCCTCGAAAACCGAAATGACCGAGTCGAAGCCGCCCATTCCGAAACCGAGGCTGCTGAACGTTACCAGGCCCGCGGTCGAGATTGTGAAGTGATGAATCGCGATGTTGAATGCACGGTCGAAGTCGTCCGGCCCCGCGATCGGCGACGTGAAGCTGTTCTGGAATTGATCCCAATAAGTCAAGGCGGAATTGGCAGCCGGATCGAGAGTTCCGCTGAAGGTGAGATCCGCATGCACAAGGGACACGCCCGCTGCCGACAGCACGGCCAGCTTCGCCGTGATTGTTCCGAGTGTGCGGAACCTGGTTCGCATAGTTAGACGATTATCCCGGCCGGCGTTGTCCGAAGTAAGCCGCATAACCATGCGGAAAAGGGGAAGCAATCGGCCGCAACCTGCATGATTGTGCAGGTGCGCCCTTGGAAAATGTGGTCTGATAGAAGACCGTATGTCCCGCAGGGCACTGGTCCTGTTATGGCTCCTCTGCCTGGCGGCGCCCGCTGCCGCCGAGCAGCCCATCACGCGTCTGTACACGACCGAGGACGGCCTGGCACGAAACTGGGTCCTGCGAATCCGGCGCGATACCCGCGGCCGGCTATGGTTCTGTACCGTCGAAGGACTGTCGGTCTTCGATGGCGAGCGCTTCTTCAGCTACACCACGGCCGACGGTCTACCGCACCGCATCGTCGAGGACATACTCGACGCAGGCAGCGGCGTCTATTTCATCGCTACCCCCGCGGGCCTATTCCGGTTCCGGCCTCGCGCCGCGCGGCCGGCATCCTTCGAGAAGGTAGCGCTCTCCGGCAGCCCCGACGGACTTCGGGCCACCGTGCTGCTCCGCGGCAGCTCCGGAGAAGTGTGGTGCGGCGCATCCCACGGACTTTGGCGGCTCCGGGGGAATGAAGCGCTTCAAGCCGAGCCGGTGCCGGTTCTTTTCTCCGGCGACTCCGGCCGTCTCAAGGCATTTCACGTAAGCGCTCTGGCCGACGATGGCCGGGGCTCGCTATGGATCGGCACCACGGAGGGATTGCTTCGCTACCGTTCCGGCCTCGGATCGCGATTCCGCGAAGGCTGCAACCACGAAGAAGTCCGCTCTCTTCACCTGAGTTCCGAGGGTGAGTTGTGGGCCGGGTACGCCGGCGGAGTGTCCCGGCTGGACCTGCGGCGGGAGCCGCCGCGGGTGACCAACTACTGCTTCGATCCCGCCACCAGGCGCGCCAACGTGCAGTCTGTTTACCAGTTTCAGGACGGCGAAGTCTGGATGGGAGCGTTGGGCCTGGCCCGTTTCCGGCCGCAAACTGGAAATCCCTCCCAGCCCTTCGAGTTTTTCGATGCCAGATCCGTGGCCGGCTATCAATACATTTACGATATTGCCGAGGACATCGCCGGAAATCGCTGGCTGGCGCTGCAACGAAGCGGCGTCCTGCGTATTCTTCGCCCGGGATTCTCGCAATTCGCCGAAGGCGACGGCCTGGAGTCGCGATACGTGCACTCGGTGTTCGAGGCACGGGATGGCACCTTGTACGCCGTAACCGGCGAACGCCACACGCTGAACCGCTTTGACGGAAGCCGCTTTCATCCGGCCGATGCGCGTGTTCCGCGATCGGTAACCAATTTCGGTTCCGGAGAGCACGCGGTCGCGCTTCAGGATCGCCGCGGCGACTGGTGGATCGCCACCGGGATGGGCTTGCTGCGCTACACCAACGTGAATCGTGTCGAAGACCTATCGCGCAAGCCGCCTGCCGCCCACTATCACAAGCGCAACGGCCTGCCCGGCGATGAGGTCACCAGGCTTTACGAGGATCGAAAAGGCGACATCTGGATCGGCACCGTCGGCATTGCCCGCTGGCGCCGGGCCGAATCGCGGCTCGAAGATGTGACCGGCGCTCTCCACAGGGCACTCGGCCGACCTGTATCGCTTCAGTCCTTTGCGGAGGACCGCTCGGGCAATATCTGGATGGGCCTCTATCCGGGGGGACTCGTGCGCTACCGCGATGGACACTGGACGGCCGTCGCGGACGGACTGCCGGCCGGCACCATTGTCAGCTTGCTGGTGGACCGGCGCGGCCGGCTGTGGGTGGGCTCGAGCCTGGCCGGCGTAGCTCGCATCGATCGCCCCGAGGACGAGACGCCTCGTCTCATCTCCCCGATCGGGCGCGGCCGGCTGCGGAGCGATCACATTTTGCAGTTCGCCGAGGATGGCCTCGGCCGGATCTACATCGGAGGCGGACGGGGCGTGGATCGCCTCGACCCGGCCACCGATACCGTGATGCAATTCGCCGCCGGCAGCGGTCCGCCCCAGGCCGAAACCAACATTCTTTACCGCGACCGGTACGGGGCGATCTGGTTTGGCTCGGTCAACGGCCTGGCGCGCTATCTTCCGACTCCCGACGCCACGGGGCCACCGCCGGCTCCGGCGATCCACGAGGTGCGCGTATCCGGCATGCCGGCGTTGATCTCCGACGAAGGCGAGTCGCAGATCGAAATCCCGCCCTTTCCGGCCGGACACGGCGTGGTCGAGATCGGCTTCGGAAGCGTCGATTTCTCGGTGGAGAGCCGCGTACGCTACAGGTACCGGCTGCTGCCCCTCGAAACCGCGTGGCGGGCCCCGGACACCGGCCGTTCCGTCCGCTATGCCGGGTTGGGGGCCGATGCTTATCGCTTCGAAGTGCAATCTGTATCGCCCGGCGGCGCCGCGAACCCTATCGCCGCCGCCGTCTCCTTCCGGGTAGAGGGCCCCTTCTGGAAGACCTGGTGGTTCCTCTTTCTGACCGGAGCATCCGCGGCCGGCCTCCTCTATTCCGTCTACCTTTTTCGCCTGCGCCACCTGCTGGCCCTGGAACGGATTCGGGCGCACCTGGCGGCCGACCTGCACGATGATCTCGGCTCCGGTCTCGCCGAAATCGCGATCCTCACCGAAGTCGCCAACCAGCGCAGTTCGGCTCCCGGGCTTGACCTGATCGCCAGACGCGCGCGAGAGCTTCGCCAGTCCATGAGCGACATCGTCTGGGCCGTGGATCCGGCCGGCGACACGCTGGAAAGCCTGATCGACCGTTGGCGCCACACGGCGTTTGCCCTGTTTGGAGACGAGCATCTGGAATTTACGGCTCCGAAAAGCGGCCTGTCCGCGCAAGTAGGCCTGACCTCCACCCAACGCCGCGACCTCCTGCTGCTGTTCAAGGAAGTCGTGACTAACGCGGCGCGACATGCCGCCGCCCAGCGAGTTCGCATCCGGGTGAGTTATTCGCCGGGCTGGCTGAAGCTGGAGATCTCCGACGATGGGTGTGGGTTCGATCCCGAGGGTGTCCAAGCCGGAAACGGCCTGAGGAGCATCCGCCGCCGCGCGGAGGGACTGCGCGGGAGCCTGGGCATCGATTCCTTTCCCGGCCGAGGGACCGTGGTGAGCCTGTCGGTTCGGCTGCATGACGGCCGCATGAGTATGTAGTTGCCGACGACTTACCGATCACATAGACTGCTGTTTGCCGTGCGAGACCCGATCCGGATCGCCATCATCGAAGATCAGCGGAACACCCGAGAAGGCCTGGCGGCCCTGATCGGCGGGTCGCCCGGAATGGAGGTGGCCGCACAGTACCGTTCGGGAGAAGAAGCCCTCGGTGATATCAAGACCCGCCGTCCCGGGGTTGTCCTCACCGATCTGGGCCTGCCCGGAATGTCGGGAACAGAGGTCGTCGCGCATCTGCGCGAGCTCTTGCCGGGGACTCCGATCCTGGTGTTGACGGTTCATGGCGAGGACCAGCACGTCTTCGACGCGCTGTGCGCCGGCGCGTGTGGCTATCTGTTGAAGGATATCGAGCCGGCGCGTCTGCTGGCGGCGATTCAGGAAGTTCACAGCGGCGGTGCTCCCATGTCGCCGGAAATCGCGCGCCGGGTGGTAGCGATGTTTCAGAAGTTCGCCTCGCCCAAATCAGGTGAAAGCGGCCTGTCCGCGCGCGAGCTCGAAGTCGTCAACCTGCTGGCCGACGGTGACAGTTACAAGGCGTGCGCCGACCGCCTGGGTGTCAGCATCGACACCGTCCGCTTCCATGTGCGCCGCATCTACGAGCGCCTACACGTCCACTCCCGGAGCGCCGCGGTAAGCAAGGCCATGCGCCGCGGCTGGATCCGGTGAGCAGGCTTTGAGGACTCACTCAACCTTCTGCAGGACCATGGCCGAGTTCTTGCTGCCGAACGCGATACAGTTCGCCACCGCGTGCTCGATCTCCAGCTTGCGCCCGGTGTCGGTCACGTAATCGAGATCGCACTCGGGGTCGGGCTCGTCCACGTTGATGGTCGGCGGCACGACGCCGTCGCGCATGGCGAGCAGCGTCGCCGCGATTCCCGCGGCGCCGCACGCACCCTGCGGATGCCCGATCAGGCTCTTCAATGACGATCCCGCCAGCTTGTACGCGTGGCCGTCGAAGGCCAGCTTGACCGCGCGCGTCTCGATGCGGTCATTCAGCTCGGTCGACGTGCCGTGATAGTTGATGTACTGGACATCGCCCTTGCCGATTCCGGCTTCATCCATCGCCATGCCGATCGCCCGCGCCGGTTCCTCGCCGCATTCCTCCAGCCGCACCCGGTGATAAGCCTCGCACGTCGAGCCGTATCCCGCGATTTCGCCGTAGATGTTCGCGCCGCGCTCGCGCGCCTGCTCCATCTCCTCGAGGACGAAGAACCACGCGCCCTCGGCGATCACGAATCCGTCGCGGTCCCGCGAGAACGGGCGTGAAGCGCGCTCCGGGGCGTGATTCCAGCGTGTGGACATGATGCGCATGAGCTGGAACCCACGCAGGATCAGCGGCGCGATGGGCGAATCCACGCCGCCCGCGATCATGGTCTTGAGCACCCCCGCCTGGATGTTACGGTAGGCGTAGCCCATGGCGTCGGTCGAGCTCGTGCACCCGGTGGACACGATGTGGCTCAGGCCGCGAAAGCCGAACCGCATCGAAACCTCGCTGGCCAGTGTGCCGATGGTCCCGGTCGGAATGGTGTACACGCTGCACTGTTTGGAATGGCCCGCATAGTAGAGCCGGTACTGCTCTTCAGTGAAATCCTGGCTGCCGCCGCCCGAGCCGACAATCACACCTATGCCGCGCAACTGGTCGCGGTTCATCGCCCGGACGTCGATCTGCGCGTCGCACAGCGCTTCGCTCACGGCAGCCGCAGCGAGCGGCACCGCGCGCGAAACATGCGGGCGGTCTTTGACCTCCACGTATTTTCTCTCGTCGAATTCGTCGGGAACCTGGCCGGCTACCTGAACCTGGTAGCCGGACGGATCGAAGCGGGTGATTCTGCGGACGCCGCTGACGCCGTTTCTTGTGGCTTCCCAAAAGCGCTCGCGGCCAATGCCGTTCGGACTGACCGCGCCTAAACCCGTGATCGCTACGCGCCGCATGAAAGTTGTTTTGCCTTTAGTCTTTCCGCCAGTATAGGCTGAAACTGATGGACGATGCCACGCAAATCCAGCCGCCGGGCGCGCTCGCCACATTTCTGGCCGGGCTGCAGGCGGGCATGATGGCCGTGATCGTCATGCTCGGCTGGCTGGGCGTGAGCGCCCTGTGGCAGCGTCACACCTTCTGGACCGCGGCCAACCAGATGGCCACGCTGTTTCACGGAGGCGAAGCCATCATCCCGGGCTTCGGCCCTCATACGCCGAGCGGCCTCGCCGTCTACATTCTGACCTACTGTCTTCTGGGAAGCGCGTTCGCGCTCCTGGCGCCGCGGCGGCTCACTCCAGCCGGGATGATGCTGGGTGGCGTGCTGCTGGCCGTGACGTGGTACTGGCTCTGGTTCCACCTGCTGGGGCAGCGCGTGATGCCGCTGGTCTGGCTGCTGCATGCCGAGCGGCCCATGGCCTTCGGGCACGTGCTCTACGGCGTCATGCTGGCCCGTTTCCCGATTTATCTGCGGGCGGCCCCCAACCCGGCGCCGCTGCCCGATGGCGGCGGCTCGTAAGGAGCTCATGCCAGTTCCAGCTCGATCTTCTTGCTCGCGGGATCGAGCTTCGTGATCCGGAAGCTGCGAATCTGGCCGCTGCGCACGGCTTCGCCCTTGCCGCCCTCGCCGCCTTTCCAGCGGGCTTGCAGCATCGAGCTGAGCGAAGACAGGTCCACCCTGCCTTCCGCCTGCCTCTCGTCTTCCCTGGCCTCTGCGGTGAGAAGGCAAAGGCCGTGCACGCCCTCGCCGAGTTCGACTCTCGCACGGCCGCTGCCGACATCGGTCATGCGGCCCGTGACCACGTCGCCGGCTTTGTGCTCCGTGATGTACTCATCCAGGCTGGTGGGCACGAGTTGCTTCATTCCCAGCCGCAGACGGCGCTTGGAAGTGTCCACTTCGAGGACTTGCGCCTTCACGACCTGGCCCACCTTGAGCAAGTCCTGCGGATGGTTGATTCGCTTCTCGGCGCTGATATCGCCGACGTGGATCATACCTTCCACGCCCTCGGCGACCTGCACGAAGGCGCCGAACTTTTGCATGCTGGTGACCGGTCCTTCGATCACCGCCCCCGGTGTGAGCTTTGCGGCGGCTTCCACCCACGGGTCGCCCAGCGCCTGCTTGAGGCCCAGCGAGATGCGGCGCTCGCCCGCGTTGACGCCAAGGATGACGACTTCCACCGAGTCGCCCGGCTTCACCACGTCGGAAGGCTTGCGCACCTTCTTCGACCAGGACATCTCCGAAAGATGGATCAGGCCCTCGACGCCCTTCTCCAGCTCAACGAACGCGCCGAAATCGGCCACCCGCGTCACTGTACCGTTGACGCGCTCGCCGGCCTTGTATTTTTCGCCCGCCAGATCCCAGGGGTGCGGCTGAAGCTGCTTCAGCCCGAGGGAAATCCGTTTCTTGGCGGGATCCACCTTGAGGATGCGCGCCTCGAGACGGTCACCCACTTTCAGCACGTCCGAAGGCTTGTTGACCCGCGCCCAGGAGATGTCCGCAACGTGCAGCAGCGCATCCACGCCACCGATATCCACGAAGGCGCCGTACTCGGTCAGGCTGCGCACGGTGCCTTCCACCGTCTCGCCCTCTTTGACTTCGGTGTACCGCTTCTCTTTGGCGGCGCGGTCTTCCTCTTCCAGCACGGCGCGTCGGTCCACCACCACGTCCTCGTCGGCGGTATCCAGTTTGATCACGCGGCAGCGGATCTCCTGGCCGATGAGCTTCTCCATCTCGGCCGCGTCGCGCGCACCGCTGCGCGATGCCGGCATGAACGCCCGCACGCCCACATCCACGCTGAGCCCGCCCTTGACGACCGCGCTCACCGTGCCGGCGATTGGCGCCTTCCCGGCGAACGCCCGCTCCAGGGAAGACCAATCCTTCGGCCGCTCCACCTTCAGCTTCGAAAGCTCGTAGTAGCCCTCCGGATCACGGCCCTTGATCGAGACCGCGACCTTGTCGCCGCGCTGGATGGTTTCGCCCGCGGAGGTGAAGGCTGCCAGCGGGAGAATGCCCTCGATCTTGAAGCCGATATCGAGGAACACGTTCTCGCCATCGATGGCGACCACGGTTCCTTCCAGGGCCTTGCGGCCCTCGTCGGTCTCGGTCCGGTGCGAATGCGATTGTTCGTACTCGGTGAGAATGTCGGCGAAGCTCTCGCCGGGCTTGTTGGTGGTTTGGGAATCCGGACCGGTAGACGGGTCCTCATCCAGCATGCTTGGGTTGGACATGAGACGTTACTTAATCATTGTGGCATAATCCGGTTGGGATATCTTGCGTGTCAGACAGCCCCTTCTCCGGCTGGTTCCGGCTGGTCCGGCCTCAGGATCTCATCTGGATCCCCGTATTTGTCGCGCTGGCGGTCTCCAGCGAAATCATGGACGCGTGGGTTCTGGTGCCGCTCTCGGCGCTGTTCCTGGTCCAGGTGACGGAATCCAGGATCCCGGCGCTCTCGCAAACAGCCGGCCGTGTCGTCTGGATTCTTCTCAAGCTGATTCTGGTCTACCTGCTGATCGGATTCACCAATGGCATCGACAGCAACTACTGGGTGCTTCTCATGCTGCCGGTGGTTTCCGCGGCGACTGCATTCGGGCTTTTGGGCGCGCTCATCGTCACCGCGCTTACCGGCGCAGCGTACCTTTCGTTTCTCCTCTTCCTGGGTGAACGGTACATCCTGGAAAACCCGGTGGTCGTGTTCTACCGCGTGGCCTGCCTGTTCATGATGGGCAACCTCGCGAACACTCTGGCCGCGGCGCTGCGCGAGCAGAGCGAGCAGCACAGGCGCACCGCGGAAAACCTGCAGGAAGCCAACCGGCAGGTGATGGAGGCGCAGGAAGCCGTGCGCCGGTCCGACCGCCTGGCCGCGCTCGGCCAGCTCTCGGCTGGCCTCGCCCACGAGCTGCGCAATCCGCTGGGCACCATTCGCGCCTCGGCCGAGATGCTGAGCAAGCAGGTAAGCGGCGAGAACGAGGTAGCGCGCGAAGTCGCGGGCTTCATCGCCAGCGAAGTGGACCGGACCAACTCGCTGGTCACGCGATTCCTGCAATTCGCCCGCCCGCTCGAGCTGCGCCGCGAGAAGAGCGACCTTTCGCAGATGCTCGACCGCGCTATCGCGATCGCGGAGCGCGAGGTGGACGGAATTGCCATCTACCGCAACTATGCGCCCGAGATCCCGCCGTTCCCCTTCGATGCCGAGCTGATGGAGCACGTGTTCTACAACCTGGTCGTGAATGCCGCGCAGGCTAGCCCGAAGGGCGCCGCGGTCACCGTGAAGTCGCGCGCCAATGGAAACATGGCGGAGGTTGCGGTAATCGACCGCGGCTCCGGCATTACACCCGAAGCGATGAAGAACATCTTCAATCCGTTCTTCACCACCAAGCCCGCCGGCGTGGGCCTGGGCCTGGCGATTGTGGCGAAGATCGTAGATCAACACGGGGGTAAAATAGCGGTGGAGAGCCGGCCCGGAGAGGGCAGCATCTTCTGCGTGTCGCTGCCGATGTCCGTGGCGTAGCGCTCCGGCCCGCCCAGCTACTAGCTCATGAAGAAACGCATCCTGGTGGTCGAAGACGAAGAGAAGCTGCGGCGCGTGATCGAGCTCCAGCTGGCCAGCGCGGGGTTCGATGTGGACAAGACGCCCAGCGCGGAAGAGGGCCTCAAGGTGGTCGATCGCGCCGACATGGTGCTCACCGATCTGAAGCTGCCCAACATGGACGGCCTCGAGTTCCTTCACATGATCCGCCGCCAGAATGCGCAGGTTCCGGTGATCATGATGACGGCCTACGGCAGCGTCGAGACCGCCGTCGAGGCCATGAAGGCCGGCGCCACGGATTTCCTGCTGAAGCCCTTCTCGCTGGATCACCTGATGCAGGTGGTGCACAAGGCGCTCGAAATGCGCGCGCTGCGCGACGAGAACCGCGAGCTCAAGGCGGAGCTGGGCCGGCGCTACGAGTTCGAGAACATCATCGGGCGCAGCGGCGCGATGCAGGAGATCTTCGCCACCATCGAGCGTGTCGCCCCTACTCGCGCCACGGTGCTGTTGACGGGCGAGAGCGGCGTGGGGAAAGACCTGATCGCGCGCGCCATCCACTTCCACTCGCCGCGCAAGGACCGGCCGCTGGTCAAGATCAACTGCACCGCGATTCCGGAGAACCTGATGGAGAGCGAGCTGTTCGGCTACGAGAAGGGCGCGTTCACAGGGGCCCAAACCAGCAAGCCCGGCAAGTTCGAGCAGGCCGACACCGGCACGGTGTTCCTGGACGAGATCGGCGACGTGCCGGCGGCGATCCAGGTGAAGCTGCTGCGCATTCTCCAGGAGCGCGAGTTCGAGCGCCTGGGCAGCAACGTCACGCGCCATATCGATGTGCGCCTGGTGGCGGCCACCAACCAGGATCTGCGGGCCGCGCTCGAGCAGGGCACGTTCCGCGAGGACCTCTACTACCGGCTCAACGTGGTGCCGATCAACATTCCTCCGCTGCGCGAGCGCAAGCAGGACATCCCCGCGCTGGCCAATCACTTCATCCGCAAGCTGGCGCCGGACACCGGAAACCGCGTGGAGGGCATCACCGAGGCGGCCATGGAGAAGCTGATGGGATATCACTGGCCGGGCAACGTGCGCGAGCTGGAGAACGTGATCGAACGCAGCCTGGTGATGGCCACCGGGACAGAACTCGACGCAGCCGACGTCCGGCTGGAGACTGCGCCCCGTCCCCGACCGCAAACAGGCGATGCACATTTCCTTCCCGAGGGCATGACGCTCGATCAATACGAGCAGGACATCATCCGCGAAGCGCTGCGCCGCGCCGACGGCAACAAGAGCCAGGCCGCGCGCCTGCTCGGCCTGACGCGCAACGCGCTGCGCTACCGTCTCACCCAGATGGGACTGGAGAGTTGACTCATGCTGACCGAACGCCCAGCCTGGAAAGCCGTGCAACAACACTACGAGGCCGTCCGCGGCCGGCACCTGCGGGAACTGTTCGCGGAGGACCCCGAGCGCGGCACGCGCCTTGCGGCCGAAGCGGCTGGATTGTACCTGGATTACTCCAAGAACCGCGTTACGGATGAGACTCTGCGCCTGCTGATCGCACTCGCGGGCGAGTGCGATCTGCGCAAACGCATCGACGCCATGTTCACGGGCGAACACATCAACCTCACCGAGGACCGCGCGGTGATGCACTGGGCGCTGCGGTCGGGAACCAACCACGAGGTCGAAGAAGTGCTGCGCCGCATGGCGGTGTTCGCCAACAAGATCCGCGGCGGGACGATCCGCAACATTGTGAACATCGGCATCGGCGGGAGCGATCTCGGGCCGGTCATGGCGTACGAGGCTCTGCGGCACTACAGCCGGCGAGATCTCACGTTCCGCTTCGTGAGCAACGTGGACGGCACGGACTTCGTGGAGGCGACACGCGACCTGAAACCCGCCGAGACGCTGTTCATTGTGGCAAGCAAGACGTTCACCACGCTCGAAACGATGGCCAACGCGCAGGCGGCGAAGAATTGGATCGGGGCTGCAAGCCTGCCGGTGCGCGAGCATTTCGTGGCGCTCTCCACGGCCGGCGACCGGGTGAAAGCGTTCGGCATCGACCTGGAGAACATGTTCGGCTTCTGGGACTGGGTAGGCGGCAGGTACTCGATGGATTCCGCAATCGGGCTCTCCACCATGATCGCCATCGGTCCCGAGAATTTCCGCGAGATGCTCAACGGCTTCCGCGCCATTGACCAGCACTTTCGGGAGACTCCGTTTGAGCGCAATCTGCCGGTGCTGATGGGTCTGCTGACCGTCTGGTACAACAACTTCTTCGGCGCGCAGACGGTGGCGGTGCTGCCTTACGATCAGTACCTTAAGCGGTTCCCGGCCTACCTGCAACAGCTCACCATGGAGAGCTGCGGAAAGAGCGTGACGCGCGACGGCAAGCGGGCGGACTACCAAACCGGTCCGGTGTTTTGGGGCGAGCCCGGCACCAACGGGCAGCACTCGTTCTACCAGTTGATCCACCAGGGGACGAAGCTGATCCCGTGCGATTTCATCGGCTTCCGCGAGACGTTGAACCCTCTGGTCCACGACGGAGTGGCGCATCACGACCTGCTGATGGCCAACGTGTTCGCGCAAAGCAAGGCGCTGGCATTCGGCCAGGCTGCACCCGCGGGACAGCCCTACCGCGAGTTCGACGGCAACCGGCCGAGCAACACGATCCTCGCGGACCGGCTGACGCCCGCGATCCTCGGTTCTCTGGTGGCGCTGTACGAGCACAGCGTCTTCACGCAGGCCGCGATCTGGGACATCAACGCGTTCGACCAGTTCGGCGTGGAACTGGGCAAGGTGCTGGCGAAGGAGATCCTGCCGGTGCTGTCGAAGAACGGTCCGGAACCGCACGACGACAGCTCGACGGTGGCCTTGATTAAGAGGTACCGGTCCTAGCCGCCTTACAATCGACTTATGTTCAGACCCGTGGCACTCGTATTGTGCCTGGCCGCCGTGGGCCGGGCGGAAGTTCATCCCATGACCCTGCGCCAGGCCGTGGCGCTCGCTCTCAAACAGAATCCGGAGATCGAGTTGGCGCGGCTCGATGAAGAGAGCGCGCGCCACGCGGTGCGGATTGCGCGCGATCCGTTCCTGCCGCACGTGACGGTAGGCAGCGGCCTGGCGTACACCAACGGCTTCCCGATGAGCGTGGAGGGCTCGGCGCCCGCGGTCTTCCAGGCGCGCGCCAGCCAGTACCTTTTTAACCGGCCGCAGAGCTACGCTGTGGCGCAGGCCAAGGAGAGCGCGCGGGGGGCCGCCATGGACGTCGCCAACAAGCGCGATGAGATCGCGTATCGCACCGCGTCGCTGTACCTGGATGCCGAGCGCTCCACGCGGGTGGCGGAACTGGCGCGCAAGGAAGCGGAGAGCCTGCAGAAGGTGCTGGACGCCGTCCGCGCGCAGGTGGCCGAAGGACGCGCCCTGCCTCTTGTCGAGAAGCAGGCGGCGTTCACGCTGGCCCGCGCCCGGCAGATCGTCGAGAACCTGGAGATCGAGGAGGCCGGGGACGAAACCTCGCTCGCAGTGGCGGTCGGCCTGAGCGCCGCGGACCGCGTCCATCCGGTCATCGGGGAGCGGCCGGCGCCTTCGCTGCCGGCTTCCGAGGAAGCCGCCCTCCAAACCGCCCTCGAATCCAGCCACGAGCTGCGCAAGCTGCAATCGCAGATCGCCGCCAAGGGGCTGGAGATCCGCGGCGAAAAGGCAGCCCGCCTGCCGCGCGCCGATCTCATCGCGCAATATGGGCTGTTCTCGAAGTTCAACAACTACGACCTCTACTTCGCGAAGTTCGAGCGCAACAACGGCGAGGTCGGCGTGTCCTTCCAGGTGCCGCTTTTTGCGCCCGGGGTATCTTCGCAGCTGGAGCAGACGTCAACCGAAGTCTCGCACCTGCGCCTGGAACTGGCGAATGCCCGCAACCGGGTCAGCGCCGACCTGCAGCAGAGCTTCCGCGACGTGAAGAAGGCGCAGACCGGGGCCGAGGTCGCGCGATTGGATCTCGACGTGGCGCGGGAGCAGCTCAGCGTGTATCTCGCGCAGATGGAAGAAGGGCGGGTCACTCTGCGGCAGGTAGAGGAAGCGCGCATCGCGGAGAGCGACAAATGGATCGCGTTCTACGATGCGCAATATGCGCTGGAGAAGGCGCGGTGGAGCGTGCTGCGGCTAACGGGGGAACTGGTGGGATCGATCGAGGCCCTGCCGTAGCGGCCGGCACCCGGCTTCGAGTGTCTAGGCACGGCCATGGCGTGGTGCCCGTAAGTACCGGATCAGGACGATGGCTGCGATGGCAGTGGCGAAGCCCGCGGCGATTAAGGGCAGACTGACGCCGCGCCTGGCGACGCAGGAAGTGTCCAGACCGCGGACGGAGCCGCGCTCGAGGAAGCTGGTCATGAGGTCGCGGCCGCACTCGCCGCGGCTGCCGTGGCTGGCATCGGGGAACACCACGTGCAGGCTGTTGGGGAGCTGGGCGGCGACACGCTCCGCGAAGGCTGGCGGCGTTACCGGGTCGCGATAGCCGCTCATCAGGAGCACGGGGACGGCCGAGTGCACGGGCACGTGGAGGTCAGCGGGGACATCGCCCCGCGGCCATTGGGCACAGGCGGCCTGCTGGTCGCGGATGCGGAGATCGCCGAGGAAAGTGCCGGCGGTTTCGCGGGCGGCCATTTCGGGGACGATGAAAGGGACGTCCTCGGAGCAGGTCACGGAGAGGTTCAGGCCCATAGAGAGGCGGCTGTCGATGGCGATCTGGGCGTCGAGGGCGGCCTGGACAATCGGGGCGAGATCGCCTGTGGCGGCGCGGTGTACGAGGGCGGCCAGGGTATCGCCGGTGTCCGTGTAGAGGCGGTGACGGATGCCTTCGAAGACGGCTTCGACGCTGGGGCGCACGGCCGCCACGCGGCCTCCCCGATCGTGCACCCGGACTTCGGCGCCGCGGCGGATGAGCTCGAACATGGCGGCGAAATCGTCGCGGAGGTACGGATAGGAGGAGCGGGTGCGCTCGATGAGCAGGTCGATGGCGCGCTGGCCGGCCGAGGCGTGGTGGAGGATTGCCGGCTCGTCGGCGGGTAGCACGGCCTCGAGGACAACGGCGCGGACGGCGGGTTCGTGGCGGCGCATGTAGACCTGCGCAGCGAACGTGCCGTAGGAGCCACCCCACAGATTGATGCGGCCGTAGCCGAGCCACTGGCGGACTTCGTCGACATCGTCCATGGCGATGGCGGTGGTGTACTGCGTCAGGTCGGCGGATTGTTCGAGGCGCTCGCGGCAGGCGCGTACCTGATCGACGGGGAACTGGCTGGTCATCACGCGCCGGAGGTCGGGCGGATCGCCGTAGAGGTCGCAGTCGAGGGGGTTGGAGCGGCCAGTGCCGCGCTGGTCGATCATGACGATGTCGCGGCGGTCGCGGACGGGGTGGCGGGAGTAGAACGCGGCGAACTCGGTGGCGGGAGCGCCGGGGCCGCCGTGGAGAAGGAAGAGCGGGTCAGGGGCGTGGTCCTTGCGGAGGGCGGGAAGGATAACGACGTGGAGATCGATGCGGCGGCCGGCCGCAGAGGCGCGGTTCTCCCAGACGGGGTAAGCGGCACAGAGGGCGGGGCCCTCGACCCCGGGGATGCGGCAGGGCGCGGGACGGGTTTGCTGCGCGGCGGCTAGCGAGACGGAGGCGATGATCAACAAAAATGCTCCCGGACGGGACTTTTGCGATTCCGTCCGGGAGCGTAGCGATTCTCCCACTGAGAAACCTTGCGGCCGAGGAGGGCCGCGTTACGAGCAGCCGCTGGTGCCGCCGCAGTTGCCGCACTTGTAGCAGCTTCCGTTGCGGGTCATGATGCTGCCGCATTCGGAGCAGAGGGGAGCGTCCGCGGCTACCGGAGCGAACGGGAGGTTCTGCTGCGGGTCGGGCTCGGTAGGACGGAGGCTCATGGTTTCGCCGGCCTCGGTGACCGCGTACTCGCTGCCCAGGAACTTGGCGCCGAGCCAGCGGAAAATATAATCCATGATCGACTTGGCGTAGGGAATCGTCTGGTTCCCGGTCCAGCCGCTGGGCTCGAAGCGGACGTGCGCGAACTTGTCCACGAGGAACTTGAGCGGCACGCCGTATTGCAGGTTGAAGCTGACCGCGGTGGCGAAGGCGTCCATGAGACCGGAGATAGTGGAGCCTTCCTTGGCCATGGTGATGAAGATCTCGCCCGGCGAGCCATCGTCGTACATGCCGACGGTGATGTAGCCCTCGTGGCCGCCGATGGAGAACTTGTGGGTGATGGAGCGGCGCTCGTCGGGCAGTTTGCGGCGGACAGGCCGGTAGATGACCTTCTCGACGGGAGCGGCAGCGGTGGTCGCCGCCGCGGCTTTCTTTTCGCCCTTGCCGGAGCCGGAGCTGAGGGGCTGCACGCGCTTGGAGTTGTCGCGGTAGATGGCGACCGCCTTGAGGCCGAGCTTCCAGGCCTCGGTGTAGGCGGTCATGATGTCCTCGACCGTGCTCTCTTCGGGCATGTTGATGGTCTTGGAAATGGCACCGGAGATGAAGGGCTGGACGGCGGCCATCATCTTCACGTGGCCGATGTAGTGGATGGAGCGCGAGCCGTTCTGCGGACGGAAGCTGCAATCGAAGACGGCGAGGTGCTCGGGCTTGAGCTCGGGCGCACCCTCGATGGTGCCGGTGGAATCGATGTGGCTGACGATCTTTTCGACCTGCTCGGGCGTGTAGCCGAGCTTGATGAGGGCGGCGGGGACGGTGTTGTTGACGATCTTGATGACGCCGCCGCCGACGAGCTTCTTGTACTTGATGAGGGCGAGATCGGGCTCGATGCCGGTGGTATCGCAATCCATCATGAAGCCGATGGTGCCGGTGGGAGCGATGACGGTGACCTGGGCGTTGCGGTAGCCGTGACGGCGTCCGGATTCGTAGGCCTCGTCCCAGCATTGCTGCGCGCCGTCCATGAGGGCGGCCGTGACGTTACGGCGGTTGATGCGACCGACGGCGTCGCGGTGCATGCGGATGACTTCGAGGAACGGCTGCTCGTTTGCCGGGTAGCCGGGGAAGGTGCCGTTGGCGGCGGCGACGCGGGAGCTGGTAAGGTAGGCCTGGCCGCACATGATGGCGGTGATGGCGCCGGCGTAGTCGCGGCCCTGGTCGCTATCGTAGGGGACGCCCATGGACATGAGGAGCGCGCCGAGGTTGGCGAAGCCGAGGCCGAGGGGCCGGAAGTTGTGCGAATTTTCGCCGATCTTTTGAGTCGGGTAGCTGGCGTTATCGACGATGATTTCCTGGGCGAGGATCATCGTATCGACGGCGTGGCGGAAGGCTTCGACATCGAACTGCCCGTCGGGCCCGACGAACTTCATCAGGTTGAGAGAGGAGAGATTACAGGCGGAATCATCGAGGAACATGTATTCCGAGCAGGGGTTGGAGGCGTTGATGCGCGCCGTATTCTTGCAGGGGTGCCAGCGGTTGACGGTAGTATCGAACTGCATGCCGGGGTCGCCGCACTGGTGGGTGGCTTCGGCGATCTGGCGCATGAGGTCGCGGGCCTTGTGGCGGTTGACGGGCTGGCCGGTGGCCACGCCCTTGGTCCACCAATCGTCGTCGCGGACGGCGGCTTCCATGAAGTCATCGGTAGCGCGGACGCTGTTGTTGGCGTTCTGAAAGAAGATGGAGCTGTAGGCATCGCCATCGAGTGAGCTGTCGTAGCCAGCCTCGACGAGCGTGTAGGCCTTCTTTTCTTCCTTGGCCTTGCACCAGATGAACTTTTCGATATCGGGGTGGTCGGCGTTGAGGATGACCATCTTGGCGGCGCGGCGAGTCTTGCCACCGCTCTTGATGACGCCGGCAAAGGCATCGAAGCCTTTCATGAAGCTGAGGGGGCCGGAGGCGCGTCCACCGCCGCTGAGCACGGCATCTTCTTCGCGCAGGGCGGAGAGGTTGGAGCCGGTGCCGGAGCCCCATTTGAAGAGCATGCCCTCGGTCTTGGCGAGATCGAGGATGGATTCGAGGGAGTCCTTGACGCTGACGATGAAGCAGGCGGAGCACTGGGGCCGGAGCACGCCGCTTTCGAGTTTGGCGACGGCATCCTGCTGCTCGTCGTAGATCCAGCCGTAGCCACGGGTTTCCTTGACGCCGACGTTGAACCAGACGGGCGAATTGAAGCAAGCCTTCTGGGTGAGCATGAGGTGGGCGAGCTCGCTGCGGAAATTCTCACCATCCTGCTCGGTAGCGAAGTACCCGTCCTTGATGCCCCAGCCGGCGATAGTGTCCACGACGCGCTGCACGAGCTGGGCGACGCTGGTTTCGCGCTCGGGAGACCCGAGCTTGCCGTAGAAGTACTTGCTGGCAACGATGTTGGTGGCGGTCTGGGACCAGTCTACGGGGACCTCGACGTCGCGCTGCTCGAAGATTACCGAACCTTTATCATTGCCGATGGATGCCGTACGAGTTTCCCACTGGACTTCGTCGTAGGGAGCCTTGCCAGGCTCCAGTTTGCCGGTGAAGTACCTGGGGAAAGGCACGCCCGTCTGTTTTCGGTTTTTTGGTTTGGTCTTGGTGTCCACTACGCCTATTTTCGCACTGGTTGCCATGAAGTTCTCCTTGGCGGGATCCTACCGGTCAGAAACGCCTCCGTCATCTTGCCCCAACATATAGTGTCCCGTCAAGAAATTTATCCCCATATAGTGTCTTAGGGTTACGGATGTTCGGTTTCAGACGTAACAGAACCGCTGCCAAGTGGTGGCTTCGCGAACGGGACCAAGCGACTACGAACCATGCCAAGATCGGGGAGACCCCGGGGGGGGTGGATCAGATTTCGACTATCGCAAGGAGACATCCCAGATCTTTTCGAGCTTCGCTTTTCCTTCGGGTCCTTCCACGCCGAGCGTGACGATGAAGTCACCGCCTCGCGGGTACTGGTGGATGGGGTTCTGCTCCGTCGAGCTGGCGCCGTCGCCGAAGTCCCAATTCCAGGAAGTCACCTTTCCGGTGCTTCGATCCTGGAAGGCGACGACGCGCCGGTCCATGTCGAGCACCTGGAAAGACCACTTCGCGGCGAATTTCACGAAGCGCGGCTCGAGCGGCATGAGGCGGAAAGCCACGAGTTCGTCGGCCTTGCCGTACATGGTGTGCTGGCGGGAGAGGTTCCAGAAGGCGTGCTTCTCGCTGGATGGGTCGTCGTAGTCGAGCACGGCCCAGGCGAGGCCGATCAGCTTGTTCTCGGTGAGCACGCTCTCGACAGCCCGCTGCGGGCCTTCGCAGCCGGCGTAGTCGAACGGCGTGATCCAGAACTCCAGCATGAGGCGGCCGGACTGGCCAGGCTTGAAGTTGTAGCTGTACGCCGCGTTGGCGTACGGGAGTTCCTTCACGTAGGAGTTGCAGCCCCAGGCCAAGGCCCAGTCCTTGCCCACGGCGGGCGTCATGATGTGGTAGTTCTGCGCGTGCACGCCGTGCATGGAGAAGTGCGCGTCTCGCTCGGTGAGCTCTTTGGCCGGCTGAAAGCGGGGGATCAGGGGGCCGCCCGAGAGATCGCCATCCACCACCACCTCGAAGATGTCGTTGTGGAGGCCGGGGCGAGAGAAGTCCCAGTAGTTGTCGTGGGCCTCGTAGAGGAAATACAGGCGATTGAGTCCCTTCACCCAGCCGACTTTGACTTTGACATCGAGGTCCTTCGGATCGGGCTTGCGGGCGGGGTTGGTGTCGTCGACGAGCTGGTCCATGCCGATGGCGTAGTCGTCGGGCACGATTTTCCAATCGTCGGAAGTGCCGTCGATGCGCGGGATGCGGTCGGCCGGGAACTGGAAGATCTTAAAGATTGTGCCGGGGCGGTCGACGGCGAACGCGGGGACCGCCAGCAGGGCGGCGAAGAGCAGCGCGGATCTCATGCTGGGCTCCTTATCGAATCAGGATATCGGGGTCGCGGTCGCGATGCGCCGCCTCGCCGCTGAAACGGGTGATGGCGAGACCGCTGGCGTTCTCGGTCTCGAGCGCGTGGGTGAACGTGTCCGGCGGTTTCTGCGTCCAAACCACCTTGCAATCCTTGAGGGTGACCCGGTCCGCGTAGCGCACGTTGATGCCGGGCGTTCTGTGGCGTTCGAGGTCGGGATGAGCGGTGGTGGGGCGGTTATCGAAGACCTCGCCCGGATACTGCGTCCAGCGGTCGAAGGCCACCGCGACGTTGTCCAGTGTGACGTTGCGAATGCGGCTCTCGGGCGAGCCGTTGATGCGTATGCTGTTCTCGGCGCGTCCGATGATGTTGCGCACAGTCACGCCATCGATCGTGCCGACCTTCGCCTCGGGAGTGCGGCGCAGGGCGGTGAACGAAATCGCCTCGCCGCGTCCCCACCACGGCGCAGCCTGGTAGCGGGCCGTGAAGCGGATGTCGCTGAAGAGGATATCGCCGACGGTGCCTTCGTCGCGCAACTGGATGGTGAGGCCGCGGCAACAGGACTTGATTTCGCACCGTTCGAAGCGAATATCGCGAATGGCAGCCGTCGTCTCGGTCCCGATCTTGAGGCCGGAGTCCTTGGTTTCCATCACGCAGTCGTGCACGCGGATGTTCTGGCACGGTCCGTACTGAGCGTTCTGGCGCGTGGCTTTGATGACGATGGCGTCGTCGCCGCAGACGATGTCGCAGTTGCGGATCTCGACGTCGCGGCAGTGGTCGGGATCGATGCCGTCACAGTTTGGCACGTCGAGGTTGTTGCGCACCTTGACACCGTCTACCAGTACGTGCTGGCAACCCAGCATGTGCAGGCCCCAGAACGCGGCCTGGCCGAAGGCGACGCCGTGGACTTCCAGTCCCTGGCAGGCGGTAAGGAGGAAGATGCGCGGGCGGAAGGGGCCGAACTCCCAGATCTCACCTTCCTTGTTGAAGCGAGTCATGAAGTCGAGGGCGCGGCCGTTGATGTTGCCGGTGCCGGTGATTTTAAGGTCGCGGGCGCCGTTGGCCGAAAGGATGGCTTCCACGTCCGGCGCGTAGTCGCGCGGGTTGGTGCTGGCGAGGAGCTCGGCGTCATCGGCGAGGTGAAAGTCGATGCCGCTTCTGAGGACGAGCGTTCCCACGAGGAATTTCTTCCCGCCGCGCAGCAGGACCTGCCCGCCGCCCGCAGCCGAGGCTTCGTCGATGGCGCGTTGAATGGCGGAGGTATCGAGCGTCTTACCGTCGCCGGCGGCCCCGTAGTCGCGGGCGTCGTAGGTTCTCTGGGCGCGCAGGGGCAGCGTGGCGGCCATACCCGCGGCGGCGCCGAGAAAGGCTCTGCGGCTGTTCCGATGCATGATTTTTTGGTAACACGGCGCGGCGCGAGCCGCGAGGGGCGGGCGTTAACCCGGCAGGCACATCTTCTCGTTATAGAGCAACTGATAGACGGCTCCGGCCAGACTCAGGTCCTGATCGCCGACCAGCTCGGCCCGCCGGCGGATTTTGTCGTGAGCGCGCGCCAGCAGTGCGCCGACGGTGCCGATGCGGACGGCCATGGCGCTGCCGATCTCCTCGTAGGAGAGGCCTTCGGTGCGGAGCTGGAGGCACTCGAGCTCGCGATGGGAGAGGCTGGCGGCGATGGCGCGCGCCGTCTGACATTTCGCGGCCATGGCTTCGGGGTCGCTCTTCTCGTCGGGAACATGATCCAAGTTGACCGCCGGGACTTCGCGCTGCGCGGCGGCCGTGTTCATGCGATCGCACAGATAGTTGCGCAGGACCTGGTAGAGCCACGCGCGGGGATTGAGGATTTCGCGGCCGTAGCGGCGTTCGACGAAGTAGCGAAGGAATGCTTCCTGGACTGCATCCCGGGCCGATTCGCCGCTGTCGGCAATCGAGGAAGCATACCGCAAAAGAACCAGCGCATGCTGTTCGTAGAGAAGAACCACCTCGCGCTCGATGTGTTGCTGCGGCAGACCAGTCCCGTAGTCCAGAGCCATTGGGCCGATTATTGGAGTGACAAGGGGCGAATTCAATTCCCACTTGAGTTGTCAGGTCCTGCTAACCTTCGTTAGTCCGGGTTGGCACAGATATCGGGGGAATCCCGATTACTCCCAGCGCAAGGCACGCATGGGATCGATTCCCACGGCACGCCTTGCAGGGAGATATCCAGCCATGGCCGCCACGAACGCGATGCCGGCGGCGCCACCGAGCATCGTCACAAGATCGGTAGGCTGAATCCCGAAGAGCTGGGTGGAGATCCAGCGGGTGGCGACCCAGGCCGCGGCTAGGCCGATGGCTACGCCGCCGGCGGCGAGGAGTAACACCTCGCGCATCACGAGCCAGACAACGCCGCCGCCTCCGGCTCCCAGAGCCATGCGAATGCCGATCTCGCGGGTCCGGCGCACGACCATGTAGGCCATGACGCCGTAGAGGCCGATAGCCGCGAGCAGGGTGGCCAGACCGCCGAAGACGCCGCTGAGCGAGGAGAGCAGCCGCTCGGTCATGAGGGATTTATCCAACTGCTGGGTGAGCGTGCGGACACGGTAGACGGGCACGTTGGCGTCCACCTGCTGGACCGCCTGGCGCATAGCGGCGAAAACGGCGGTGGGGTCGCCCGCGGCGCGCGCGTACACGGTCATGCCCTGCACGAAGTTCATCTGGCGGTAGGGGCGGTACATCTGGTAGGGGATCTCGTCGCGCAGACTTTCGTAGCGGGCATCGCGGACGACACCGACGATTTCGATGTCGGTCTTGGTACCGGGGTCGCCGCCCATGCCGACGTGGTGGCCGATGGGGCTGCGTCCCGCGAAGTAGCGATCGGCGAAGCGCTGGTTGACGATGGCGACGGGCGGCGTGCCCTGGTCGTCGCGGGCATTGAAATCGCGGCCCAGAAAGATTGGGATTTGAAGGGTCGAAAAGTAGCCCGGCGACGCGAACTGCATATGGGGGTCGATCCACTCGCCCGGTTTGGTAGTGTAGCCTTCGACGGTCACGGTGCTGTCCCACTCGTTGCCGTCAAGGAGCGGCATGATGCAGAGGGTGACGGACGAAACTCCCGGAATCTGCTCCAGGCGCTCGGTGAGCTGGCGGTAGAATTCGCGGCTGCGCTCCATGGAATAGCCGTTGATGGTGGGGTTGACAGCGAAGGAGAGCAGATTTTCGGTCTGGAAGCCCGGGCTGATGCCCTTGAGGTTGTTCAGACTTTGCGCGAAAAGGCCGGCGCCGATGAGCAGAAGGAGGGAAAGCGCGACCTGCGCGACCACGAGGGCCTTGCGCAGGCCGACCGCGGTTCCGCCCACAACCGAGCCGGCCTGGTCCTTGAGCGTGCCCGCAAGTTCGGGGCGGGTGGATTGCAGTGCGGGCGCGAGTCCAAAGAGCACGCCGGTGATGATCGAGATCGCGAGCGTGAAGCCGAGCACGCGCAAGTCGGGCATGGCGGTGAGGGTGAAGGGAGTGATGTTCTGCGGGAGGAAGCCGATCAGCGCGCGATCGACGAGGATCGCGAGCCCGACTCCGAGCGCGCCGCCGGCGAGCGATAGAAGCAGGCTCTCGGCGAGCAGTTGCGTAACGAGGCGCGCGCGTCCGGCGCCCAACGCGAGACGCACGGCGATCTCCTTCTGGCGGGCGCTGGCGCGGGCGATCAGCAGGTTGGCCACGTTGGAGCAAGCGATGAGAAGGACCAGGGCCACCATGGCCATCAAAGCCAGCAAGGGATTGGCGAACTGCTGCCGGAGAAAGGAGCGACCCTTGGAAGCGGGCAGCAGGTCCATGGACATGCGGAGAAAGTTGCGCCGCGTATCTTCGGCGGCACGAGAGAACTCCTTCTGCCGCACTTCCATTTCCAGAATCTGGTGGAACAGAGGCTGCAAGCCGGCTTTGGCGCGCTCCAGCGTCATGCCGGGTTTGAGGCGGCCGAAGACCTGCGCGAAACGGCCGCGCCGGTTGTTGAGAGAGTAGAACTGGGCGCCGGTGATTTCGTGCTTCATCATCATCGGGACGCGGATCTGGACGGTGTAGCCGGGCTCGACGCCCTCGAAGCCGCGGCGGGAGACGCCGACGATGGTCAGCGGATAGCCGTTCACCGTGACCTTTTTGCCGATCACGCCGGGATCGCCGGCGAAGCGGGATTGCCAGTAGTTGTAGCTCAGAACGGCGACGGGATGGCCGCCCTGGATCAGATCGTCCTGCGCGGTGAAGACGCGCCCAAGTGCCGGGCCGACGCCGAGCACGGGGAAATAATTGCCGGAGACGAGCTCGCCGACAACGAGCTCGGTTTTGCCGCCGTAGTTCAGGCTCATGGCGGTGCCGTAGCGGCAGAACATTCCCTGGAAGACTTCGTTCCTGTCGCGGAAGTCGGTGTACATCACGTAGGAGAGCGCGTTGGCGCCCGTGTTGCTGCCATAGTGGGCGCCGCGCGGCGTGAGCAGCACCAACTCCTCGGGATTGCGCACGGGCAGCAGCTCCAGCACGAGCTGGTTGATGAGGGTAAAGATAGCGGTGTTGGCGCCGATGCCGAGCGTGAGGGACAAGACGGCGACCGCGGAGAACAGCGGCGCTTTCTTCAAGGTGCGAATGGCGTAGCGGAGGTCCTGCACTGGTGCCATGCCGGTTTATACTGTTCCGGCGCGGAAAGGTTACGAACTGCCGATCAGGATTCCGGTCAGGAACACCAACGCGCCACCGAGGCCAACCTGTACGGCTGCGCTCAAGACCGGAGTATCCATGTAGCGCCTGCGGATCCAGGTGATGGTGCCGAGCTCGACGGCGACGACTGCAACGGCGGCGGTCATGGCGACAGTGAAGTTATCGATCAGGAAAGGGAGCGTGTGGCCGATGCCGCCGAGAGTGGTCATGAGGCCGCAGACCAGTCCGCGCAGCCAGGGATGGCCGCGGCCGGTGAGCGAGCCATCGTCAGAGAGAGCTTCGGCAAAGCCCATGCTGATGCCCGCGCCGACGCTGGCCGCCATCCCGACGAGGAAGGCGTCCCAGGATTTGTGAGTGGCCAGGGCGGCAGCGAAAACGGGTGCCAGGGTCGACACCGAGCCATCCATCAGGCCTGCGAGACCGGGCTGAACGATCTGGAGGACAAAGAGGCGGCGATTCGTCTCGTCTTCCGAGTGGCGGGCGTCGGGCGTTAGCTTGTCGCGGCCGAGCTCTTCAGCCTTGTCCTTGTGAGTGCGCTCTTCCTGAGCGAGGTCGTTGAGAAGCTGGCGGACGCCGGGGTCGGTAGTACGTGCGGCGGCGCGCTCGTAGAAGCGGCGCGTTTCGACTTCGAGGGCTGCGGCCTGGGACCGCACCAAGTCGAGCGGGAGCGGACGGAGGAGCCAGATTGGCTTGCGGGTGATGAAGCCGCGCACGTCGTGTTTCCGGATGAGGGGAATATGATTGCCAAACTGCTCCTGGAATTTCTCGATCAGGCGGCGGCGGTGTCCGGATTCCTCCTGTCGCATGCCTTCGAACACGTCGGCGGTGGCGGGGTAGTTTTCACGGAGGCCATCGGCGACGTCCGCATAGACGCGTTCGTCTTCTTCCTCCAGTGAAATGGCAAGCGCCAGGATCTCACGCTCGGTCAGGCTGTCGAAGCTGCGCATGTCTCCTATTGTCGACCGGCACGCGTGCTACCATCGCACCAGATGGCACTGGCCGATCTCACGAAGCAGCTTGCGCAGCAGGCGATTCTCTCGGCGACGGAAAAGCCCGAAAAACCCGCCGCAGCACCGGCGGAGAACCTGGGAAACATCGTCCTGGGGCAGATTCACGCGATGCAGAAGGCGCTGAAGGAAGACGAGGAGCTGGCCGTGTGGTACGAAGGCGGGTCCGGGAAGATCCGGGTGATGGAAGTCTACTTCCCCTCGTGGAGGCTGGCTGTGCTTAGCGGATTGGATGCCGAGCGCGCGCTGACGCGGGTGATTGCACCGGTAGAGACGCTGCAGATTGTCGCCAAGGTGGTGAAAGTCACGCCGGGAAACAAACCTGCCAGGGTGGGGTTAGTGGCGCCCAAGAGCGAAGCTAAGCCGTAGTGCGTGGGTGGGTGCGACGGCGGAGAAGCCTGCCGAACCCGACAGCCGCAAATCCAGCGAAAACCAGTGTCCACGGCGACGGCTCGGGCGCGGCTCCGGTGACGGTTACGTCATCGAGGAACCATTCCGTGGGGTTGTCCTGAGCGAGGAAGCCGAGGGTGTCCGAGCCGGATCCAGTAAAGGTGAATTGGTACTGAGCGAACCCCGAGATGGGCGCGCTTTCGTCGCCGACCACGGTCAACATGGTGTTTCCGTTGACGG
>Ga0335080_10001037_pt1 | contig 26597 bp, 28 predicted proteins | sample Lox_Sample_34_FD_206720 | JGI IMG/M metagenome (GOLD analysis project Ga0335080, IMG submission 206720) | Soil microbial communities from Loxahatchee National Wildlife Refuge, Florida, United States - Lox_Sample_3.4 | ecosystem: Environmental > Terrestrial > Soil > Wetlands | place: USA... | reverse complement strand
GCCCGTCTCCGACGACCCCTATCAGCCCGTGACCCGTCCGGCCATCCCGTGAGCCGCGAGCTCGACGCTTTCGCCGGAACCTCCCTCGCGCCGATCGCCGAGAAAGCGCTCGCCGGCGAGCGCCTCTCCTTCGACGACGGCCTCGCGCTCTTCGCGGAGCGCGACCTGCTCGCGCTCGGACGCCTCGCGAACATCGCCCGCGAGCGCCTCCACGGCAACGTCGCCTACTACAACGTGAACCGGTATCTGAACCCGACGAACCTCTGCTGGGTGGATTGCGCGCTCTGCGCCTGGGCGAAGAAGGTCAACGAGCCGGGCGGATACGAGATGGCGATCCACGAGGTCGTCGAGGAAGCCGGCAAGGGATACAGCGAGGCCGTGACGGAGTTCCACATCGTCGGCGGCCTCCACCCGACCTGGCCGTTCGAGTACTACACGGGCCTCCTCGCGGCTCTGAAGAAGCAATTCCCGGGCGTGCATCTCAAGGCCTTCACGATGGTCGAGATCGACTGGATCGCGCGCGTCGGAAAGCGCTCGATCTCCGACACGATTGCGGAGCTCAAGGCCGCGGGCATGGATTCGTGCCCGGGCGGCGGCGCCGAGATCTTCGAGAAGCGGGTGCGCGACGTCATCTGCAAGAACAAGATCTCCGGCGAGGAGTGGCTCGCGATCGCGCGCGAGTGCCACCGGCAGGGCGTGCGCACGAACGCGACGATGCTCTACGGCTCCGTCGAGACGGCCGCCGACCGCGTGGACCACCTCATCCGGCTGCGCGAGCTCCAGGACGAGACGTCCGGAATCCCGGGCCTGATTCCCCTCGCGTTCCATCCGGAGAACACGCCGCTCGCGTACCTCCCGGAGACCTCGGGCCAGCTCGACCTGCGCGTCATCGCGGTCTCCCGCCTCCTGCTCGACAACATCCCGCACGTGAAGGCCTACTGGATCCAGATCGGGAGCCGCCTCGCGCAGGTGGCGCTGCACTTCGGCGCGGACGACCTCGTCGGGACCGTCGTGGACGAGACGATCACGCACGCCGCCGGCGCGAAGACCGCGTCCGGCATGACCCGCCAGGAATTCGAGCGCATGATCCGCGAGACCGGCCGCGACCCCTTCGAGCGCGACTCCGAGTACCGGCGCGTCGTGCGGGAGCCCGCGGAGGCGGTGGCGGCGCCCGCCTAGCAGGTTGCTGAAAAAGGGTGTGGGGTGGCGTTACGAGCGCCGTGGGGTCAGGCGTCCGAGGAAGCGCAACAGAAGCAATGCGGCGATGCGGAGAGCATCGGCGAGGAGCGATGACGACGGAGATGGCCCCGCGCCGCCGTAACCCGAAGGGGGGACGGCATTTTGCCGGCGCCCGGGGAGGAGAGATGAAAGACGTTCGAGGAACGCCATCCAGCGGGCGCCGGATGCAAAATGCCGGACCCGACGCCCGCATCCATTTTTCAGCAGCCTGCTAGGCACCCATGCGGCCTCGCGTCCGTCTCCGGCTCGCGATCGCCGCCGCGATTCTCCCGCTCGCCGCCGGCTGTTTCCACGCGCAGTACCAGACGAAACCCGCCGTCGCGGTCGTCGACGGGGATCCGATCGTCCAGATGGCGCCGCCCGCGGCGCTGCCGAGCCTCGACGGCCCCGCGTACTCCCTCTGGAAGGCGCACACCGATCCCCCGGCTCCCTGGGAGCCGGTCGTCGGAATCGCCGGCCGCGGATACCCGCTCGGCCTCCTCGACCGCTACGAAGTCGTCAACGACGTGTCCGCGCGCGCGCCGTACGTCGTCGCGCGCTGCCCGCTCGCGGGCCTCGCCGCCGTCTACGACCGCCGGGTCGGCGGCCGCACGCTCACCGTCATCAACTCCGGCGCGCTCTGGCGCGACACGCTCGTCCTCGAGGACCGTGAGACCGGGACGCTCTGGACCGCGGCCACGGGCGAGGCGCTGTACGGACCGCTCCAGGGCGAGCGGCTCACGCCGATCCCGGCCACCAACGCCACGATGAACGCCTTCGCCGAATCGAACCCCCGCGCCCGCTACCTCGACACGGGCGAGCTGACCGAGGCGCCGATCTCGATGTCGCTCTACGACTCCTCCGGCTGGCAGGGGTTCTCGGGCTTCCAGACGAAGGACCGCCGCTTCGAGCCGAAGGCGAAGGTGTATTCGATCTCCGACGGAAACGAGGCCGTCGCCTTCGTCGAGGAGGACCTGAAGGGGCGCGGCTGCGTCACGGCGGAGCTCGGCGGTCGATTGGTCCTCCTCGAGTGGGACGTCGCTCGCGACGCGCCGCGCGCATTCCGTGGACCGTCGGACGGATCGGCGGAGATCGCCGTGGTGCCGATGTACTGGTTCGCGATCGACCGGCACTTCGAGACCGTGAGGACGCTCGGCCGTTGAGCGGGCGGCGGCGCGTTCCGTTCTACGCCCGCATCCTCCTCGCGATGGCGGCCGGGGCGCTGCTCGGCCTCGCGGCCGGTCCGCGCGCCGCGCCTCTCGGCGAGGCCGGCAAGGTCGTCATCTCGCTCATCAAGGCGCTCGCCGCGCCGCTCCTCTTCTTCGCGATCGTGGACGCGTTCCTGCGCACGACGATCCATGGCCGATCCGCCGCCCGCATGGTCGCGATCTCGCTTTGCAACGGCGCGATCGCGCTCGTGATCGGACTCGGCATCTCGAACCTTCTGCGGCCGGGCGAGGCCTCGGCCGCCCTCCAGAAGGCCGCCGCCTCCGGCGGGCCCGCCGTGAAACCGCTCGAGGGCCTCGATTTCTCCCGCGTCGTCTCGGGCCTCGTGCCCGCGAGCGTCGGGGCGCCGTTCGTCGAGAACGCGATCCTCGGCATCGTCGTGCTGGGCGTCCTGCTCGGCGCCGCGTTGCGGCGCGTCAAGAACGAGCAAACGGCGCGCGGCGAGACCGGATATCGCCACGTCGAGGACGGCGTCGCCGCGCTGCTGCGCGCCTTCGAGGTCATGCTCACCTGGATCATCGCGATCGTGCCGCTCGCGGTCTTCGGCGTCGTGGCGCAGACCGTCGGGCAGCACGGCTTCGCGCCCCTCGCGGGACTCGGCCCCTACGTCGGCGTCGCGCTTCTCGGACTGGGGCTCCAGGTCTTCGTCGTCTATCAGGCCTGGCTCGTCTTCGTCGCGAAGGTCCCGCTTCGCTCGTTCTGGTCCGGCGCGCGCGACGCCGTGGCCTATGCCGCCGGCGCCTCGAGCAGCCTCGCGACGCTGCCCGTGACGCTGCGATGCCTCGATCGGATGGAGGTGTCGCCGGCTTCGGCGCGCCTGGCGGCCTGCGTCGGCACGAATCTGAACCACGACGGGATCCTTCTGTACGAGGCGATGGCGGTGCTCTTCGTCGCGCAGGCGCACGGCATCGCGATGACGTTCCCGCAGCAGATCGCCGCGGCGTTCCTCTGCCTCGTCGCGGGCGTCGGCATCGCGGGCGTGCCGGAAGCGGGGCTGATTTCGCTGTCGCTCGTCCTCGCGACCGTGGGGTTGCCGCTGCAGCTGCTGCCTCTCCTCCTGACCGTCGACTGGCTGATTTCCCGCGCGCGCGCCATGACCAACGTCACGAGCGACATGGTCGTGGCCGTCGTCCTCGACCGCCTCTCCCGGCGTCCCGGCTCGGTGCGGGCACCGGCGGAGCGCCTTCCGGCCACGGGCTGACTCAGTCGCCGCGGATCGCGACCATCGGATCGACGCGCGTCGCCCGCCGCGCCGGCAGGACGCAGGCGGCCGCGGCCACCGCGAGGAGCGCTGCCCCGATCGCCGCGAAGACTTCGGGATCGGCCGGCGTCAGCCCGTAGAGCAGGCTCGAGATTCCCCGAGTCAGAAAGAGCGCCGCGGCGAGGCCGACGCCGGCACCGGCCGCCGCCGGCACGAGGCCTTCGCGGATCACGAGGCCCAGCACGCTGCGAGCCGGAGCGCCGAGGGCCCGCCGGACGCCGATCTCGGGGGTGCGCCGCGCGACCGCATGCGCGAGCACGCCGTAGAGCCCGAGCGCCGCGAGCGCGAGCGCGAGGACGGCGAACGCGCCGGCGATCGTCGCGAGCACGCGGCTCCCGCGCTCCTGGCGCGCGAGGCGGTCCTGCAGCAACGCGATGTCGTAGACCGGCAGCGCGGGGTCGAGGCGATGGATCGCGGCGCGCAGGCCCGAGGCGACGACACCCGCCGCCTCGCCGTTCGTCCTCACGGCGACGACCAGCGCAGGATTCGGCAACTGCAGGTACGGAAAGTAGACGTCGCGCTGCGGCCCGAGCCCGCCGGGCGGGACGCCGTTGGCCGCGTCGGTGAGATCGATGCGCTGGCGGTGCCGCGCGTCGGCCGCGACGCCCACGACGGTGGCCCAGCCCGGCAGGCGGAGCGCGCGAAAACGCTTGCCGATGGGATCCTGCCCGGGCCATTCGGCCTTCGCCGTGCTCTCGCTCACGATCGCGACGATCGGCGCGCGGGCGTCGTCGTTCCACGTGAAGTCGCGTCCGCGGCGCAGCGCGATCCCGAGGCTCGCGAGCGCGCCCGGATTGACGCTGTGACGACACGACATGACCAGGTTCGACGGATCGTCGGCGGCGCCCTCGTTGCGCGCCTCGATGACCCAGGTTGCGCGGCCGAGCATGCTCGGTCCCCAGAGCGTGACCGACGCCGCCCCGGGCACGCGGCCGAGATCCTCCGCGACCTGGCGGCCGAATCGGGCGCGGGACTCCGCATCCGCGTAGCGCTGCGACCGCAGGTCGAGACGGAGCGTCAGCAGGTTCTCCGTCCGGAAGCCGAGATCGGAGGTCGTGAGATTCCGCAGGCTCTTCCAGAGCAGGCCCGCCCCGGCCAGCAGCACGAGCGCGAGCGCCACCTCGCCGGCCACGAGCGCCCGGACCGTGGATTGCCGGGCCGAAGGCACCGCCGAGCGGCCGCCCTGGTTGAGGGCGTCGGTGAGCGGCGCCCGCGAGCGGAACATCGCGGGCAGCAGGCCGACGAGGAGTCCCGTCGCGAGCGTCAGCGCGACGCCCGCAAGGACGAGACGGCCGTCGAGAGCGAATCGCACGACCGGCGAGAGCCCCCCCGCCACCCCGCGGCGCAGAGCTGCGACTCCGAGGGACGCGAGAGCGAGCCCCAGCGCCCCCGATGCGAGCGCCAGGACGAGGTTCTCGACGGCCACCTGACCCGCCAGCCGGCGCGACGTCGCGCCGTGGGCGGCGCGCACCGCGAACTCGCGCTGGCGCGTCAGCAGTCGCGCGAGCAGGAGATTGCCCGCGTTCGCGCAGCCGATGAGGAGCAGAAACACCGCGCCGGCTCCGAGGAGGCGCAGCGGCGCGTAGAGCTCGCCGACGAGCTGGTCCTTCAGCGGGCGGGCCACGAGGCCGAATCCCCGGTCGGTCGCCGGATAAACGCGAGCCATCTTCTCGCCGAGACCGCCCACGTCGGCGCGCGCCTGCGCGACCGACACGCCGGGCTTCCGGCGCCCGAGGGCCCAGAGGATCGCGCCCGCGCGGTCCCTCGGACCGAACTGGCCGAGAACCCCGTGCGCGAGCCCGAGCGGGACCCACGCCTCGATCGGCTCGCCCAGCTCCTGCTCCGCCGGCGCGTCGCGGAACTCCGGCGGCGCGATCCCCACGACCGTGAACGCGCGGTCGTTCAAGACGAGCTCGCTCCCGACGATCTTCGGCGAACCGCCGAAGTGCCGCTGCCAGACGTCGTGGGAGAGCACGACGACCGGATCGGCGTCCACGTAACGGTCCTCCGACGCTCGAAAGGCGCGGCCGAGCTCGGGGCGCAGGCCGAGGAGCTCGAGGTATGCCGGCGCCACCCAGTTCACGTTCAGGCGCACCGGTTCCTGCCCGCCCGAGAGCGCGAGCGCGCCGTACGCCTGGTAGCCCGCCAGGACGTCGAAGGAGCGGTTCCAGTCCGCGATGTCGGCGAGCGCCGGATAGGAGAAGTTGCCGCCGCCCTGGGGGAAGCCGGGGTATGCCCGGGACACGAACATCAGGCGGTCGGAATCGGGATACGGCAGCGGCGCGAGCGCCACGGCGCGCACGCCGCTCCAGATCGCGGTCGCCGAGCCGATCCCGAGTCCGAGCGCCACGACCACCGCCGCGGCGAAGCCCGGAGAGCGCGCGAGCAGGCGCAGCCCGAAGCGCGCGTCGCGTGCGATGTCCCTCATGCCGCGAGACCCTCGCGCTTCGGCAGCGCCGTCCGCTCCCAGTTCCGCCCGATCGCCCAGCAGGTCGCCGTCCAGACGAGGCCCACCGGCACCGACAGCCACGCCATCTCGGCCAGTCCGGCGCCGTGGCCGCGGAGCGCCGCGAGCAGCCAGGCGCCGCCCGAATCGCTCGCGCGAAAGACCGCGGTGTCGATGAAGCTCTTCGCCTTGTATCGGTCCTCGGCGTCGAGCGAGACGAAAAGCGTCTCGCGCGCGGGCCGGCCCACGGCGAAGTGTCCTGCGCGGTGGACGATCTGGAGCGCGACGACGGTCGCGAGGACCGGCGCCAGGCCGAGCACCGCGACGCCCGCCGTCACCACGGCGGCCACGGCCGCGAGCGCTCCGCCGACGCCGATCCGGCGCACCAGCCAGCCCGTCACGAAGACCTGGAGGACGATCGTGAGCGCGTTCACGGCGAGATCCATCTTCGCGAAGAGCGCCGTCCGTTCGCCCGGCAACCGGATCGCTGCGCCGACGATCTCCGTCTGCGAGAAATACAGGAGCGTCGAGAGGAGCGTGTAGCAGACGAGCGCGACCGCCACCGCCAGAAGAAACGGAGAGCGCACGGTCCGGCGGATGCCGGCGAGCGCTCCCCCGCCGATCGGGGCGCCGGGCGGCGAGGCGGCGTCCTCCGCGGTCCGGGCGCTGCGCGCGAGGCGCACGGCGATGAGGGCGCAAAGCGCATACAGGGCGGCCGCCGCGAGCAGCAGCGTCCCGGGCCCGACGTGCGGCGCGGCGAGAGCCATCGCCGCCGGACCCGCGATCGCGCCGGCGCTGCCGCCCGCCGCCACGAGGCCGAAGAGCCGCCGCGCTTCCTCGCGCCGGAAGAGGTCCGACATGAAGCTCCACGAGACGGACACGGCGAAAACGTTGACGACGGCGACCCAGACGAAGAATGCCGGACCGGCCCACCGCTCCGCGCCGGGGCGCCGCAGCGTGAAGGCGAAGAAGAGGAGGTTGACGGCGAAGAAGAGGTGCATCCCGGGGACGAATCGCCTCCGCGGAACACGCGAGGCGAGCCATCCGAACGCGGGCACGACGAGGATCATCGCCGCGAAGGTCGCGGTGAAGAGCCACGGAATGCGGGCGACGCCGGCGCGCACGCTGCCCTCGTCTCGGATCGGGCGAAGAACGTAGTACGAGGCGAGAAGCGCGAAGAAATAGAGCGCGCAGAGCGCGACACGCCGCCGCTCGCCCGTCTTCACGCGAAAGCCTCCGCGGCGCGGGAAATCTCGCGCCGCTCCGCCGAGTCGGGAAGGCGCCCGAGGCCGGCCGCGAGGTTCTCCTCGAGATGCTCGGGACGTCCCGTTCCGGGAATGGCGCAGGTCACGGCCTCGTCCGCCAGGATCCACTTGAGAAGGAGCGGCGCCCAGGAGCCGCAGCCGAGGGCCTCGGCGCATGCCGGCAGCGGAATTCCGGAGGCCTTCCGCAGGAGACCACCGCCGCCGAAAGGCCGGTTGGCGACGACGGCGATGCCGCGCTCGGCGGCGAGCGGGATCAGGCGCCGCCCGGATTCCGGCTCCGCGACCGAGTAGTTGATCTGGAGGAAGTCGAGCTTCTCGCGGCGGAGCACCGCCTCGACCTCGCCGTAGGCGCTCGCGTCGTAGTGCGAGATGCCGACATAGCGGATCTTCCCGTCGCCCTTCCAGGCGCGCAGCGTCGGCAGATGCGTCGCGACGTCCATGAGGTTGTGGACCTGCTCGAGGTCGAGGCGCGGCGCACCGAGAGCCCGCTGCGACGCTTCCATCTGCGCGATGCCCGCGCTCCGCCCGGTGGTCCAGACCTTCGTCGCGAAGAAGAGGGTCGAGGCGAGGCCGAGCTTCCCCGAGATCTCGCCGACCACGGACTCCGACCGCCCGTACATCGGCGAGGAGTCAACGAGCCGGGCGCCCCGGCGAGAGAAGAGGCGAAGCGTCGCCTCGAGCGGCGCGCGATCGGCCGCCGCAGAGCCGACGTCGAAGGTCTGCCAGGTGCCGAGCCCGACGACCGGCAGGAGCTCTCCCGAGGACGGGATCGCGCGGCTTCGGAGCGGCGGCGCGGGCGGCGTCATTTTCGGCCCGTCCAGGATCGCGACGGCGGCCGCCGCGGAGAGCGCCCGCAGCGCCTCGCGCCGCGACCAGCCGATCGAAATGCCCGCCCGCTCGCGACTTTCCATGTGCGAAAAGTACGAGGCCCGCGGGAAGTCGAACCGGGTTTTGCGACGAGCCGGGGCTCCGCGGCGGCGGGCCGGGGACGGCGCGCGTTCAGCCGCGTTCCGTCAGGCGCTCGACCGCGTCGCGGTACGTCCGCGAGAGCCGCAGCTCGGTGCCGTCCTGCAGCCGCACGGCCCAGTCGCCGTTCTCGAAAGACGAGAGCTCGCGGATCCGATCCACGTTGACGATCGTCGAGCGATGGATGCGCAAGAACCTCCGCGCCGGCAGCCGCCTCTCCGCGGAGGCCATCGTCTCGCGGACGAGCCACGATTTCGCGCCCGCGTGCAGCTTCAGATAGTCGCCCTCGGCCTCGACCCAGTCGAGGTCCGCCAGGCGCACGAACGTGACCTTGCCTTTCGAGCGCACCGGCCAGCTCGACGCGGGCGGGCGCATGGGCGGCGCCGGCGCCTTCTCGGGAGCCGCCGCGGTGGCGCCCGTCATCTCGCCCACGACGGCCGCGACGCGCCGCGCGACGTCGCTCTCCCGCGCGCGCTCGATCTCGCGGATCGCCCGCTGCAGCGCCTCGTCGAAGCGCTCGTCGTCGATCGGCTTCAGCAGGTAGTCGAGGGCGTGCACCCGGAAGGCCTTCACGGCGTGCCGGTCGTGCGCCGTCACGAAGACGACGTGCGGACGTTCGTCCGGCGGGATCGCCGCGACCACATCGAAGCCGTCCTGCCCCGGCATCTGGACGTCGAGAAAGAGCAGGTCCGGCCGGTGGCGGCGGACCGCCTCGATCGCCTCCCGGCCGTTAGCGCATTCGGCAACGACCCTCACCGCGTCCGACTTCTCGAGTCGCGAGACGATCCCGCGCCGCCCGAGCGGCTCGTCGTCCACGACGATGGCGCGCAGTGCCATTCCTTCCGTCCCTCCCCCGGAACCTACGGGGAATGTCTCGCGGGGTTTCGCCAGGGGATTCGGATCGAGGCCGCGAGGCCGCCGTGCTCGCCGGGAGCGAGCTCGAGCGCCGCGTCCGCCCCGTACAGCTCCGCGAGCCGCTGCCGGACGTTCGCGAGGCCGACGCCCGGCCGTGCCGCGGGCTCCGCGCCCGCCATCCCCGGGCCGTCGTCGCGCACGGAGAGCGTCAGGAAGCCGTCACCCCGCGCGGCCGCGATGGCGACGGAACCGCCGCCCTCGCGCGGCAAGATGCCGTGGCGGACGGCGTTCTCGACGAGGGGCTGCAGGATGAGCGGCGGCACGAGCGCCGCCTCGGCCTCCGGCGCGACCGCAATCTCGACCTTCAGCCGCTCCCCGAACCGCGCCTCCTCGATGTCGAGGTACTTGCACGCGAAATCGATCTCCTCGGCGAGGGGGATCTCGCGGGTCTCCGTGCGCTCGAGCGTCGCGCGCAAGAAGTCCGACAGCCGCGAGAGCATGCGGTTCGCATCGGCCGACCGGCCCTCCGAGACGAGCGTCGACACGCCGTTCAGTGCGTTGAAGAGGAAGTGCGGGTTGAGCTGAAGGCGCAGCGCGCGCAGGTGCGCTTCGTGCGCGAGGTCCTCGACCCGAAGGCGCCGTTCCCGTTCGGCGGCGAGATCGAGGTAGGCCTCGACGCCGAAGTAGAGGACGCTCCAGGCGAGGAGGACGAAGAAGAAATAGATCGTGTTGACGAAATCGGGGAAGTGCACCGCCGCCGTGGGCGAGCCGCGCCGCCAGGCAGCGAAGGCCGCCACGACGAGGTTGTGCGCCGCCATCCAGCCTGCGGCCGCGCCGAACGAGAGCGGAATTGCCGCCGCGACGACGACGGCGGCCGGCGCGCGGGCGCCGCGGAGCGCCCGGTACGCGAGCCACAGGACGAGGCTCGCGGCGAACCCGAAGAGCGTCAGGCTCGACTTGAGGACGACCGCCTCGAGAAAGGGCCACTGCGACAGGCCCGCCGCGAACATGCCGGCGCCGAAGAGCCCCCAGCCGCCGAGCTGGAGAATCCAGAAGAGCCGGCGCCGTCTCGCGATCTCGGTCGGGCTCGCCACGCGGTGCTCGATCCCCCCTGCGGTCCGCGCGATTGCCGCGCGGAGGGCGAGATCTTAGCAGCGCCTGGTCAGGCTGCGGCGGTCAGCGCGCGCACGACTTCGCTCTCGACGGAGAAGCGCGACGCGGCGAGATCGAACCGGCCCTGCAGCTCGTACGCCATCCGCTCGAGGGGGATCGCCTCGTAGAAGAAGCTGTTGCGCGCCCAACCTTCGACGTACTGCGAGACGAACCGGTCGATGCCCAGGACGCGGTACTGCACGACGTGCACGAGCTCGTGGAAGAGGAGCGGCCGCCACGTGGCCGGCCCCTCGAACTGACTGCGCGACATGACCATCACGTCCACGAACGTCATGCCGCTCATCAGGCGGAAGTCGAGCGGGCTCGGCGCGCCCAGCCTCTCGAGCTCCGCGTAGAAGCCGGGGTTCGCGATCTCGTCCACCCACGCGACGCGGCTCGCCTGGAGAACCGCGTGGCCGAAGTGCGGGCGCAGCACCGCGCGGTCCTCTTCGGAGATCGGCTCGGACACCGGCAGGAACGCTTCGCGCTGGGCCCCCACCCAGCGCCGGCCGCGATCAACCAGAAAATGGACCAGCTCGTCGGTCGTCATGCTCGTTTTTCGGACAAACCTCGATCGGGAGAGCGGAGTCCATGGTAGCAGGGGTTCGTCCTGTCCTCCCGGGCAGGAGCCCTGCGGCTGCGAGGGCCCTCCCTACGCAGTCAGAATTCGAGCCCCGCTCGCGGTCACAACGAGCGTTTCCTCGTAGTGCGCGGAGCGGCTCCGGTCGGACGTTCGCACCGTCCAGCCGTCGGCGTCGAGGTACGAGTCGCCCCTTCCCGCCGAGACGATCGGCTCGATCGTGAACACGAGGCCTTCCCGCAGCCGCCCGAGGCAGAGCGGATCGTCGAAGTTCGGAACCGCCGGCTCCTCGTGGATCGTGCGCCCGATGCCGTGCCCCGAGAGCTCCGCCACGACCGAGAAACCGAATCTCCGCGCGACGGTTTCCACCTCGCGTCCGATCCACCGGATCGGATTGCCGGGCCGCACCACCGTGGCGGCTCGGCGAAAGGCCTCGCGCACGCACGCGGAAAGGCCGGCGGACTCCGCGGAGCGCGGTTCGACGACGACCGTGCGGGCCGCGTCGGCCATCAGGCCGTCCTTCTCCGCCGTGACGTCCAGCTTCACGACGTCCCCCGGCCCGAGCCGCCGCCCGCCCGGGATGCCGTGCACGATCTCGTCGTTGACACTGATGCAGGTCACGCCTGGAAAGCCGTACACGATCTGCGGCGCCGAGCGGGCGCCGTGCCGGGCGAAGACGCGCTCCGCGATGGCGTCGAGGTCCGAGGTCGAGACGCCGGGCCGCACCGCCTCGCGCATCGCGGCGAGCGTCGCCGCGACGATCTTCCCGACGACCTCGAGGCCGTCGAGCTCGTCCGGCCGTTTGATGGTCATGGGTCTCTCCGATTGTCGCGCACGACACTCCGCTCAGCGGATCTCGAACACCGCCTCGACCTCGACCGCCACGTCGTACGGCAGGGCGCTGACCCCGACCGCCATCCGCGCGTGACGGCCGGCTTCGCCGAAGATCCGGACGAACAGGTCCGAGGCGCCGTTGACGACCTGAGACTGTCCGGTGAAATCCGGTGTGGAGTTGACGAAGCCCGACACTCGAACGCACCGCACGACGCGATCGAGATCGCCGTCGAGCGCCGCACGGACCTGCGCCACGAGATTCAGGGCACAGAGGCGCGCGGCCTCCTGACCCTCCGCGACGCCGAACTCGCGGCCGAGCTTGCCGATGAACCGCCGCTCGCCGTTCCACTGCGCGAGCTGTCCGGTCAGGAACAGGAGATTCCCGGTGCGGACGTACGGGACGTAGTTCGCGCCCGGCCGGCTGGGCTCCGGCAGCTCGATCTGGAGCGCGCGAAGCCTCTCCTCGACCCTTCCCACGTCGCGTTCTCGGCTCACGGCCGCCGGTACGTATCCTCGGCGAAGAAGACCCGCTTGCCGCCCTCTCCCGAGTTCTCCATCAGTGATGTCCAGCTTCCGGACTCTCGATTGAAAGTGAACGTGTTGTAGAAGGGCCCGTCCTCGTACGGGAACTCGAACGCGATCGCGTCTCCCTCTCGCCTCCCGAGGCCGCGCGAGGAGAACTTGCCACCGAACGTGTCGCACCAGTGGATGACGTACTTCTGGTCGGCGTGGCGGAATCCGATGAGCACGATCGCCTCGTACGCGGACGGCTTCGCGACGTCCTTGAGATGGATCTCGAGGAACTGATGGTGCAGGACCCAGCGGGCGGTTGCGCGGCTCTGCGTCTCCGTGCCGCGGATCTTTCGCGTGATCGTCCATTGCCCCACCAGCCGCTCGAGCAGGTCGTCCTGGAAGATCTTCTTCGGCCCGTCCGTCGCATCCGTGGCGGGGGTCGCCGCCGCGGCGAGCAGGGACACGAGAACCGCCGTCACGAGACGTCGCTTCACGAAGAGCCTCCCTGTTGCGGCAGCATATGACGCGCCGCGCAATCCCGAAGCGCGAGAGCGCACAATTTCGACGCGTGAGAGCGCGCAATTCCGTCGCGCGAGAGCGCGCAATTGCATTGTAGAGGCGCAACCGCGCCGCGGTTTAGCGTGTTCCTCCTCGAAGGAGGCAACGCCATGCTCGCGGCCCTCTCGCGCGACCTTCACTCGGCTTTCCGCGGACTCCGGCGCCGCCCGCTCTTCGCCGCCGCCGTTGTCGGCACGCTCGCTCTCGGCATCGGCGCCAACACGGCGATCTTCACCGTCGTGCACGCCGTTCTGCTCCGCGCGCTCCCCTTCGACGACGCGGGCCGCCTCGTGGCCGTGCACTCGAAGGAGCCCGGGAGCGACCGCGAGCCCTTCTCGATTCCCGACTTCGAGGACCTGCGCGCCGGCACGCGGACGGTCGACGCCCTCGTCGGTTACGGAGGCTGGACGGCCAGCCTGACAGGCGTGGACGAGCCGGTCACGATTCCAGCGCAGTGGGCGACGCGCGGCTACTTCGAGACCCTCGGCATCCGGGCGGCGCTCGGCCGCACGCCGCGGCCCGAGGAGGAACGGCCGGGCGGGCCCCATGTCGCTCTACTCGGCGACGGTCTCTGGCGCTCGCGCTTCGGCGCCGACCCGGCGATCCTCGGCCGCGCCCTCACCCTGAACGGCGAGCCCTTCACCGTCATCGGAGTGCTGCCGCGCGACTTCGTCTTCCTCTCCCCGGCCGCGCAGATCGTCGCGCCAATCGTCCTCGAGGCCGACTCCCGGCATGCGAATCGCGGCGCCGGATTCCTCCGCGTCGTCGCCCGGCTCGGAAACGGGGTGAGCCTTCCGCAGGCGCGCGCCGATCTCGATACGGTCGTGGCCGGCCTGCGCGAGAAGTATCCGGACACGGACGCGACCAAGGAAGGCGTACGGCTCCAGCCGCTCGCGGAGCTCGTCTCCGGCAACTATCGCCGGATGCTCTCCTTCCTCCAGGCGGCGGTCGGCGTCGTGCTCCTCATCGCCTGTACGAACCTCGCGAGCCTGCTGCTGGCGCGCATCGTCGCGCGCCGGCCCGAGCTCGCCCTGCGGTCGGCCCTCGGCGCGGGGCGGGCCGACCTGTTGCGCCAGCTCCTGACGGAGACGGGACTTCTCGCGCTCGCGGGCGGCGCAGTCGGTCTCGGCGTCGCGGCGGCCGGCGTGCGTCTCCTGCTCGCTTTCGGCCCGGCGCAGCTCCCGCGCGCCGCGACGATCGGGCTCGACGGACCCGTCCTCCTCTTCAACCTCGTCCTCTCGCTCGCCGTCGGGCTCGGAATGGGCATGGTGCCGGCGCTCCACGGCACGCGTTTCGGTCCGGCGAACGACCTGCGCGGTCTCGGGCGCGGCAACACGGACGGCCGCGTGAGCTCGCGCGCCCGGAGCGTGCTCGTCGCCGCCGAGGTCGGGCTCTCGCTCGTCCTTCTCGTCGGCGCGGGACTGCTCTTCCGGACGCTCCACCGGCTCGCGGCGACGAGCGCCGGATTCTCGACCGACCACCTGCTCGCCGTGCAGCTCTCGCTCCCGAAGAAGCGGTACGGAACGCCGGAGACCGTCTCCCGGTACGCCGACCAGGTCACGGCGCGCCTTGCCGCGCTGCCCGGCGTCACCGACGCGGCGCCCGCCTCGATCAACCCGCTCACCCAGTGGCGCGCGAGCATCACGTTCACGATCGACGGACGCGCGGACCAGGACCCGAAGAAGGCGCCCCTCGCGAACTACCGCGCCGTGGGGCCAGGTTATTTCCGCACGCTGCGCATGCCGCTCCTCGGCGGCCGCGCGATCGAGGCGCGCGATACGGCGACGTCGTTTCCCGTCGCGGTGGTGAGCGACACGCTGGCGCGGCGCCACTTCCCGGCCGCGAGCCCGATCGGCGCGCGCCTGCGCATCGACGACCAGCAGCCGCCGCGCGCCGTCGAGGTGATCGGCGTCGTCGGCGACGTCAAGCACACGGGCCTCGACGCCGAACCGACCGCCGACGTCTACGTCCCCTACGCCCAGACGACGCCCGAGGTTGCGATCTACCTCACGAACATTTTCTGTGTCGCCGTCCGGACGAACGGCGATCCGATGCGGCTCCTGCCCGCCGTGCGCCGCGAGATCCGCGCGCTCGATCCCGACGTGGCGGTCGCCTCGGCGCGCACGATGGACGAGGCCTATGCCGCCTCGCTCGCGGACCGGCGGTTCGACACGGCCCTCCTCGAGATCTTCGGAGCGGCTGCGCTGGCGCTCGCGCTCGCCGGGATCTACGCCGTGACGGCGTTCTCCGTGGCCGAGCGGACACGGGAGATCGGCGTGCGCCTCTCCCTCGGCTCGAGCCGCGGGCGGATCCTCGGGCTCGTCGCGCGGCGGGCGCTCTCTCCGATCGCGGCCGGCCTGGCCGCGGGAGCCGTCGTCTCGCTGGCTCTCGGCCGTCTCATCGCCGGCCTGCTCGTCGGCGTCGCGCCGCACGATCCCGCGACGCTCGCCGCCGCCATCGCCCTCCTCGCCGCGGCGGCCGCGGGCGCGAGCATGGTGCCGGCGCTGCGCGCCACGCGAATCGATCCGGTCCGGGCGCTCCGGGCGGACTGAGAGAGCCCGGCTACTTCTTGTTCGTTTTCCAGCGAAGCAGGTTGTCGGACGCGGTGTGTCCCTCGGCGGGATGCGCGCAGGTGACGCCATCACAGGCTTCGGGCTCGTCCTCGGGAGGCATCTTGAGCGCGAAGACGAGACGCACGGCGCCGACGGAGAGCAGCGTCAGCACCGCAATCGTGTAGGCGAGGTTCTCGCCGTACCAGAGCCCGGAGAACCATTCGCGAAACTCCGCCGCCAGGACGTTGGCCTGCCCGCCGTAGATCTCGAGGTCGTGGAGGTATTTCTTCGACTCGAGCTGTCCCTGGAGAGGGTTCTCCGGCCGCGCGCGGTTGACGAAGTAGACGGCAATCGCCGCCGTGAAGCCCACGGCCAGGATCGCCCAGACGATCCGTTTGAACTGGCGGGTTTCGCGAGGAGTCAGGCGTTCCACGGGATCACAGCCGACGCATCATCGGTCCGGCAGCCGAAGCGGAGCGGCCGGCTTTCCGCTCGAGCGGCAGCGCGTTCGTCGAGATTCGGGGCACCCCCGATTGCGCGCCCCGAGGATACCTCCACGCCCGAAACAGCTCCCAGGCGAGAACGATGAGAACGACGAACACGCAGATCAGAAGGAATCCGACGATGCCGTCGAGCACCGGCGTCGGCATCTTCACATCGCCGGGTCGGAACGAACGCCAGAGGACCCAGATGCCCCAGAGGACGGCCGCCGTCGGCAGGACGAAACCCACCCCGATTTCGAGCAATCGGCCCGCGGTCATCCTCGACTCCTCCGCCCACCCATCGTATCGCGCGCCGACCCTAGGTCTCGACTTCACAGCCGCTCCCGGCCGCCCGGTCCGCCTCTTGGCTCGCCGCGTCGATGGCCGCGCCGATGCGGGCGATCGCCGTCTCTTCCGACATGCCCTCGGGAATCGGGAAGCTCTCGCCGTAGGCCACGACGTTGCGCGAGAACGGCATCGGCACGAGGAACCGGTCCCAGGACTTCAGGTTCTTCGGCCGCGCGCTCGCGTAGGTGATCGGCAGGATCCACGCTCCGGTCAGCTTCGCGAGCTGCACGACGCCGGGCTGCACGATCCGCGGCGGCCCCTTCGGCCCGTCCACCGTGAGCGCCGCGTGGCGGCCGCTCCGCACCTGGCGCACCATCTGGCGCAGCGCCTCGCCTCCCCCGCGCGTCGTCGAGCCGCGAACGACGACGTACCCGTTTCGCTCGAGCCAGAGCGCGATGATCTCGCCGTCCTCCGACTGCGACGCCATGGTCACGATCCCCTGCTTCCGATGAACCTGGATCGGCAGGAACATCCGGCCGTGCCACAGTGCGAAGAGGATCGGAACCCCGCGGCCGCGCAGCTCGAGGTAGCGCTCGAGGTGCAGCCGCTCGATCCGGACCGACGTCCGCAGGGCGGCGATCGAGATCCCCGCCAGCCGCGCGAGAATCGCCGCGCGGGACATGCCGCCCGCTAGCCCGGCGTCGAGATGCGGCGCTTCCCGAAATGCGCCGCCACGCGGCCGTAGACGCTCGGGATGACGCCTGGAACGGTCTTCACGCCCTTCGTGAAGACCGCGACGACGAAGTCGGCGCCGTTGGGCAGGACGACGCGGCCGACGAGGTGATGGAAATCGTAGGCATCCCCGGACTTCGCCCAGAGACGGCTCCCCGCGGGCAGCCGTTCGCCCGCGAGGCGCGCGTCCTCGGGCTCCATCTCCTCGAGGGGTTTCTCGCCCGTGATGTCGCGCGCGAGAAGGGCCGTCATCTCGGAGGTGCCCGCGGGACCCACGACCTCGCCGCCGAAGATCTCCTTGAACATCCGGGCCGCCTCGGCCGGCGACATGCGATTGCGGTTCTGCCCGTCCTCGCGAAACGCCTGCTCCCGGCCGTAGGCGTCCTCGCAGAACGTCTTCTGGTTGGCGTTCAGGGTCGGGAAGCCGCCGCGCTTCGCGTAGAAGCGGTTGACGGCGTTGCGGCGGTTCTTCCACTCTTCCCACTCGCGGCCGGAAAGCTCGGGCCCCGACGTCGTCCCGGTGATCGAATCCACGACGAATCCCGTCGCGTCGTTGTAGGAGAGCGTGATCATGTCCTTGACGGCGCGCTGGAGCTCCGGCGTGTCCTTGAGGTGCCCCGCCTCCTTCTCCGCCTCGTAGTACCCGAGAAAGAAGATCTTGATGACCGAGCACGGGTAGTAGGCGACCTCCGCGCGGAAGCCGCCGGCTGGAAACGAGGGATTCGGGCCGGGCTCGGTCAGGTCGATGAGGGCGATCGAGATGCCGTCCTCGGTCAGACCCTTGTCGGCGAACTCGGAGATCGTCTCGCGGGCGGCCTGCGCCGCGACCTCGTCGAGCTCCTTGGAGGGGTCGAGCGCCGAGATCCTGCGGGCGGCTCCGGTGAGGGCGAGCGCCGCTCCGGCCGAAAGGGCGAGAAGGAGGAGCGCCGCCGCCCGCTTCAGGAGCGGGCTCCCGGCGCGCCGGACATCCACGCGGCCGCGGCCGGAGCGGAAGAACGGAGGCCGGCGAGCGCCTGGCGGCGGGCCCGGTAGATGCGAAAAGCCAGAACGCCGATCGCGAGAAACGGCGCCGCGACCATCAAGAGGATCGAGTAATAGAAGCCCCGGCCAAGCTCGTTCGGCGGGCCCCCCATCGTGGCCTGGTGCTCGAGATTGTCGCTGCAGAGCGGGCAGGCCGAGAGGACGACCGGCAGGAGCACCAGCAGGAAGCCCGCGACGACGAGCGCCTTGCGTGTGGATGGCGACATCGACAGCACTCTATCGAACTGCGGCCGGCGGGTAAAGCTGATAGAGCATCAGGTAGACCACGACGCCGGTCACCGAGACATAGAGCCAGATCGGGAGCGTCCATCGCGCGATGCGGCGGTGGCGGTCGTCGCGGCGCTTCAATCCCAGGTACAGCGTCCGCAGGACGAGCGGCACCGTGGCGGCCGCGAGGATCGTGTGCGAGACGAGGATCGTGAAGTAGATCGCGCGCGGAATTCCCGTGGCCGTGAAGTGCACCGAGCCGACCTGGGCGTGGTACGTCAGGTACGAGACGAGGAAGACCGCCGAAACGGCCGCGGCGGAGAGCATCAGGGCGCGGTGCGTCTCGATCTCGAGCCGGCGGATCGCCCGGTACGCGAGGACCACGAGGACCGCGGACGTCGCGTTCAAGACGGCGTTGAGCGCCGGAAGGAACTTCAGAGAGAGTGCCATGAACGATGCGACCGTAGGGGCGGCCCTTGCGGCCGCCCGCGGGCGGGGACGAGCCCCGCCCCTACCGGATCCGGATGCGCGAACCCATCTCGTTTAGAACAGATAGATGATCGTGAACAGCACGATCCAGACGAGGTCCACGAAGTGCCAGTAGAGGCCGATCGTCTCGACGCCCTGATGGCTCGCCTGCGTGTACTTGCCGAGGAACGCCTTGCCGGTCACGAAGGCCATGCAGACGACGCCGCAGAAGACGTGGAAGCCGTGGAAGCCCGTCGTCGTGAAAAACACCGAGCCGAAGAGCGAGACGTGCGGGTTGAAGCCCTCGTGGAGGAGCTTCCAATACTCGACGACCTGCACGGAAAGGAAGCCCGCGCCGAAGAGCAGCGTCAGCGAGAGGAAAAGCCGCAGCTTCCTCAGGTCGCCGCGCTGAACGGCCGCGAGGGCCTGCACCATCGTGACCGAAGAGCAGATGAGGAGGAATGTGTTCCCGGCCGTGAGCCAGATGTTCAGCGTGTTGCCGGGGTGCGGCCAGCTGGCCGTCCCGAACCGCAGCACGATGTAGGACCCGATCAGCCCCGTGAAGAACATCACCTCGGAGCACAGGAAGACCCACATCCCCATCTTGTCGTGGGGAATTCCGGTCGTCGGCTCCTCGCCGTGCCCGTGGGCGCCGCCCGGAGCGGCGTGCACGGAGCCGTGCGGAAGGGGCAGCGAGGCGGCGGCGGCCTGTTCCAACGTCTCCTCCTATGGTCTCGGCAGGACCTGCTCGGCGATGCCCACCGAGACGAGGATCAGCCCGAGGATCAGCGTCGAGGCGAAGATGATGCCCAGGCTCTTGCGCTCGAATCGCAGGTGCATGAAGAAGAGGGCGACCATCGTCGCCTTGATGATCGCGAGCCCGACGAGCACGGTCATGAGCACGAGCTTCGGCGGGTGCGTGAAGACAGAGTACGAGACCTCGACGACCGTCAGGCCGAAGAGCCACCAGAAGATCGCCATGTAGTTGGGCTGCTGATGGACCCGGCGCTCCTCGTCCGCCGCCAGCTCCTCGCGATGGGTGATCTCGTCCGACATGAATCCTCCCTCTCAGCCGTTCAGCGCGCCTGCGAGGCGATGAAGACGATCGAGCCCGCAAAGAGCGCCAGCATCACGAGCGCGAGCACCCACGCCGTCCGGCGGTTCAACGCGGAGAGTCCGGCGCGCACGCTCATCGGTCGAACACCATCAAGCCGAGCACGGCCGGCAGATACAGGACCGAGGCGAGAAAGAGGCGGCGCGCCCAGGCGATCTCGCGGCGCCGCGCGAAGAGCGCCGCGCCCGCGAAGAACGCGAGCCCCGCCGCGAGCCCGCCCCAGAGGAACACCGGACCCGCGCCGGCGAACAGGCCGGCCGCGAGCGTCACGGGCAGGAGCGCCGCGCTGTAGAGGAGCGCCTGACGTCCCGTCGAGGATCCGTCCGCGTCGGAGACCGCGAGCATCGGGAACCCGCCGCGCGCGTAGTCCTCGCGGTACATCCAGGCGAGCGCGAGAAAGTGCGGCAGCTGCCAGAGGAAAAGGATCGAGAAGAGCGCCCAGGCGGTGCGGTCGAGACCGCCGCGCGCCGCGGCCCATCCCATGAGCGGCGGGATGGCGCCGGGAATCGCGCCCACGACCGTGCAGAGCGACGTGACCCGCTTGAGCGGCGTATAGAGCAGGACGTAGCTCGCGGACGCCGCGAGGCCGAGCGCCGCGGTCAGCGCGTTCGTTCCCGCGCCGAGCAGTGTCAGGCCGGCCGCGGACAGGACGAGCCCGAAGGCGAGCGCCTCGGCAGGCTGGAGGCGTCCGGCCGGCAGCGGCCGGTGCCGCGTGCGGAGCATCCGGGCGTCGAAGTCCCGCTCGGCGTACTGGTTGAGCGCCGAAGCGCCGCCGGCGACGAGTGCCGTTCCCGCGAGCACCGCGAGAAAGACGCCGGTCTGGAAGGCGGGCGCGCCGAGCGCGTAGCCCACGGCCGCCGTCACGACGACGAGCGACGTGATCCGGGGCTTCGAGAGCTCGAGAAAGTCGGCGGCCCGGGAGGGCGCCGAGGCGATGGCGGCTACTTCCACGCGGGTTCCCCCGAAAGCGAAAGCGCGCCGGCCGGCGTCCGCGACGCCTTCCGTGCGGCGACGAGCGATGTCCGGCGCGACGCGAGCGCCAGCACGAGCGACGTGCCGAGCACGAGAGCGCCGGTCACGACGTGGGCGGTCGTCAGGATGACGTCCTTCTTCGAGAGGACCGTCAGCGCGCCGAGCGCGATCTGGGCCGCGACGAGCGCGCACAAGCCCGCCGCGATCCGCTTGAGATCCGCGCGACCGGAGCGCCGGGAGCGGACGAGGCAATCGGCGGCGGCCGCGGCGACGGCGAGCGCCGTCACGCGGTGCGCGAAATGAATCCCGACGGCGAAGGATGCGATCGGGGGCACGAGACGCCCGAAGGCCAGCGGGAAGTCCGGGATCGCGAGGCCGGCCTTCGTGTGGCGCATCACCGCGCCGACGAGGAGTTGCAGGAAGACGACGCCGACGGTCGCCGCCGCGGCCCGGCGCACGGGGTTTTCGCCCGCGGGCGCGGCGTCGCGCCAGCGCGGCGACGTGACGACCGCGAGGGTCACCGCAAGACAGAAGAAGGTCTGCGCGAGACACGCGTGCGCGACCGAGATCGCCGTCGGCAGCAGGAAGAGGACGGTCAGCCCGCCGAGGACGCCCTGCGCGACGACGGCCGCCAGCGCCAGGTACGCCAGGCGGCGCGCCCACGGCCGCTTCTCGCCGCGCGCGAACGCGATGGCGACGACGACCGTCAGGAGCCCGACGGCCGAGGCGATCAGCCGGTGCGAGTGCTCGAACCGGATGCCGCCGACCCACTTCGAGATCGGGAACGTGAACGGATTCTGCCCGTAGGTCGTGGGCCAGTCGGGCACGGAGAGACCCGACTCGGTCGACGTGACGAGGCCGCCCGCAAAGATCAGCCCGACCGTGGCCAGAGCGAGGGCCAGAGCCAGGCGGTGCAGCGCGCGCTCAGTGGGCATGCGCTCCCGCGGGCCGCGCGCCGGTCGGCGGCTCGTTCTGCGGCCAGTAGTCGGCGTCGTGATCGGGCGCGCTGTACTCGTACGGCCCGCGATAGACGGAGGGCACCGAGCCCTTGAAGTTCTCGTGCGGCGGCGGCGAGGTCGTCTGCCACTCGAGGGTGTTCGCGTGCCACGGATTGTTGCCCGCGATCTTGCCGCGGCGCATCGAGAGGAAGAAGTTGAAGACGAGGATGATCTGACCGATCCCGAGCACGAAGAGCGAGATCGTCATGAACTGGTTCATCGGTTGCAGGCCCTTCAGGTGCGCGTACTGCGTGTAGTCGTAGATGCGGCGCTGCATCCCGCGCATCCCGAGGAAATGCATCGGGAAGAACACCAGGTTGAAGCACACGAACGTGATCGCCCAGTGGATCTTGCCCCACCGCTCGCTCATCATGCGCCCGAACATCTTCGGGAACCAGAAGTACATCCCGGCGAACGCGCCGAAGAGCGACCCGCCGAACAGCACGTAATGGATGTGCCCGACGATGAAGTACGTGTCGTGGATGAAGATGTCGACCGGCGTCGCGGCCATGAAGATGCCCGAGAGCCCGCCGATGACGAACATCGACACGAACGACAGGGCGTGCAGCATCGGCGTCGTGAACTTGATGTTTCCGCCCCACAACGTCCCCAGCCAGTTGAACGTCTTGATCGCCGACGGCACGGCGATGACCATCGTCGAGATCATGAACGTCGTGCCGAGGTACGGGTTCATGCCGCTCTGGAACATGTGGTGGCCCCAGACGATGAACCCGAGGCCCGCGATGCCCATGATCGAGTACGCCATCGCGCGGTAGCCGAAGATCGGCTTGCGCGAGAAGACGGGCAGGATCTCCGAGGTGATGCCCATCGCGGGCAGGATCATGATGTAGACCTCGGGGTGTCCGAAGAACCAGAAGAGGTGCTGCCAGAGGAGCGCCTGTCCGCCGCCCGCGTTGGTCCACGGCTGCCCCGACACCACGAGCCCCCTCGGCAGGAAGAACGTCGTGCCGAGCACGCGATCGAACAGCAGCATGATCATCGCGCCCGAGAGCACGGGCAGCGCGAGGAGCAGCAGGATCGCCGTGATGAAGAGCGCCCACACCGTCAGCGGCAACCGGAAGAACGTCATGCCGGGCGCGCGCATGTTGATGATCGTCGTGATGAAGTTGACCGCGGTGAGGAGAGACGAGAGCCCGAGCACGAGAAGCGACAGCAGCCAGAGCGTCTGACCGCGCGGCGTGATCGCCGACAACGGCGCATACGACGTCCACCCGCCCTGCGCGGCGCCTCCCGTCACGAAGAACGACCAGATGATGAGGACCGCGCCCGGCACCGCCGTCCAGAACGACAGCATGTTGAGCGTCGGGAAGGCCATGTCGCGCGCCCCGATCTGGATCGGCACGACGAAGTTGCCGAAGGCGCCGATCAGGATCGGCATGATCGCGAAGAAGATCATGATCGTCGCGTGCATCGTGAAGAGCGAGTTGTAGAACTCCGGGAGCATCTGACCGCCGGGCATTCCTTCCGGCGCGATCTTGCCCATGAAGGCCAGCGGCCGGCCCGGCCACGCGAGCTGATAGCGCACAAGCGTCGCCAGGAGCCCTCCGATCACCAGCATGAACAGCGCGTAGAACATGTACTGCTTGCCGATGACCTTGTGGTCGAGCGAGAAGATGTACTTGCGCCAGAACGACGTCGGCGCGGGATGCACGCCGTGCGGAAGCTCGTGGGCGACAGCGACGCTGCTCATCAGCTCTTGGCCTCCTGCGGGCTCGCGGCCGGCGACGCCGCGGGAGCCGCCGGAGCCGCTTCGGGGGCGGCCGGGGCCGCCTGGTCCCGCAGCCACTTGGCGAACTCTTCGGGAGTCTCGACGGTGACGAAACCCTTCATGCGGTAGTGCCCGAGCCCGCAGAGCTCGGCGCAAGCGATCTCCCAGTGCCCGGTGCGCGTCCCCTCGAACCAGATCCGCGTCGAGAAACCCGGCACCGCGTCCTGCTTCACCCGGAACTCCGGCAGGAAGAACGAGTGGATGACGTCCTTCGAGTGGAGCGTCACGATCACCGGCTGCCCGACCGGGAAATGGAGCTGGTTGAGGGTGAGGACGTCATCCGGCGTGTCGAACTTGTTGTCCAGCCCCGCGTAGCGGATGTTCCAGGCGAACTGCTCCGCCGTGATCTCGATCTGGACGCCGTCCTTCGGCAGATGCTGCTTGATGTCGGCCCAGGTGGCGCGAGAGAGGAGCGCGAGCACGACGCAGATCACCGCCGGCACGATCGTCCAGATGACCTCGAGGCGGTTCGAGCCGTGCGTGTAGCGCGGGCGGCGCCCCTCGCGGTACCGGTACTTGAACAGGAAGATGAGGAGCAGCGTTTCGACGACGACGAAGATGATGCCGGTGATCCACAGGATCAACCGGAAGAGGCCGTCGATGCGCCCGCTGTAGGTGGACACGCCCTCCGGCAGCTTCATCCAGAAGGGCAGGGCCGACGCCGCCGCGGGCACAGCCGCCGCGGCGAGGACGATCGCCGCCAGGCGCGCCAGGCGGCCGGTTCGGGAACGCCGGGAAGTCACGTCCGGGAAGCTCGCCCCCTCAACCCTTGAAGGAGAAGTCCACGGTCTTCGACTCGTTGCCGGAGATCGTGACGGTCTGCGTCTGCGGTCCATATTTCTCCTGCCAGGCCTCGATCGTGTACGTGCCGGGCGGCAGATTCTTGATCTCGAACGTGCCCTGGTCGTTGGTCACGGAGAAAAACGGGTTGGACATGACGCCGACGTAGGCGCCCATCCACTTGTGGACGTCGCACTTGAAGCGCACCGGCATCTCGGGCTTGTCGAACGTCTTGAGCGTCGACATCCCCTTGAACGGCTGCCCGATGTTGAACTCGGCGTTGGTCTTCGGGAGCGCATGGATGTTGTGGAGCGTGCCGTCGCTGTTGACGATCTTGAGCGGCTGACCGGCCTGGATGCCGAAGATGTGCGGGTGGTACTGGCAGCCCTCCTGGTCGAGCTCGACCGGGGTCGTCGGCGCCGGATAGTTCCCTGTGATTCCTTCCTTGACGTAGACGAAGACGTCCTTCAACGTCCCGTTCGGGTTGATCTCGACGTCCTGCGTGTAGACCGGCGTCGAATGCGCCGCCTTGCAGTACGCGTCGGCGTCCATCTTGATGACTTCCTTGGCCGGAGCGGTGCCCGCGAAGGTCACCTTGCCCGTGAGCGTCGCGCCGCCGGCGGGCGCCGCGGCCGGAGCCGCCGCGGGGGCCGCTGGAGCCGCGGCCGAAGCCGTCGACGTCGTCGGAGCGGACTCCTCCTCGAGGGCGTCCTCTTCCTTGCCGCCTCCGCAGGCCGCCAGAGTCAGGCTGACCGCGCCGGCCAGAAGAATCAACAGAGCGCGATTGGACTTCACGATTCTCACTCCTTAGATTCCGTCGTGTTCGTTCAGGGGAGCGGCGCGGCGTCGGCTCGGGCCGGACAGAGGCCCACCGAACACCGCAAGCGCGAGCGCGAGATTGCTCAAAACGGGCCGCATCATATAAAAGGCCCCCCGCCCTTTCAAGAGACGGCGGCCCTGCGCCATCTGCTATCGTCTCGCGCCACCGTGTCCGCCTTCCGGCTCGAAGCGCGCGAGCTCTCCAAATCGTATTCCGGCCCCGCGCTCTTCTCGAATCTCACGTTCACGGCCGCCGCGGGGTTGACCGCTATCGCGGGAAGAAACGGCAGCGGCAAGACGACGCTCTTGAAGATTCTCGCGCGCCTCCTCGCGCCCGAGCGCGGCCGTGTCGGGATCTTCGACGCCACTCGCGAGCTCTCCGGCGAGGAGCGGCGGCGCGCCGTCGGATGGGCCGGACCGGATCTGGCCTTCTACGACGACTTCACCGCGCGCGAGAACCTGCGCTTCTTCCGCCGCGCCTCGGGACTGCCCGCCGAAGACGCCGACCTCGGCAAGCGCCTGGATCGCGTCGGCCTCGGCGCGGTCGCCGACCGGCGCGCCGGCGCGTTCTCGACGGGCATGAAGCAGCGCCTGCGCCTCGCGTTCGCGCTGCTTCTCGATCCGCCGGTGCTGCTGCTCGACGAGCCGGCCGCGGGCCTGGACGAGGAGGGACGCGCCACGCTCGCCGGCGTCGTCGCGGAGCGGCGGGCGCTCGGCCCGGTTCTCCTCGCGTCGAACGACCCGCGCGACTTCGCCTCGCCCGAGCACACGATCGAGCTGTCCCGATGAGCGCCTCCGGCCCGCTCGTCCGCGCCTGGGCCGTCTGCGCCAAGGACGCCGCCCAGGAGGCGCGGCAGCGCATCGCCCTGGCCTCGGTCCTCTTCTTCGCCGCGACGGCGCTGACCCTCGTGTCGTTCGCGATCGGGCCCGCGGGATTCGCCCGCGAGGAGCGCGCGACGCTGCACGCGGCGGTGCTCTGGATCCTCCTCTTCTTCTCGACCGCCACGGGATTGCCGCGCGCGTTCGTGCGCGAGGAGGAGACGGGCACCGCCCTCGCGCTCCGCAAGACGGCACCGGGCCTCACGGTCCTCGCGGGCAAGACGCTCTTCAACTACTTCCTGTTCGCCGCGATCGCCGCCGTGACCGTTCCGGGGCTCTCGATCCTTCTCGGCTGGGAGGTCGCGTCGCCCGGCGCGCTCGCGATCGTGCTCGCAGCCTCCGGCTACGGCCTGACCGTCGTGTCGACGTTTCTCTCGGCGCTCGTCGCGCGGGCCGGCGGGAAGAACGTTCTCTTCGTGCTCGTCTGCTTCCCGCTCCTCGTGCCCCTGTTGCTCTCCGCGATCGCGGCAACGGTCGCCGCCGCCGGCGGGGGGCTCGCGGCGACGCCGCTCCGCGTCATCCTCGCGTACGACGGCGCGGCGACGTGCGCCGCGTACCTGCTGGCGTCGGCAGCCTGGGAAGAGTAGTAGTCAGTTGTCAG
>Ga0335080_10001036_pt1 | contig 26614 bp, 16 predicted proteins | sample Lox_Sample_34_FD_206720 | JGI IMG/M metagenome (GOLD analysis project Ga0335080, IMG submission 206720) | Soil microbial communities from Loxahatchee National Wildlife Refuge, Florida, United States - Lox_Sample_3.4 | ecosystem: Environmental > Terrestrial > Soil > Wetlands | place: USA... | reverse complement strand
ATCGCGAACGAGACCCCGACCTCCGGCGACATCTGGCGGCGCTACCAGGTCGTCTTCACGACGGGGGCCGGAGAGACGTCGGTGGACCTCGGCGTCCTCGACACCGCCACGGACACGAACGGCGACGACGTGCAGATCACGCAGATCGGGGTCAAGGCCTGCACTCCGACCGCAGTGGCCCTGATGTCGTTCGACGCGGCGCCGTCCGACGGCGCAGTGGACGTCGCGTGGGCCACCGGATCGGAGGTGGACAACCTCGGCTTCAACCTCTACCGGGGGCCTTCGGCTCTGGGTCCCTGGATTCCGCTGAACATCGCGCTCATCCCCGGCCAGGGCTTCTCGGCCATGGGCGCGAGCTACGCCTGGCGCGACTCGGGCCTTCAGAACGGCACACGCTACTTCTACCGCCTCGAGGACGTCGACGCGAAGTCCGAGTCCACGTTCCACGGGCCTGTCTCCGCCTCGCCTCAGGCTGGCATCGGGCCTGGATCGCCGACGCCCCCGGACGGCGGCGGTTCGGGCGGGGGAGGCTCAGGGAGCGGTGGATCCGGCGGCACCGGCACGGGCGGTTCGGGAGCGGGCGGGCCGGGCGAAGGCGGCTCTCCATCCCCGCTCGCCTGTCCCGCCTGGGCCCTCGCCCAGCTCGGCGGCTCGTCCTCCTCCTACACCTGCGAGACCCTCGGCGGCGACCCGGCGTCCTCGACCTTCCGCGTCCTCTCCCGCACCTCGGTCTCCCTGCTCGTCGAGCTCCGGACCCCCGGCTTCCTCGCCGCCCGCGACCTTTCGGGCCGCGTCCGCAGCCTCGTCCCCGGGTTCGAAACCCTCGCCGATCCCCTCGCTCCGGCCCTGCCGCTGAAGCGCGCGGTGCTCGATGCGGTCGTCGGCCGCAAGGCCCGCCTTCGCACCGTGGAGGCGGCCGAGGTGCAGGGGTTCCGGGATCTCCTTCCGGCAGCGGTCGGCCGTCCCGAGGCCGTCGTCTCCTCGGACGGCACGGTCCGCCCGGGCCGCCGCGAGGTCGACCGGCCTCTCTTCCGCGGCATTCTCCCCCGCGAGCTCGCTCGACTCGCCGGAGAGGGCTTCATGGGCGAGGAGAAGACCCTGACCCTCGAGCTCACTCCCCTGCGCTTCGACGCATCCGACGGCTCCCTGCTCCTCGCCCGCCGTCTCCTGGTCCGGATCGACTTCGACGCCGCCGGGGCTCCCGAGAGCGGATCGGGCCGTCTCGGCCGCCTGGTTCCGAGGCAGCGGCCCGACACGTCCACCTACGCCTTCCTCGCGACGTCCGCGACCGGCCTCCACGGCGTCCCCTTCGAGTCGGTCTTCCCCGGGCGTTCCCGGCCCGTCGAGACCGCCTCGCTCCGGCTCAGCCGAGATCGCGGGCAGGTCTCCGTCCCGTTCCACGTCGAGCCACCGAGCCCCTTCTTTGGCCCCGGCAGCCGGCTCTTCTTCCTCGCGGACTCGGTGCCTCCGTCCACCGCCTTCTCCTCCGAGACCGTCTACGCCCTCGAGCGCGGGGAGGGCGCGCAGATGGCCCTCCCCCCCGCGGTGCTCGAACGCAAGGTGCCCGTCCTCTCCCGCGGCCAGGCTCAATGGGAGGTGAACCGCATCTACTGCCCGGACATCCTCGACGCCGAGGACCTCTGGCAGTGGGCCTTCGTCCTCAACGGATCGAGCACCACGCAGCCGTTCTCTCTTCCGGGGCTCGACCCGACCTCGCGGGAGACCGCCCACCTCGTCGTCCACCTCCAGGGCGGCTCCGACGCCCCCTCCGTCGTGGACAACCACGTCCAGCTCTCCGTCAACGGCGCCCTCCTCGCCGACGAGAGCTTCGACGGCGCGGTCCCTCACCGGATCGAGGTCGATCTGCCCGTGTCGGCCCTCCGGACGGACACCTCCAACGACCTCACCCTCGTCAACGTCGGCGACACCGGGGTCTACTCGCGCGTCTTCCTCGACCGCTTCGAGATCGTCTATCCCCAGACCTCCCTCGCCCGGGACGGCCTCTTCGACGGCGTCTTCTCCCGGCCCGGCACGGCCGAGCCCACGGGCCTCGCGTCTCCGATCGCGGTCGTGGACGCGACCTCCTCCTCCTGGCTCGCGGGCGCTGGCGGGCCCTCCCCGCTCCGTTTCCCCGTGCGGGCGGCTCACCGCTACCTCGCCGTCTCACAGGAGGCCCTGCTCGCCCCCCGCGTCTTCTTCCCGACCCCGGCACGCCTCCGGGACACCGTGAACCAGGCCGACTACATCCTGATCGCGCCCGAGGCCTTCATGGCCGCCGCCCAGCCCCTCCTCGAGCGGAGGCGCGACCAGGGCCTCTCCACCTTCGCCGCGTCGCTCGAGGAGATCGCTTCCTCCTTCGGCGGAGGACAGGCGTCGGCGGAAGCGATCCACGACTTCCTCTCCTTCGCCTTTCATTCCTGGCCGCGTCCCTCCCCTCGCTACGTCCTCCTCCTCGGCGACTCCAACTACGACCCACGGCACTTCCTCGCCTCCTCGCCTCCTTCGCCGCTGCCGTTCCTCCTCCAGAGGACCTCCTTCCTCTGGACGGCCTCCGACCCTTCGCTCGCCGCCGTCAACGGCGACGATCTCCTCCCCGACCTCGCCATCGGCCGGCTCCCCGCCGCGACCGCGGACCAGGCCCAGTCCCTCGTCGCCAAGCTCCTCGACTGGGAGGCCCAGGGGCAGTCCCTCGCGGGCCCCGCCGCGCTCGTCGCCGACCAGGCCGACGACGCCGGCGACTTCGAGGCCGACCTCAGGGACATCGAGTCTTCCTTCCTCCAGGGACGGCCGACCACGGAGGTCTTCCTCGGCCAGATCGGAGACCCCTCCTCCGCCCGCGCCCAGATCCTCGACTCCTTCGACTCCGGCCTCGGCCTCATCTCCTACGCCGGCCACGGCGGCGGCGCCGTCTGGTCCTCGCAGAACATCCTCAACTCCTGGGACGCCGCCTCGCTCCTTGCCCAGCCCCGGCAGCCCTTCATGATCACGCTCGACTGCCTCAACGGCTACTTCATCGCCCCCACCTACGAGTCGCTCGCCGAGGCCTTCCTCAAGGCCCAGGGCCGGGGCTCGATCGCCGCCTTCTCCCCGACCGGCCTGTCTCTCGACACCCCGGCACACGTCTTCCACCGCGCCCTCGTGCAGGAGATCACGTCCGGCAGTCACCCGAGGCTCGGCGACGCGATCCTCGCCGCCCAGAAGACGTACGCCCACTCCGGCGCCTTCCCCGAGCTCCTCTCCGTCTACCACCTCTTCGGGGACCCGGGCCTGCGGATCAGTCCCTGATCACCGGATTGTCCGGCCGGCGGCCCTAGCGGGGAGGAGACCCCGAGGCGGGGCACGGGGCCTCGCGCCGCGCCCGCCGGCGGCGGCGGGCGGCACGGGTCGAGGGCCCCGTCGGCTTGAACCGGACGACCGCCGCCCCCATCCGCCGCCGCGGGGGGCCGTTTGCATTCCTTCACGCCGATTTGACGTGGGGCTGAAGACTCCGCGCGACCGCCGGACGCACCTTCGAGAGAGGGGGACATGCGAGTCGTCCACGTCGATTCCGCTCGCGAGTGGCGCGGGAGCCAGTGCCAGGTGCTCCTGGCGGCGCAGGGGATGGCGGCCCGCGGCCACTCGGTCACCCTGGCCTGCCAGGCCGGCGGACGACTCGAGGCCCGGGCCCGGGCCGCCGGCCTCGCCGTGCGGCCGCTCGCCTTCGGCGGAGACCTGGCTCCGGGGGCGATCCTCGGCCTCGCGCGCCTCCTGCGCGCCGAGTCGCCCCACGTCGTCCACGCGCACGATCCCCACGCGATCGGCGCCGGCCTGCTCGCCTCCCGGCTCAGCCGGGGGCCCCGTGTCGTGGCCAGCCGCCGCGTGTCGCTCCCCCTCCGCGGTCCCCTCTCCCGGCGGAAGTACGCGGCCTGCGACCGCGTGATCGCCGTGAGCCGGGCGGTCGCCCGGGTGCTCCTCGACGGCGGCCTGCCGCCCGCTCGCCTCCTCCTCGTCCGCGACGGCGTCCCCGACCGCCGTCCCCCGGCCGGCGGGCGCCCGGCTCTCGAGGAGCTCGGCGTCCCCGCGGGCAGCCCCGTCGTCGGCAACGTGGCCGCCCTCACCGAGCACAAGGACCACGCGACGCTCCTCGCGGCCATGCCCCGCGTGCTGCAGGCCGTGCCCGCCGCGCGGCTCGTGATCGTCGGCGAGGGACGCCTGCGCGGGCGGCTGGAGGCGGAGGCGCTCGGCCGCGGACTTGGGGATCGCTGCGTCTTCACGGGATTCCGGAGAGACGTCGACCGCCTGATCCCCGCCTTCTCCCTCCTCTGCCTGACCTCGAGCACCGAGGGGCTGGGCTCGAGCCTCCTCGACGCGATGTGCTTCGGGCGGGCGGTCGTCGCGACCGCCGTCGGCGGGATCCCCGAGGCGGTCGCCGACGGGAAGACCGGGATGCTCGTGCCGGTCGGCGACCCCGGGGCGCTCGCGGCGGCGCTTTCGCGCCTGCTCCTCGAGGCGGACCGGCGGGAGGCCTTGGGCCGGGCGGGACGACACCGCTTCGAGCAGGAGTTCACTGCGGCACGGATGGTCGACGAGACGCTGCGCCTCTACGACGAGCTGCGCGAGGGGCCGGCGATGGGCGAGCGTCCAGCCGGGATCCCGTCCGTCGCCGGCAGCCGATGCCTGACGGCCCTCGGGGGGATCCGGCCGGCGGCTCCGGCCGGCGGAGGGTCGTAGCTCACGGGCTCGGCTTCCGGCCGATCAGGAGGTGAGCCGGTCCCGGCAGCCGCACGCGCTCGATCCCGGCGAGCCCCGCGGCGGTGAGCCACGACCGGTACTCGGACTCCCGGTAGGAGCGGCCCGACGGCGTGCCGACGAGCATGTTGATGGAGAAGAGGACGGCTTGTCTCGGCGCCGTCCCGTCGTCCTCGAGGACGAAGTCCGACACGACCACACGGCCCCCGGGGGCGAGGGCGCGGGCGGCGCGCGCCAGCAGGTCGCGGTTCCCGTCCGGGCCGAGCATGTGGCAGATCGACGACAGGAGGACGAGGTCGTAGCCCGAGCCGAGATCGTCCTGGCGCAGGTCGCCGACCCGGGTGGTGATGCGCCCCGTGAGGCCCGCCTCGGCCACGTGCCGCTCGGCGATTGGCAGGACCGTCGGCAGGTCGAGGACACACGCGTGCAGGCCCTCGCTCGCGCGGGCGAACGCGATCGAGTAGGCGCCCGATCCGCCGCCCACGTCGAGCACGAGGCGCACGCCCTCGGTCCCCACCGCCCGGACGACCTGGGGGGCGCGCTCCGTCGCTCCCCGGTGCATGGCGGCGATGAAGGGCACCGTCCAGTCGCCGCCTCGGTCGGCCATCTCGCTCGTCGCGACGGCGTGGCCGGCGCGGACGGCGTCGGTGAGCGTCGACCACCGGCGCCACAGGCTCAGGTTGTGCTTGAGGGCGTCGCGGGCGTCGTCCCGGGAGCCTCGCGCGAGGAAGCGGGCGGCGAGGGGAGCGTTCGCGAAGACGCCTGCCCGCTTCTCGAGGAACCCGAGGGCGACGAGCGCGTCGAGGAGGCGCTCGGTGGCGCCGGGATCGGACCCGCCGGCCGAGGCGACGGCGGCGGCAGTGGCTCCCGCGCCCGCGGCAGTGAAGACGTCGAGCTCGAGCGCGGTGAGGAGGACCCGGCTCTCCATGAACGCGCGGAGCGGGCCTGCGATCTCGTCGGGCACGACGCCCGCCGCGTCCCGGGCCGCGAGCGCGGCGAGGGCCTTCGACCGGTTGCCTGCGATCTCGGCCTTCAGTGCGTCCGCGGGCCCGCTCGCCAGGCGAGCGACGGGCCGCCCGCTCTCGAAGTGCTCGCGGACGATCTCCTTTACGTCCTCCGGCCGGACGCCGGAGTACCAGCAGCCCTCGGGGTAGACGACCAGGTTCGGACCGCGCTCGCACAGGCCGAGCGACCCGCACGTGGTCAGCTGCACCGCGTCGGAGAGGCCCCGGGCCGCGATCTCCCGCCGGAGGGCCTCGATCACGGCCCCCGACCCGCGGGCCGAGCACGCGGGCGCGCCCTCGGCCTTTCTCTGATCGCAGACGTAGACGTGGTAGCGGAACGGTTCCATCACGGCCTCCGGTCCTCGTCGGACCTCTACTTCACCCCCGTGAGCTTGAACGCATAGGCGGCGGATCCGACCGGCGCCGCCTCCGGCATCTCGATCCGAAGGCCTCCAGCCGACCTCGTGAAGCGCACCGGGACCGGCGCCCCCAGCAGGCTCACCTTCGTCGCCCCGCCGGCCTTCGGCGTCTTCAGGGTGACCGCCCGGCCCGGCCAGCCGAGGACGATCGCGTAGACGGCGTCGCCCTTCGCCGTGTAGCGGACCTTCTCGCCTTCGGACGTCGTCCGCCACCTCCTCGTGCCGTAGATCGCCTCGCCGCTCGCGCCCAGGAACTCGCCGAGCTGCAGCAGGCGCTCCTCCATGATGACCGGGATGCGGCCGTCGGCGGCGGGGCCGATGTCGAGAAGCAGGTTTCCGCCGCGGCTCACCGTGTCCACGAGCAGGGCGACGAGCTTCTGGGGGCTCGCGTAGTCGGCCACCGTCTCCGCCCGGTTGTAGCCGAAGGAGTGACCGATCCCGCGGCATTCCTCCCAGGGGTGCGGGATGACCTCGGCCGAGGCGTCCTTGTCGTGGACGAGGCCGTACTCGGTCGTGTAGTAGCCGCCGTGCTTCGCCCGCGTCTCCTTGCCCCACCGGTCGTTCACCGCGACCGTCGCCCCGACCTTCGAGTCGTTGAAGAGCCAGGCCAGGAACTCCTCGGCCTTCCAGGTCGAGGACGGGTGGTCCCACTCGCCGTCCGTCCACACGACGTCCGGCTCGTAGCGCGTCACGAGGTCCTTCATCTGGGGGAGCATGTGGGTGTCGACGTAGCGGCCGACGTCCGCGAGGTAGAGCGGGCTCATCCACTCGTAGAGGCTGTAGTAGAAGCCCATCTTCAGCCCCTTCGCCCGCACCGCCTTCACGAGGTCGCCGGCCACGTCACGGTGCGGCCCGACGTCGACGGCGTTCCAGTTCCAGCTCTCGGCGCTCGGCCAGAGGCAGAACCCGTCGTGGTGCTTGCTGGTGAGGACCACGTACCTCGCCCCCGCCTGCGCGAAGAGGTCCGCCCACTCCGCGGGGTCGTACATCTCGGCCTTCCACCGCGCGGCGAAGTCCTGGTACCTCGCGTCCTTCCCGTAGACGCGGTCGTGGAAGGCCTCGAACTGCGGGTGGCCCTCCATGTCGGGGGTCACGAGGCGCTTCCAGTACCACTCCGCGTAGCGGGCGTAGGTGCTGACCTCGGTCCGGGGGGCGAAGGACGGCACCGAGTAGACGCCCCAGTGGATGAAGACCCCGAGCTTGGCGTCCTCGAACCAGGACGGCGTCGGTCGCCTGTCGATCGACTCCCACCGCGGCTCCACGCGGACCTGGGCGAGGGCGGGCGCGGCGAGGAGGGCGAGCGCGGCGGGGACGAGCGTCTTCATGAGGCCTCCGGCGAAGGGGGCGGGAACTCGCCCTCCCACCGTGCGACGACCACGGTGGCGAGGCAGTTCCCGGCGACGTTGACCGAGGTGCGGGCCATGTCCATGAGCGCGTCGATCCCGAGGAGGGCCAGGATCGGCCACTCTGGAAGCCCGAAGGACGAGGCGGTGCCCATCAGGATGACGATGACCGCCCGCGACACGCCGGCCACGCCCTTGCTCGTGATCATCAGCGTGAAGACGATCACGAGCTGCCGCGGGAAGGACAGCGGGATGGCGGCCGCCTGGGCGACGAAGACCGTCGCCAGCGCCAGGTAGAGCGTCGAGCCGTCGAGGTTGAAGCTGTAGCCGGTCGGCATCACGAAGGCGACCGTCTGGCGGGGCACGCCCAGCTCCTCCATGCGCTCCATGGCGAGGGGCAGCGCGGCCTCCGAGCTGGTGGTGGCGAAGGCGATCGAGACCGGCTCCGCGATGGCCTTCAGGAAGGCACGGAGCGGGACCTTCGCGAGGAGAGCGATCGGCAGGAGGACGAGGCCGAGGAACGCGACGAGGGCCAGGTAGAAGGTGGCGAGCGCCTTCGCGAGGTTCACGAGGATCCCGGCGCCCATGTGTCCGACGGTGTAGGCGATCGCCGCCCCCACCCCGATCGGGGCGAAGAGCATCAGGAGGTTCGTGAACTTGAACATCACGGCGGCGAGCGACTCGGCGAGGGCGAGCATCGGCCGCCGGCGTTCGTCCGGGAGGAGCGACAGGGCGATCGCGAAGAGCACGCTGAACACGACGATCTGCAGGACCTGCCCTTCGGCCACCGACTTCGCGACGTTCTCCGGGAAGGCGTGAAGGACGACCTCGCCGATCGTCTGCCTCACGGCGCCCACGCCGGCGGGCGGAGGGCCCTCGGGCGCCACAACCCCCACCCCGGCCTGCGTGAGGTTGATCGCCGCGAGGCCGATGAAGAGGGCGAGGGTCGTGACGGCCTCGAAGTAGACGAGGGCCTTCAGCCCCATCCGCCCGACATGCCGCAGGTCGCGGTGCCCGGCGATCCCGACCACGAGCGTCGCGAAGAGGAGCGGCGCGACGACGGTCTTGATCATCCGGATGAAGACCTGGCTGAGGACGTGGGAGGCCGCCGACGTCTGCGGCCAGTCGAAGCCGACCTCGGCTCCCGCCGCCATCGAGACGAGAATCCAGGCGGTGAGGGAGCGGCGGCCGAACGCCCACCCGAGGAGGCCGGCAATGAGCGCCCAGCGCCCGGCGAGGCCGGCCGCGGGCGAGCCGCCCACCCACCCCAGGGACGCGGCGAGGGCCCCGACGCCCACGAGCGCCGCGCTCGCGCGCCCGAGCCCGCCCGAACCCGGTCCGCCCGCCTCGTCTCCTTCGGCCACGCTGCCTCCGTCCCGACGGCGAGCGGGAGTATATAGGCGCCCTTCGCCCCGGTGTAGGATTGCCCCGGACCGTTCGGCGAGGAGGCGCGCATGCAGGACGTGCTCGACGCCCTGAAGAAGGCCATCGAGGAGGGGCAGGCGAAGGACGCGGCGCGGGCGGTGCGGACCGCGCTCGACGCGGGGGCGGAGCCGGGGGCGATCCTCCGGGACGTGATGGTCCCGGCCATGGACGAGGTCGGCCGGCGCTACGAGTGCGGCGACTACTTCCTCCCCGAGATGCTGATCTCCGCCCGCGCCATGAAGGAGGCTCTCGCGCTCCTGCGGCCGCGGCTCGTGGCGACCGACGTGAAGCCCGCGGGGACCGTGGTCGCGGGCACCGTCAAGGGCGACCTCCATGACATCGGCAAGAACCTCGTCTGCATGCTGCTCGAGGGGGCCGGGTTCGAGGTGCGGGACCTCGGCGTGGACGTGGCCCCCGAGGCGTTCGTGGAGGCGGTGCGGAAAGGCGGGGTGAACCTCGTCGCCCTCTCCGCACTTCTCACCACGACCCTGCCCAACATGAAGGTCACGGTCGAGCAGCTGAAGGCGGCCGGTCTCCGCACGAAAGTGGGAGTGATGGTCGGCGGGGCCCCGGTCAACGGGAAGCTCGCCACCGAGATCGGCGCCGACGGCTACGCCGAGGACGCGGCGGGCGCGGTCGCCCTCGCCCGGCGCCTCGTGAGCGCAGCGGCCTAGCCGTCCCGCGGAGCTCCGTCCGGGCCATGAACCCACGCGAGAGAGTCAGGAAGGCCCTCCGCCACGAGGAGCCGGATCGGCCGCCCATCGACCTCGGCAGCACGCCGGTCACCGGGATCGCCGCCAGCACCTACTTTCGCGTCCGCCAGGCGCTGGGCCTCGGTGCCCACCCGGTGACGATCGGCGAGCCATTCCAGATCCTGGCCGAGGTGGAGGAGCCGGTCCGGCGCGCGCTGGGCGTCGACACGATCGGCATCTGGAACCCGACCAACATGTTCGGCTTCCGCAACGAAGGGTGGAAGCCGTGGGCACTGCCCGACGGCACGCCCGCCCTCGTCCCCCGCGGCTTCGAGATCGAAGTGGACGCGAACGGCGACACCCTCATCTACCCCAAGGGCGATCGCACCGCGCGTCCTTCGGCCCGGCTCCCCAGGGACGGCTACTACTTCGACTCGATCGTGCGCCAGGACCCGATCGACGAGGACCGGCTCGATCCGCGGGACTGGGCCGAGCAGTTCGAGCCCTTCAGCGACGAGGACCTCCGGTACTTCGAGGACACCGTCACCCGCCTCTACCGGGAGACCGACTACGCCCTCGTCGGCAACTTCTGGGGGGGCGGGATCGGCGACATCGCCCACGTGCCCGGGCCCGGCCTCACCCACCCGAAGGGCCTGCGGGACCCGAATCTCTGGTACGAGTACCTGCTCACCCACACCGGCTACATCCGAGGCATCTTCGAGATCCAGGCCGACGTCGCCCTCCGAAACCTCGAGCTCTACCGCCAGGTGATGGGCGACCGGATCGAGGTGCTGGTGATGAGCGGGACCGACTTCGGGGGACAGCAGCGGCCGCTCTGCTCGCCGAGGCTCTTCGACCAGCTCTGGAAGCCGCTCTATCGGAAGCTCAACGACTGGGTGCACGCGCACACGCCGTGGAAGGTCTTCTTCCACTCCTGCGGCGCGGTCGCCCCGCTGCTCGACCGCTTCGTGGAGGCGGGGGTCGACATCCTCAACCCCGTGCAGTGCTCGGCCGCGGGCATGGACCCGGCCACGCTCAAGGAGCGGCACGGCGACAGGCTCGTCTTCTGGGGCGGCGGTGTGGACACGCAGAAGACGCTGCCCTTCGGCACCGCGGACGAAGTTCGGGCCGAGGTCCGCGAGCGGGTGCGCATCCTCGGCAAGGGCGGCGGCTTCGTCTTCAACACCGTCCACAACATCCAGGCCCGCACCCCCACCGAGAACGTCCTCGCCCTCTACGAAGAGGTGCGGGCGGCCGCGTAGCCGGACCGCCGGGAGAGACGCGAGGCCCGCGGGGACGTTTTCCCTTGCCCCTGCGGCGGGACTTCCCTAAACTCCCCGCGGAAAAAAGATGACGGCTCCCAAGCAGGCGGCCGCGGCGCCTGCCCCGGGCGGGGAGATGCGGGGCGGCCACGCCGGCCATCTGAGGCGGCTCAACCTCGAGAGGGTCCAGGCCTTCGCCATGGACTACCCGAGCGCCTTCACCCGGGCAGAGCTGATCGAGGCCACGGGCCTCTCCGCTCCGACGGTCGGGAGCCTCGTCTCCCACCTGATCCGCCGGGGACTCGTCAAGGACCTGGGCCCGGGACCGTCACGGGGAGGCCGGCGGCCGTTCTTCATGGAGTTCAACGCCCGCTACGGCTTCGTGGCGGGGATCGCCCTCGGGCCGTCCCAGACGCAGCTCGCGGTGGCCGACCTCCGGGGCGAGCGCCTGGCGCACCTCGTGGTGCCGACGCCTTCGAATCTCGGGCCGCGGGCCCTGCTCACACGGATCGCGACCGCGACGCGAGGGCTGCTGCGGGAGGCCGGGGTCCCGCCGGGCCGACTGCTCGCCGTCGGCGCGGGGGCCCCCGGGGTCGTCAACCGCGAGCGGGGGACGGTCGTGGCCCTCGCCCCCAACCTCGAGGGCTGGTCGAACGTGCCCATGGGGGCGATCCTGAAGAGCGCCCTCGGCGCGGCGGTCGTCGTCGAGAACGACGTGAACCTGGCCGTGCTCGGGGAGCGCTGGCGGGGCGCCGCGCGGGGCCACGATACCTGCGCCTTCATCATGGTCGGGACGGGGATCGGAGCCGGGATCGTCTCCGAAGGCGTGCTCCACCGCGGCTACCGTTCGCTCGCCGGCGAGATCGCCCTCATGTGCATGGGGCCGCAGTACGTGCGGCGGGACTTCGGGACTCGCGGCTGCCTGGAGACGCTCGCCGGCCTCAAGGCGCTGGCTCGCCGCTGGCCTCGCCGCCAGGGCGACCCCGGTCGCGGGGTGGCCGAGCTGTTCGAGGCCGCCCGGGCCGGCGACCCGCGCGCCCTCAGGGCGATCGACGAGGTGACGACGCTCATCGGCATCGCGGTCGCAAACGTCAGCCTGGTGCTCGACCCCTCGCTCATCGTCCTCGGAGGTGCGGTCGCGGCGCAGGGAGCGCTCTTCGTCCAGCGGGTCCACCGGACGGTGGACCGCATCGTCCCCGGGCCGACCCGGATCGTGGTCTCCACGCTCGGCGAGGAAGCGACTCTCTGGGGGAGCCTGCTGGTGGCGACCACCGAGGCGAGAGAGCGCCTGCGACCGCCGCTACGGGAGGTGCCGGCGAGCGCCTGACGAGCGGGGGTCACCGCTCTTCGACGACGAGGATCCGGTCGGCCTCGACGTCCTCCAGCCGGGTGACCCCGCCGCCGGGCCATCGCACTTCGACCCGGTCCGCACGCGCCGCGGGGCCGAGGCCGAAGTGCTGGCGCATGTCCTCCTGCGAGAGGTAGCTCGAGCCGCTCCTCACGAAGCGCGTCATCGCGAGCGGGCCCGCCTTCACCCTCACCACGGCGCCGATGGCGTCCGTGTTCCCGCCCCTGCCCTCGAGGCGGACGGTCAGCCAGTGGCCGCCTCCGGTCAGCTCGTTGTGCAGGACCTGAGCGCTCCCGTCGAGGTCGTTGATCACGACGTCGAGCCGCCCGTCGTCGTCGAGGTCGCCCACGGCGAGGCCCCGGCCCACGCGCTGCTCCGTCAGGACCGGGCCGAACTGCGCCGCCACCTCGTCGAACCTCCCGTCGCCGCGGTTGTGGTAGAGCAGCTTGCGCTGGCGGTACCCGGCCGACGCGCCCATCGGCACCTGGTCGACCTGCGGGTAGACGTGCCCATCGACGACCATCAGGTCAAGGAGGCCGTCGTTGTCGTAGTCGAAGAAGGACGTGCCCCACTTCACGAAGGGCAGGCCGGGAGCGGCGGTCCGGGAGCGGAACGACACGTCGGTGAAGTGGCCTCCGTCGTTGTGGTAGAGGGCGGCGTACTCCTCCGCGAAGTTCGTCACGAAGAGGCTCGGGCGGCCCGTGTTGTCGTAGTCGCCCACGGCCACGCCCATGCTGCCCTGCTCGCCGCCGTCCTCGCTCACCGCCACGCCGAGGGGGAAGCCCACCTCCTTGAACGTCCCGTCCCTCTGGTTCTCGTAGAGGTAGTTCGGGTGGGTGTCGTTGGCCACGTAGAGGTCCGGCCAGCCGTCGTCGTTCCAGTCGAACCAGGCGACGCCCAGGCCGTAGTACCCGGCGGCGTCGTGGACACCGGCCTTCTCGCCCACCTCCGCGAAGCGAAGGCCGCCCTCGTTGTGGAACAGGAGGTCCGGCTCGCCGGGCAGGCCGCGGGGCCCGCACTGCACCGCGATCCCCCGGTAGAGGCACGTCGCGCCTCGCCCCTCGCCCTTCATCCCCGTGCTCCCCTTGCCGAACTCGGGCAGCCGCTCGAGGTCCACGGTGACGTAGCGGCTCACGAAGAGGTCCAGGCGGCCGTCCCGGTCGTAGTCGGCGAAGCCGCAGCCCGTCGACCAGCCGCCCCCCGCGACGCCGGCCCGATCCCCGACGTCCGTGAAGCTCCCGTCGCCGCCGTTGCGGAAGAGGCGGTTCCGCCCGAATCCGGTGACGTAGAGGTCCTCCCAGCCGTCGCCGTCGACGTCGGCCGTGCACGCGCCCATCGCCCAGCCCGGATGCCCCACCCCCGCCCGGTCCGTGACGTCCTCGAACCGGACGCCTCCGAGGTTCCGATAGAGCGCGCAGCGCGCCGCCCCGAGGTCGCGAGCGGTCTCCACCGACGGGGCGTCGGTCAGGTAGACGTCGAGCCGCCCGTCGCCGTCGAAGTCGAGGAGCGCCAGCCCGCCGCTCATCGACTCCATGATGTATTTCTTGTCCGCCGCAGCGTGGTGCCGGAACGCGATGCCGGCCTCCGAGGCGACGTCGCGGAAGAGGGTCGCTCCTCCAGGCGGGAACTGCGCCACGCCCGACGCCGCCGAGACGGCGAGCGCCGCCCCGAGGAAGCCGAGGGCCCGCCTCAAGGCCGCATCCCGCCCTCGGAGAATCCCGTGAGGGCGCGCACCTCGGCGACGCGCCGCTCCGCCTCCTCCTTCCGCAGCCGGTACTGCGCCACGTGCTCCTGCGCCCTCAGCGGGTCGTTCATCCGCGCGTAGACGAGGCCGAGCTGGTAGTGAGCCTTCGCCGAGGCGGGATCCGCGGCCGATGCCGCGAGGAGCGCGTCGCGCGCCTCCGCGTACCGCTCCTGCTTCATCCGCACCATGCCGAGCACGAGGCTTGCGGCGGCCGGAGGGCCCGCCCCGGCGAGGGCGCGGAGCGCGTGGGCTTCGGCCCCGGCCAGCTCGCCCAGGCCCTCCTCGGCCTCGGCCAGCGCGCTCAGGGTCTCGGTGTCGTCCGGGGCCAGGCTGAGGGCGCGCAGGAGGGGCTCCTTCGCCTCGGCGTAGAGCTGGCGGCCGGCGAGGGCGCGCCCGAGCGCCTTCAGCGTGAGGGCCTGGCCGGGCTCGAGCCGCTCCGCCTCCTTCAGCGGAGAGACGGCGGCCGCCGCGTCCCCGGCCAGGAGGAGCGCGGTTCCCTCCAGGTAGCGGTACCGCGCCACCGTCGGGTACATTCGAACGAGCGCCTCCAGGTGGCGGAGCGCGGGGAGGGCGGCGCCGGCGGCGAGCGAGGCCTCGGCCGAGGCGCGCAGCACCTCCTCCGAGCTCGGCGCGATGGCCCGGGCGCGCCGCAGGGACTCGAGGGCGGAGGCCGACTGCTTTTGCGCCGACTGCAGCCGCGCCAGCTCGAGGAGCGCCCGCACGGACCGGAAGCGGTCGGCCACGGAGCGGAGCTGCTGCTCCGCCGCCACTGGATGGCCGTCCGCTCGCTCGATCCTCGCGAGCTCGAGCCCCAGGTCGCGATCGAGCGGCCCCTGGCGGGCCGCGCGGCGCAGCTCGGCCGCGGCATCGGCGTCGCGCTTCTGCGACAGGCAGAGGCGCGCCAGGTGCTGCCGTGCGTCGAGGGAGGCGGGGTCCGCGGCGATCGCCTGCCGGAACTCCTTCTCCGCTTCCTCGAGACGGTTCTGCCTGACCAGCACCACGCCGAGGAGGTCGCGAGCCACCGCCCCGCCGCCCTGGGCGAGGATGCGCCGGAGCCGCTCCTCCGCCGTCGTGAGGTCGCCCTTCTCGACGAGGGCGGTGATCGGCCCGAGGTCGGGACCAGGCGACGGCGGCCTCGCGGTCTGCGCCACGAGCGGCGCCCCGAGGAGCAGCAGGCCGAGCCCAGCCCAGCGGAGGCTCACGGGGCGCTCTTTCGCCGCTTTTCCTTGAGCTGGCGGAAGACCTCGAACTCCTGCTGGGCCTCGTCGGTCCGGCCCAGCGTCTGGTAGGCGCGCGCGAGCTGGTAGTGGATGTTGGCGTCCTCCGGGGCCAGGCGCACGGCCGCCTCGAGGTGCTCGAGGGCGGCGGACGCCTTGCCCTGCGCGAGCAGGATCTTGCCGAGCAGGTAGCGCGCGTCGGCGAAGTCCGGCTTCGACTCGAGGGCATCGCGCAGGAGAGGGACGGCCTCCTCCGGCCGCCCCAGGAGGTCGAGGACGGTCGCGAGGGCGTTCTGCGACTTGACGTCGTCGGGCCGGGTCGTGAGCTCCCTGCGGAGGGCCTCCTCGGCCTCGGCCAGCCGTCCCTGCTTCAGGTAGATGACCCCCAGCGTCGCGTTGGCCTCCGCCACGCGGGGATCGAGCCGGAGCGCCTGCGTGAGCTCCCGGATGGCCGCCTCGAAGTCGCCCTGCTGGGCGTTGGCCTGGCCCAGCACCACCCTCACCTCGGCGGAGTCGCCGTGTCGCGCGAGCAGCCTCGCGAAGACCGGCTGCGCCTCTCTCGCGCGGTCGCTGCGCACGAGGGCGAGCCCGTACGCGAACTGGAGCGAGGCGTCGGCCTCCCGCTCGGGGTCGTCCCGCAGGAGCTCGGCGGCCTTGTCGAAGGCCTCGCTGTTGAGCCAGGCCATCGCCAGCATTCGCCGCAGCCCGGCGTCCTCCGGGTGGGCGGCGAGCGCGCGAGCCAGCGGCCCGGTGGCCTCGGCGAAATGCCGCGCGTTGAAGCGGGCGACGCCCAGCGCGTACTGGACCTGCGGCGAGCCGGGATCGATCGCGGCCGCCCGCTCGAAGAGCTCCGCCCCCCGCGAGAAGCGCTGCCCCTGGGTGTGCATCACGCCGAGGTTCATGTAGACGCGGACGAGCTCCGCCTTCACGCGGTGCTCGAGATCGAGCTTCGCCGCCGGTGCGAGGGCCGCGAGCGGAGACGGGTTGTCGGCCGGCCCGGACGGCTCGCCGGCCTGCGCCCGGGCGAGCAGCCGGCGGACCTGCGCGTCGTGCGGGTCCTTCCGTGCGAGCTGAGTGAGGACGGCCACGGCCGGAGCCGTCTGCCCGAGCCGCAGGTCCGCGAGGGCGAGCGCCCGCAGCGGGCGGCCCGTCTCGACCGCGGAGGTCGATGCGGCGCGGAACGCGTCGCGAGCTTCCGGCAACCGGCCCGCGGCCGTCTCCAGCGCTCCCATCAGGAGCCACCCTTCGAGGAGGGCGGCGCGGTACTCGCTCTCCGCCTCCTCGAGCTCGCCCTCGCGGAGGCCCTTCTCGGCCGCAGCGACGGCGCGGTCGAGCGCGGCCGCAGGGTCGACACCGTTCTCCGAGAAGGCCCGGCTCGGGAGGGCGCCGCTCAGCAGCAGTGCCGCGACGACGGCGTGCGGCCGGCGGGATCGTTCGAACACCCCGGCGATTCTATCCGGCCCAATGGAGCCCGCGCACCCTAGCGGGGCGGCGGGCTCCCGGCCGGCCCTCCGCGCGCCCGCTCCGTGTCCTTCGATGGGGCGCCGGCCGGTGCCGAGGCCTCGAGCAGGCCGAGGTAGATCCGGGCCTCCCCCCCCCGCCCACGGCGCCGGAAGAGGGCGCCGAGGGCCAATAGGGCGTCCCGCTCCCGGGGGTCGAGAGAGAGGGCCTTGCGCCAGTGCCCGAGAGCCTCGTCCCGGCGCCCGTCCTCGGCGTCGAGGATGCCGAGCGAGCTGTGGGCGCGGGCGACGTCGGGATTGGCCGCGAGGGCCGCTTCGAAGGCCTCGCGCGCGGCTTGCCTCTCGCCGGCCATGAGCCGCACCGTCCCGACGTCCACGAGGATCATCGCGTTCCGCGGGTCCCTCTCCCGGGCCCTCGCGAGCGTCGCGAGCGCCTCCGGGGCGCGGCCCTGCCGGGCCAGGGCGAGGCCGAGGGCCACGAGCACGTCCACGTCGGGGTCGGCGCGCTGCGCGTAGGGGGCCAGGAGGTCGGCGGCGGTGCGGGCCTTGCCGGCCTGGGTCAAGTACGCGCCGAGCAACGACGCGGTGACCGTGTCGTCCGGGTCGAGGGCGAGCGCCTGCGCGAGGGCGGCGATCGCCGCCCCGAGGTCTCCGCTCTCCCGCTCGAGGTGGGCCAGCTCGAGGAGCGAGGCGGGCATCTGCGGCCGGCGGCGGACGAGCTCGCGGCAGCGGGCAAGGGCCGTCGGAAGGTCGCCCGCGAGGTAGGCGCTCGCAACCTCCTGCATCATCGCGTCGAGCACGATGAGGCGCTTGGGGTCGTCCTCCTCGGTGTAGCGCTCCTTGGCCGGGCCCGCCCCCCCGCTCACGTAGCCGAGGGCCCGCAGGCGCTCCCGCGTGTCGAGGCTCTCGCGCGTGCGGTCGATCGCCGGCTCGGTCGACCGGATCGACGAGAGGAGGGCCCGCAGCTCGTCGACGCGTCTCCCCTCTCGGCCGGCCAGGTTCTGCGCCTCCTGCGGGTCGGCCGCGAGGTCGTAGAGCTCCGGGATCGGGAGATCCACGTACTTGGACCGGGACCGGATCACTCCGTGGAGAGGGGCCCAGCCCCGGTCGAGACGGCCCGCCAGGGCCTCGAAGTAGCTCGTCGTCGGGCCGGCCGACGCGCCCCCCGCTACCGCGAGCAGGCTGCGGCCGGGGAGACCCTCCGGCACCGGCAGCCCGAGCGCCTCGAGGATGGTCGGCAGCACGTCCACGTGGCGCGCCGGTTCCGAGACGTGGCCCGGCGCGAGGAGGCGCGGCTCGTACAGGATCAGCGGGACCCGGAGGGTCGCCTCGTAGGCGAAGATGCCGTGCGTCGCCTCCCCGTGCTCCCCGAGGGACTCGCCGTGGTCCGCGGTCAGCGCCACGAGCGTCCGGCCGGAGGTGCCGTCGGCGAGCAGGGGCTCGAGCAGGGGTGCGAGCGCGGCGTCGGCCGCGGCCACCTCCCCGTGATACGGCCGGCCGCGGAAGCGCGAGGCGAAGGGCTCGGGCGGCTCGTAGGGGGAGTGCGGCTCGAAGACGTGCACCCAGCAGAGGGACGGCCGGTCCGAGGGCGCGTCCAGCCAGCGGCGGGCGAGGGCCACGGTCTCGCGCCCCGGCCTCTCCTGCTCGAGGAACGCCGGACGCGCGCGGGCCCCGACGAAGCCGTCCTCGTAGACGTCGAAGCCCCGGTCGAGGCCGAACCGCGAGGCGAGCGGGAAGGCGCTCACGAAGGCGCCCGTGCGGTACCCCCGGGCGTGCAGGAGGGTGGCCAGCGTGTCGACCGTCTTCGGGAAGCGGAAGCCCTGGTTGTCCCTCACCCCGTGGTCGAAGGGGTATCGCCCGGAGAGGATGTTGGCGTGGGAGGGGAGGGTGACGACGTTGTGGGCGTGCGCGTCGTCGAACCGGACGCCCGACGCGGCGAGGCGGTCGATCCACGGAGTGAGCGCATCCCTGTTGCCATAGGCGCCGAGGGCGTCGGCGCGCAGGGTGTCGACCGTGACGAGGAGCACGTTCAGACGGGGCCGGCCTCGGGCCCCGCGCCGGTTGCGCCACCGCGGGACGAGGGCGGCCGCGAGAAGGCCGGCGACGAGGACGATGGCGACCGCCAGTCGCCAGGTGGCCCTGGTCCCACCGTTCAGTGCCCGACGCGGCGACCGAGGCATCTTCATCATGCGGTCTTCACGTCTCCCCTCGCCCGTCCGCGGCCCCCTGGGTTCGAGCCGGCGGCGGGCCGTGCCTCCCTCGGGCGGGGAACCCCGCCCGATCAAACGGAAAAAGCTTGACAGTCCAGCGGCACATATTCTATAAGCCGTTCGTAAAGTCTTTTTACAAACGTCCGGAGGGATCATGCGCTCGCGACGCCTGTGTCTGGCTGGACTTCTCCTTCTCCTCGCGGTGCCCGCCCTCGCCCAGCAGATCAGGGCGGCGATCCGGGGCACGGTCACCGACTCGACCCACGCTGTCATTCCCGGGGCCAAGGTCACGGTGAAGAGCCAGGAGACCGGCCTCACCCGCACCGCGACCACGAACACGGACGGGATCTACTCCTTCCCCGACCTGCCCGTCGGGACCTACCAGGTCGAGGTCGAGTTCACCGGCTTCAAGTCGGCGGTCCGCACCGGCGTCGTCCTCAACGTCGCCGACGTGCGGGCGGTCGACGTCCAGCTCGAGACGGGCGCCCTCACCGAGCAGGTCAGCGTCCAGGTCGACGCGCTCGCGGTGAAGACGATCGGCGGCGAGGTGGCCGGCCTCGTCACCGGGGAGCAGGTGCGCGAGCTGCCGCTCAACGGACGGAACTTCCTCCAGCTCGCCACCCTCATGCCGGGGGTCAGCCCGGGCGACGACTTCAACACCAAGGACCGCGGCCTCATGTCCGGCATCTCGCTCGCGGTGAGCGGCGGCGGCCGCGGCCACAACCTGTGGACCGTGGACGGGGCCAACAACAACGACGTCGGCTCCAACGGCACCATCCTGGTCTTCCCCTCCGTCGACGCGATCGACGAGTTCAAGGTCCACCGGAACAGCTACGGCGCCGAGTTCGGCGGAGCGTCCGGGGCCCAGGTCAACATCGTCACTCGGGGTGGCACGAACGAGTTCCACGGCAGCGGCTACTACTTCGGACGGAACGATTCCCTGGCCTCGAAGGACTACTTCCTGGAGCAGGCCGGCCAGCCCAAGGCGCCGCTCGACAGCAAGGACTTCGGGTACACCTTCGGCGGCCCCATCATCAAGGACAAGCTCCACTTCTTCTGGTCGCAGGAGTGGAACCGGGAGAAGCGCGGACAGACGCGGCAGGCCTTCGTCCCCACGGCCGAGGAGCGCGTCGGGGATTTCAGCGGCGCGTTCGATCCGAACTGCACGGCCCAGCCGGTCGACCCGCTCACCGGGAACCCGTTCCCCGGCAACAAGATCCCCCAGAACCGGCTGAGCCCGGCCGGGCTCCTCGTCATGCAGCTCTATCCCCTCCCCAACGTGACGCCCGCGTCCGGGAGCTGCAACAACTGGGTCACCGCCATCACGACCCCGATCAACTGGCGGCAGGAGAACATCCGTCTGGACTGGAGCCTGAGCACGCGCTCCCACCTCATGGTCCGCTACACCCAGGACAGCTGGACGAACAACGCGCCGAACGCCCTCCTCTGGGGCGACGACCAGTTCCCCTCCGTCGACTCGAACTGGGACCAGCCCGGCCGCTCCCTCACCGCGCAGTACACCCAGAACATCGGGTCGAAGGCGGTCAACACCCTGACCTTCACCTACTCGGCCAACAGGATCACGGTGACCCGGGGCGGCACGGATCCCCAGCTCAACGACCAGCTCAATGCCGCGATCCCGGGGATCTTCCCGGACAGCATCAAGGAGTACGGCGCGCAGCGCGGCCACCCGGTCTTCTACGGGCGGGGGAGCTACGGGGAGACCCTCCAGGAGATGGCCCCCTTCAAGAACAACCAGAACCTCTTCGTCCTGAAGGACGACTACTCGGCGGTCTGGGGCAAGCACTTCTTCAAGGCCGGCGTCGTAGGGAGCTACAACCAGAAAAACGAGGACGTCTTCGACTGGGGTTCCGGCGAGTCGTCCCAGTTCGGGGACTCGGTGGGCCTGACCGGGAACGGCGACACGACCGGGAACGTCATGGCCGACCTCCTGCTCAAGGACATGGCCTTCGGCTTCACCGAGCTCCAGGCCGACCGCTCGATCCAGCAGCGCTGGAAGGACTTCGAGGCCTACGTCTCGGACTCGTGGAAGATCACGCCGCGGGTCACGCTGGACTACGGCCTGCGCTGGTCCCGCTTCGAGAGCCCCTACGACCTCGGCAATACGATCTCGAGCTGGGACGCCTCGGCCTTCGATCCGGCCCTCGGCAGCGACGCGTGCAACGGGATGCTCGTCCCTCCGGGCTCCAACGCCTGCCAGAACCTCGGGCTCAAGGGGGGCAAGGCGGGACCGAACGCCTCCCTCGCGGAGACGAACAGCTACTTCGCCCCCCGCCTCGGGATCGCGTGGGACGTGAAAGGCGACGGCAAGACCGCCGTCCGCGCCGGCGTGGGCCGCTTCATCGAGCGCGAGTCCCTGCAGAACGGCCTGAACCTCGGCTTCAACCCGCCGTTCAACAACAGCCAGGTGGGCAGCCGGACGCTCGACAGCAACGCGGAGCCGTTCCCGGGGGCGTTCGCGTCGAACCAGGGCCTCCCCCAGTACGGCCTCGACACGTCCGGCCAGTTCGGCTACACGTGGCAGTGGAACGCGAGCGTCCAACGGGAGATCGCTCACAACACGACCCTGGAGGTGGGCTACGTGGGGACGAAGGGCAGCCGGCTGCTCTGGCCCTACGACGCGAACCAGGTGCCGGCCGCGAGTCGCCTGGACTACATCCACGCCGGCTCGGACAGCGACGCCCGGGCGGCGCTCCGCCCCTACGGGGTCTTCGGCGACGCCAACATCTCGATCCTGGCCCACGACGGCAGCTCGATCTACCACTCGCTGCAGACGCAGCTCGTGAGCCGGTTCGGCCACGGCTCGCAGTTCGAGGCCTCGTACACCTTCTCCCGGACGATCGGCGACGTGTCCCTGAACGGAGACGAGAACGGCATCGGCAGCGGGACGATGAGCCTCCGGGAGAACCCGGGCATCGACCGCGGCCTGACCGGGACCCACCGCAAGCACATCTTCAACGCCGGCCTCGTCCTCGTCCTCCCCGAGCTCAACGACAAGTCGGGCTTCGTGAAGAACGTCCTGGGCGGCTGGGAGGTGGCGACGATCGCCCAGGCGGCCTCCGGAGCCGCCCTCACGGTCTTCACCGGCCCCGTCCCCGGCTTGGCGGGCCGTGTCTCCGGGACCGGACAGGGCAGCAACCAGCGGCCGAACGTCGTGCCCGGCCAGGACTGCCATGCGTCCGGGGGGCTCCCCCAGCAGATCCTGAACCCGAACGCCTGGACGCTCACCGGCTTCGAGCTCGGCACGTTCGGCAACTCCGGGCGCGGGATCTGCGAAGGCCCGAACTTCGCCCAGGTGGACCTGGCTCTCTACAAGAACGTCCGGATCACCGACCGAGTGAAGGCCCAGCTTCGGTTCGAGGTCTTCAACGTCTTCAACCGGGTCAACTTCGTGGGCGTCAACACGAGCCTCAATCCGATCAGCGCCACCCTCGACACGGGCGACCAGCACACGGCGACGAAGATCATCGACTACCAGCCCGCGGGCGACTTCGGCCAGGCGACCGGAACCCGCGACCCGAGGCAGGCCCAGTTCGGCATCAAGCTGATGTTCTGACGAGCGTTCTCCCTCTAACGGGCGTCGGGCCCTCGGGCTCGGCGCCCGTTCTTCTCCACGAGAAGGGCAAGACCACCACTCGCATGTCAACGAAACCCTCCCCGGCCGCCGTGACCCCTGCCCAGCCTGCCGGCCGGCTGCTGTCGCTCGACGTCTTTCGCGGCGCCACCATCGCCGGGATGATCCTGGTCAACAACCCCGGCGACGAGTCGGTGGCCTACTGGCCGCTCCTCCACGCGGAGTGGAACGGCTGGACACCGACCGACCTGATCTTCCCGTTCTTCCTGTTCATCGTCGGCGTCTCGATGGCGTACTCCTTCCGCTCCCGCCTGGAGCGCGGCGCCTCTCGCTCCGAGCTCCTCAGGCACGTGCTCTGGCGGGGGATGGTCCTCTTCGCGCTGGGGATGATCCTGAACGGGTTCCCCGACCGCTACCAGCTCTCCTCGTGGCGCGTGTACGGCGTGCTGCAGCGGATCGCCGTCTGCTACGTGATCTCGGCGGTCCTAGCCCTGTGGACGGACCGCCGGGGGCAGATCGCGGCCATCGTGACCTGCCTCGTAGGCTACTGGGTGCTCATGCGGTTCGTCTCCGTACCGGGGTTCGGCGTGCCCACCCGCGACGTCCCCCTCCTCGATCCCGATCGCAACGTCGTCGCCTGGCTCGACCGGAAGCTCCTGATGGGCCATCTCTACGAGGGCACGCGCGACCCCGAGGGGGTCCTGAGCACGATCCCGGCGATCGCCACCAGCCTGCTCGGTCTGCTGACCGGCCAGTTCCTCCGGACGGAGCGGAGCCCCCGGGCCAAGGCCGTGGGCATGGCGGCGTGGGGGCTGATCGGCGTGGCCGCGGGCCTCGTCTTCGACCTCTGGTTCCCGATCAACAAGAAGCTGTGGACGAGCTCGTACGTCGTCTTCACCGCCGGCCTCGCCCTGGTCTGCCTCGCCGCCTGCTACTGGGTCCTGGACGTGAACCGGTGGCGGCGCGGGGCGACGCCCCTCCTGGTGTTCGGCATGAACGCCATCGCCGCCTACGTGTTCGCGGGGGTGGCGGCCCACCTCATCGGCCGGATGCACCTGCACCTGGCCGACGGGACCTCGCTCAGCTGGCAGGAGCTCCTCTACCAGAGGCTGTTCGGGAGCCTCGCGAGCCCGCCGAACGCATCGCTCCTCTACTCACTCGCCTTCGTGGCCGTGTGCTGGGCCGCCATGTGGGTGCTCTATAGGAGGCGCATCTTCATCAAGATCTGAGGAGCGCGATCCGGGGCCAGGCGACCGGGCGCTCGGGTGGACTACAGGTCCCGCGTCTCGAAGAGGCGCAGGGCGACGCCGAGCGTCACGAGCACGTAGACGGCCGCCCAGACGACCATGGCCGGGCTCGGCACCGAGGCGCCCGCGAAGGGCCCGATCCCGAGATCCCGGACGATGGGCGGCTGCATGTGGTGGGCGGCGAGCTGCCACAGCGACTCGCTCGGCACGACGAGGCTCGCCGCGATCCCGATGTAGCGCGCGGGGGCGTTGCCGGCGGCGGTTCCGATCTGCTCCATCCAGCCGCCGACGAAGGCGAGGCCGTAGAGGCCGAACACGGTGATGCCGTTGGCGAGGGTCGAGAGACGGGTCCCGCCGGCGAGGGCGAGGGTGAGGAGCACCGTGCCTTCGAGGAAGAGGAGGGGAAGGCCCCGCGACGCGTTCGGTGGCGTGTAGCCGCCCGCGAGCCGGGCCACGGCGAGAACGCCGCCGCAGAGGAGCGACGCGTAGAGGGCGAAGATCACCCAGCAGCCCAGCCACTTGCCGAGGGCGACCGCGAAGCGGGGCACCGGCTTCGTGCAGAGCGCCTCGATGACGCCGGAGCCGATCTCTCCGGCCAGCGTGTCCACGGTGACGAGGACCGAGGTCATCACGATCAGGAAGTTCGCGGCATAGAGGGCGGCCATCACCACGAGGCTCAGGATGAAGCGCTGCTCGGTTGCCGGGGCGTGGGCGCGGACGTCGCGGGCGATGAAGTGGAAGGCGACGGCGAAGAGGAAGACGAAGGCCGTGCCGAGGAGGAGGGCGGCGGCGAGGATGCGCCGGCGGCGGGCCTCGGCCAGGGTGAGGTGGGCGATCGTGAGGACGGCCCTCACCCGACCACCTCCAGGAAGACGTCCTCGAGGGAGCGGCGGCAGGCCGCGAGATGGTAGAGGCCGACTCCCTGCGCGGCCAGCCAGAGGCTCATCTCGGGCAGCCGCTCCTCGCCTTCGACCCGGAGGCGGATCCGGCCCTGCTCCTCGCGAACGTCGCTGCCGAAGCGGCGCAGGCCCTCGAGGATCGCGGGCGGAGCGCGGTCGAGGCGGAGCTCCACCTCGAGGCCGCGCTCGGTCGCGCCAAGCGTCATCTCGCGCACCACCCGGCCGTCCCGGACGAACGCCACGCGGTCGCAGGTCACCTCGACCTCGCTCAGGAGGTGCGAGTTCAGGAAGACGCTGGTCCCTCGCGCCTTCAGGTCGCGGATGACGTCGCGGACGAGGAGCCGGCCGAGGGGGTCGAGGCCGGACGTGGGCTCGTCGAGGAAGACGAGCTCCGGCTCGCCGAGGAGGGCCTGGGCGAGGCCCAGGCGCTGCTTCATTCCCTTGCTGTACTCCTGCAGGCAGCGGTCGGCGGCCTCGGAGAGCTCCACCCGGTGGAGCAGGGCTTCGATGCCCGCCTCGAGGGAGCTCCCCCGGAGGCCGAGGAGGCGCCCGTGGAACCGCAGCAGCTCGCGGCCGCGCAGCCACTCGTGGAAGGCGAAGTGCTCGGGGAGGTAGCCCACGCGGGCCCGGGCGCGGGCCTCGCCGACCGGCCGCCCCAGGAGCCGTCCCCGGCCCGCGCTCGCGTGGACGAGGCCGAGGAGCATCTTGACCGAGGTCGTCTTGCCGGCGCCGTTCGGACCCAGGAAGCCGAACACCTCGCCTCGAGGCACGGACAGGGTGAGGTCCCGGACCGCGGTCTTCGGGCCGAAGTCCTTGCGGAGCGAAAGCGCCTCGAGGGCGGCCTCGGCCACGGTCAGCGGACGGACTCCGCCATCTCGAGGACGTTCGCCCCGGCGTTCGTGGCCGGGCCCTGCAGGGCGAACACCTCGTCGTCGGTCGACCACAGGAGGATCGCCCGGGGCCGGGGCCTCGGACCGGCCGCCTCTGCCAGCGTGACCTTCGTCGGCTGGGCGATCACCATCAGGCCCTTGCGCCCGCCGACCTCGACCTCTCGGAACGTGCCTCCCTGGACGGGCACCGGCACGAGGAGGGTCGTGCGCCAGTCGATGGCCCGAGAGAAGGAAAGCGCCTCCTCGGCGCTCATGCCGGCGAGGCGCAGCCCGAGCCGGCCGAGTGTCGCGAGGTCGAAGCCTGAAGGCAGCTCCACCTGCGGGACCGCCGCCTGCAGGAGGAGGTAGCCGTCGTCGCGCCGCCCGCCGCCGGCCTCGCCCGCTCGCGCGTAGCGCACCGCGACGACTGCAGGCACGTCGACGTCGATCGTCGCCCCGTTCCAGAAGGCGGGGATCTCGATCTCGTCCGCTCCCGCCGCCTCGGCGAGGGCCCCGAGCTTCGCGGTGTCGATCCGGACGCGGAACTCGGCGGCGCGGCTCAGCTTCGTCTCGGCCATCTCGAAGCCCGGCGGGACGACGGCGGGGAGCCGGGCCGTGATGCCTGCGTCGACCGCGGCCGCCTCCGGGCTCGCCACCTCGACGGGCGGCTGGGGCGCCACCACGACCTGGACCTGCTCGCCGACCAAAGTCTTGAGGTCGAGCCCGCCCTGGGCGAGGCGGGCCAGCCGCTGCGGGTCGACGGGGACCGCGGCGAAGCGCTTCACCCGGAAGAGGTCGAGGAACTCGCGGGCCGCCGCGCGCACCGGCTCGAGCGTGAAGGCGAAGCCGAGGGCGCCGACGAGCAGCGCCCCGGCGAAAGCCGGGGCCCCTCGTCGGAGCGAGGCGGGGACAAGGCGGCGGTCGTGCCCCCGGGCGCCGATCTGGCGCAGGCGCTCGTCGAGCCGCCCGGCGAACTCGGGGCGGGGCTCCTCGTGCAGGCAGGAAAGAAAGTCGTCGCTCACGTTCGTCCTCCTTCGTCCCACCGGCCCCGGAGGGCGCCGACCGTGCGGTGCAGGATCGTCCCCACGTTCGACTCGCTGAGGCCGGTGAGCGTCGCGATGGCACGGTTGGTGGCGCCCGCCCCGTACTTGA
>Ga0335080_10001035_pt1 | contig 26618 bp, 28 predicted proteins | sample Lox_Sample_34_FD_206720 | JGI IMG/M metagenome (GOLD analysis project Ga0335080, IMG submission 206720) | Soil microbial communities from Loxahatchee National Wildlife Refuge, Florida, United States - Lox_Sample_3.4 | ecosystem: Environmental > Terrestrial > Soil > Wetlands | place: USA... | reverse complement strand
AGGTGCCGTCCGGAGGCGACGCCGACCGTCATCGGGTCGCCACCAGCGAGGGCAGCGGGTCCACGGGCGGGGAGCCCTGCAGCGCGCCGTTCTCGAGGGTGATCACCCGCTCGCCGAACTCGCGCACCAGGTGCAGGTCGTGGGTGGCCACGACCACCGTGACACCGACGTCCTGGAAGCGGCGGAACAGCTTCATGACCTCGAGCGAGAGGTCGGGATCAAGGTTGCCGGTGGGCTCATCCGCGATCAGCAGCGGGGGCTTGCTCACCACCGCGCGCGCGATGCCGACGCGTTGCTGCTCGCCGACCGACAGCTCGAGCGGCAGCATGCGCTCCTTGCCGAGCAGCCCCACCTGATCGAGCGCGGCGCGCACGCGCTTGTCCATCTCCTTCAGCGGCGCCGCGGCCACGGCGAGCGGCAGCGCCACGTTGTCGTACACGGGGCGGTCGGCGAGCAGCTTGTGGTCCTGGAAGACGACGCCGATGCCGCGGCGGAAGGCGGCGATGTGGCGCGCCTTGAGGGTCTGGGTGTTGCGGCCGTTGACGAGCACCGTGCCGCGGCTCGGGCGCTCGAGCAGCGCGATGAGCTTGAGCACCGTGCTCTTGCCGGCCCCCGAGCGGCCGGTGAGGAACACCATCTCGCCGTTGTGGATGTTGAAGCTGACGTTGCTGAGGGCCTCGCGACCGTTGGCGTAGCGCTTGCTGACACGCTCGAAGACGATCATGGCGCCGCCGCCGCGCCGGGCGGCTCTCCGAGCAGCGCTCCGGCGAAGGCCTCGGCGTCGAATTCGCCGAAGTCTTCGCTCGTCTCGCCGACCCCGATGTAGCGGATCGGAATGCGCAGCTGCTGGGCGATGGCGAGCACGATGCCGCCCTTGGCGCTGCCGTCGAGCTTGGTCAGCACCAGCCCGCTCACCCCGACGGCCTCCTTGAACTGGCGCGCCTGCACCAGCGCGTTCTGGCCCTGGTTGGCATCGAGCACCAGCAGCACCTCGTGCGGGGCGCTGGCATCGACCCGCGTCACCACCCGGCGCACCTTCTTCAGCTCCTCCATCAGGTGCGACTGGCTGTGCAGCCGCCCGGCGGTATCGGCCAGCAGCACGTCGCAGCCGCGCGCCCGCGCGGCCTCGAGCGCATCGAACACCACCGCCCCGGGATCGGCCCCCGGCAGCTGCGCGGCGAAGGCCGCGCCGCTGCGCTCGGACCACACCTTGAGCTGCTCGATGGCGGCGGCCCGGAAGGTGTCGCCGGCGGCGAGCATCACGCTCTTGCCCTCGGCGGCGCAGCGACTGGCGAGCTTGCCGATGGTCGTGGTCTTGCCCGAGCCATTCACCCCCACCACGAGGATGACGAACGGGCGGTGCGCCGGGTCGATCAGCAGTGGCTGCGCGCAGGGCTTGAGGATCGCGACGATGCTCGCGCGCAGCGCCGCGAGCAGCGCCGCGACGTCCTTGAGCTCATGCCGTGCCACGCGGCGGCGCAGGTCCTCGAGGATGCGCTCGGTGGCCTCCACGCCCACGTCCGCGGTCAGCAGGCGCGTCTCGAGCTCCTCGAGGATCGCCCCATCGATCTGGCGTCCGCGCACCAGCTCGGCCAGATCGTAGGTGAGCCAGGAATCGCCACGGTTCAGCCGCTCGCGCAGGCGGCGTAAGAATCCCGGGCGCTCGGGGCGCTCCGTCTGGGCGGCTCGGCGGAACATAGGGCCGGCATTGTAGCGGGCCGCGCCCGGCGAGCGGCCGTTTCGGGCCACCGCCGGCGGGGCCGGCGCCGGCCCTGAGGGTCTAGGGCTCGATCACCGTCGGATTGCCGATGAGGATCGTGGTGCCGGGTGGGGTGGCCGGGAAGGGCACGGCGGGCACCGGCTGCCCGGTGAAGGTGAGCGACTCGAGCTGCATTTCCTGCGTCGCGGCTGGGCTGACGCTCGGGTCGATGATGGATCCGTGATAACCGGAGATGAAGTTCACGACGGCGCGAAAGCCGTTCGGGTTCACCTGCGGTCCGGGGGCAGCGGCACCAAGCTGCGTGATAGGCAGGGGACTCGCCGGCGCGGGCAGGTAGCCCGAGGCGACGATCAGGCGCTGCGTCGCGGAATTTGGGATGACCTGGTCGGGGCAGCCATCCGGGTTGGGCCTCACGACGCACGCGGCCGGTGAGGGCGGTGTAGCCGCGCCGACGACCTGGATCAGGTGCATCGGGTGCTGCGCGGTCGCATAGGCGATGAAATTGATCGGGTCGCCGGCGTCCACGGCGGTCTGCGCGTCGCGGAAGAACTGCTCGTAGAGCGTCGTGCCGGGCGTGACTCCCTGGGCCGCGAGCCCCGCGTTGATCTCCGGGGAGAAGCTCGGCGAATCGCGCAGCAGGTCGGCGATGCCGCCGCCGACCATGGCGAGCGTCGCCGTGCCGATCGTGGTTGGAGGGACGAGGGCCATGAACGTCCCGCCCTCGAGCGCACCCAGTGAGTGGCCGAGGAAGTGCACCGCTGACAGGTTGATACCGCCGGGCACCAGCGGGTTGAGCTGCGGCAGCGTACGCGTCAGCACCAGCAGGTCGGCGACCCCCTCGCGCAGATTGTCGCGCGAGGTGAGCAGGCTGGTCAGGTTGATGAAATGCGTGCCGGTCGGATCGATCTGCCCGTTGGTGCTCAGATCGAAGGTGCGCTCGATGGAACCGCCGGCTGGCAGGCCGAACATCGCGTACAGCGGGTTGGCGCCCGATGCATACAGCGGGTCGTTCGGGTCGGTGATCCCGTGCAACGGCAGGTCGATCGCCACCACCACGGTGCCGGAGTCGGCGAAGGAATCGGCGAGCGCCAGCAGGTCTTCGCGGTTACGCAGGATGGAGTGCTGGAATACCAGGACCGGCCAGCCGCCCGAGGGTGCAGTGCCGCCGAGCGCGGACGTGCCATTCGGCACCGACATGAACACCGGGATCTGCAGGGTCGCGGTCGGCGCGGGCAAGGGGTTGTAGCGCGTGACGAACGTGCTGGTGGTATCCAGCGGGAAGGGCGGGGCGTGCCAGTACTCGGTGAGCGGCGCGCTCTTACTCAGGTAGTAGGGGATCGTGAGCACGCCCACATACAGGTCCGCGTGTCCAGGCAGCCCCAGTCCCGGGATGGCGGCGGTCGTGAAGCCGGGCGGATGAAAGACCTGAATAGTCGCGGGCTTCACGGTCGCGGCCATGAGCTCGAGCGTGTCGAGCGTGGACTCGGTGGTGAAGCTGAAGGTGAGCGCGATCTTGCTGGGATCAAGTCCGGTGACGCCGTGCACGATCTGCAGCTGCGCGCCGGTCAGCTGGCATACCGCATTCAGGGTCGCATCCGTGATGCTCGGGCAGGTCGGGTCGCCCTGCGCGAGGGCGCCGAGGATCGTCTGGTAATCCTTGTCCGGGACGGCGGCATTGCCGTGCGCGTCCTTGATGCCGGTGGTAAGCACCACGAGGTAGCCGTTGCCGGTGGCGCACTGCGCCGGCCCGTTCGGCAGGCAGGTGCTGGCGGTGAGCGGGTGCAGCGGCTTGATCTCCAGGATCGTGGCACCGATCCCGTTGGCCTCCGCGCCGAGACCGACGCTGTAGTCGACGCCCGGGGTGAGCGGGGGGCCCGCGACGTTGACGGTGGCCTTGGTGTGGTTGTCGGTGAGCACCGGGATGATGATCACGCCACCGGCGAGCGTGCTCGCATCGAGCGCACTGGAGAAATTTTCGCGGATCACCGCCGTGGTGGAGAAGCCATCGAGCGCGTTGATGGCGGCCTGGTTCGGCATCACCGGGTTGGGCGGCTGGATGTTGAGGGTGCCGTCGGTCGAGCCGGCGAAATACAGGTCCGTCGGGTACGGCAGCACGCCGGCGGAGAGCTGGAACAGCGCGGTGGCTGCCGGTGTCGGCGGGGGCGGAGTCGAGCCGCCCGGATTACCGTTGCCGCTGGAGGTATCCGGAGGACCCACGCTGCCGTAGCCGCCGCCCGAGCAGGCTTGCAGCAGCAGCGCGGCCAGTGCGGCGCCGGTGGCGACGAGTCTCTTCATAATCCCTGCAACCCCCCGGGCGGCGCGATCCGCGTGCTGCGCCCGCGCGTGCCGCCTTGCAACTCACCTGAAGATCGATGCGAGCCGCGTGACTTGTTATGCCGCGGCTCACCGGCCGTATCCCCTCCTGCCGGTGCTGTTCTTGAGCGGCGCGCTTCTGGGCGCGCCAAGCTAGGTTACGCTTAGGGCAAGAACAGTGGCAAGGTGCCGCGCCGCGCACGGGAGTGATCGCACTTGGGCTCCGCAGGCAAGCCGGGAGTGCGCGCGAAAGCGCCGCCGCGACGCGGCGGCAGCGCCCGCGTGCTGCGGATCATCGGCGGCACCTGGCGCGGCCGCCGGCTGCGCTTCCCCGACCGCGCGGGCATCCGCCCGACGCCCGACCGTGTGCGCGAGACGCTGTTCAACTGGCTGGGTCCGGGGATCGCCGGTGCGCGCGGGCTCGACCTGTTTGCCGGCAGCGGGGCGCTCGGACTCGAGGCGCTGTCGCGCGGCGCCGCGCACGTCACCTTCGTCGAGCACGACGCGGTGGCCGCGCGCGCGCTGCGCACGCTGCTGGCCGAGTGGCGCGCTGCGGGTGCCGAGGTCGAGTGCAGCGAGGCACTCGCCTACCTCGCGCGCGGCGGCGTCCCCTGTGACGTGGTGTTCCTCGACCCGCCCTTTGGCACGGACCTGCTGCCAGGCGCGGTGCGCGCGCTGAGCGCGCACGGCTGGCTCAAGGCGGGGAGCCGCCTCTACGTGGAGCTGCCGGCCCGCGCCGGGCCGGCAGCGCTGCCCGGCGCTTTCACGGCGCTCAAGTCCGGGCGGGCCGGCGAGGTCGGTTATCATCTGTACGCATACGCTCCGGCGCCGCCGACCGACCAGACATGAAACGCAACGCGGTCTATCCCGGTACCTTCGACCCGATCACCAACGGGCACCAGGACCTGGTGCGGCGTGCCGCCGGCATCTTCGACTCGGTGATCGTGGCGATCGCCGCCAACCCGCACAAGACCCCGCTGTTCCCGCTGCAGAAGCGGGTGGAGCTGGCGCGCGCCGTGCTGTGCGACCTGAACAACGTCACCGTGCAGGGTTATGCCGGCCTCACGGTCGACTTTGCCCGCCAGCACCAGGGAGCGGTGATCGTGCGCGGGCTGCGCGCGGTGTCCGACTTCGAGTTCGAGTTTCAGCTCGCCAACATGTCGCGCCACCTGGACCGCAGCTTCGAGACCGTGTTCCTCACCCCGCAGGAGCAGTTCACCTTCATCTCCTCCACGCTGGTGCGCGAGATCGCCATCCTCGGCGGGGACGTGCGCCAGTTCGTGCATCCGATCGTGGAGGCGGAGCTGAAGAAGCACCGTCGCGCCTGAGCGCGAGCCGCCTGCGCACTGGGCGAGCCGGTGGCCGCGGCGCGGCGGCCTATGATCGCTTGCGCCCGCGCCGCGGGCGTCGCGCCTTCGGGCATCGCGTCCGCACGGCCGCGCGCCGGCGCACCCGCGGCTTCGCCGCAGCGGCGCGGCGGCGCTTCTTGAGCCGCGGCATGCGCACGCGGACCGCCGGCGCGGGCAGCGTGCCGGCGCGCTCGAGCTCGAGGGCGCGCCACAGGTACCAGGCGGCGGCGCTGCGGTAGGGACGCCAGCGCTCGCCGTAGGCGGCGAGTACGCGCGGGTGCGGCAGCGCGCGCAACCCGTAGGCGGCACGAAAGCCGGCCCGCACGCCGAAGTCGTCCACCGGCAGCACGTCCGGGCGCCCGAGGCGGAACATCAAGAGCATCTCCACGGTCCAGCGCCCGATGCCGCGCACCTGCGTCAGGCGCGTGATGATCTCCTCGTCGGTGAGCGTGATGAGCTCGTCGTGCCCCGGCACGACGCTCTCCAGGGTTTTGGCGGCGAGGTCCTTGAGGGCGGCTACCTTGGCGGTGGAGAAGCCGGCCGCGCGCAGGGTCTTCGCCGGGGCCGCGAGCACGTGCTGCGGGCTCGGAAACGCGCCCTCGCCACAGGAGGCGATGAGGCGCTTGAGGATGGTGTTGGCGGCGATGCCGTTCAGCTGCTGGTGCGCGATCGCCTGCGCCAGTGCCTGGAACGGGTGAATGTCGGCCTCGGTCTCGAAGGCGTAGGCGCCGACCGCGGTAATGAGCGCGCCCATCACGGGATCGGACTGGGTCAGGTGGGCGGTGATGTGCGCGGTCACGGGACTCCCTCGGGCTACCGCCTCAGCTCTGGCAGTGCGGGCAATAATAAGTGGAGCGCTGTCCCTGGGTCAGCGCGCGCACGCGCTCGCCGCAGCGGCGGCAGGGCCGGCCGGCGCGCTCGTACACGTACAGCCGCTGGCGGAAGTAGCCGGGCTCCCCGTCCGTCTTCAGGTAATCGCGCAGCGTCGTGCCGCCGGCACGGATCGCCAGCCGCAGCACGGTGCGGATCGCCTTCACGAGACGTGCGCACTCGGCGCGCGTCAGCGTGCTGGCGCGCCGCTGCGGCCGCAGGCGGGCCCTAAACAGCGCCTCGCTGGCGTAGATGTTGCCGACCCCGACCACCAGGTGGCTGTTCATGATGAGCTGCTTGAGCGCCACGCGCCGGCCGCGCGTGATGCGCCACAGGTACTCGGCATCGAAGGCACGCGCGAATGGCTCGGGTGCCAGGTCGCGCAACAGTGGATGGTGCCGCCAATCGGCATCGGTGTAGTGCAGACTGCCGAAGCGGCGTGGGTCGTTGAAGCGCAGCGTGACGCCCGAATCGAGCGCCAGGTCGAAGTGATCGTGCTTGCGGCGCGGGGTGCCGGCCGGCACCGCGCGCAGGTTGCCGGACATGCCGAGGTGCAAAAGCAGCGTGCCCTCCTCGAGCCGCAGCAGCAGGTACTTGGCGCGCCGCCCCACCTGCTCGATGCGCCGGCCGGCCAGGCGGGCCGGCAGGCTGCGCGGCACGCGCCAGCGCAGGCGCGGCTCGTAGACGGTCAGGGCGAGGATGCGGCGCTTGCGCGCGTGCGGTGCGAGCCCGCGGCGCGTGGTTTCGACTTCGGGCAGCTCAGGCACGCGCGTTCTGGGGGCCGCGCGTTGCGCCTTACTTGATCTTGGTCTCTTTGTAGGCGACGTGCTTGCGCGCCACCGGGTCGAACTTGCGCACCTCGAGCTTGTCGGGATGCAGGCGCTTGTTCTTGGTGGTCACGTAGAAGTGCCCGGTGTTGGCCGAGGACAGCAGCTTGATCTTCTCGCGCATGGATCGCTCCTGGGAAAATCGCCGCGGCGTTTAGAGCTTGTGGCCCTGGGCGCGCAGCTCTTCGACCACCTTGTCGATGCCCTTCTTCTCCACGGTACGCATGCCGCTGGTCGTCAGGCGCAGCGTCACCCAGCGCTTCTCGGTCTCCAGCCAGAAACGCTGCGTGTGCAGGTTCGGCAGGAAGCGGCGGCGCTTCTTGTTGTTGGCGTGGGAGACGCGGTTACCGACGGCGGGCTTCTTGCCGGTGATCTCGCAGACGCGGGACATACGAACAACCTTAAGGATTTCAGACTCTTAGGATGATGGAGGCGGGCCTCCTCGGCATCCCGGGCCGGGCTTTATACCAGCCCGGCCGGGGGATCTCAACCCGCCCGTGCGGCGGGATCCCGGGGCCCTGGGGGTATTAGAGCAGGCCGTGCTCGCAGAAGGAAAAGCAGTGGCCGTCGCCAACGATGAAGTGATCGAGGACGCGCACGTCGATGAGCGCCAGCGCCTCCTTGAGGCGCCGCGTGATCAGCTCGTCCGCCTGGCTCGGCTCGAGCACCCCCGAGGGGTGGTTGTGCGCGAACATCACCGCCGCGGCGTTGTGCGCGAGCGTCGCGCGCAGCACCTCCCGCGGATGCACCCCGGCACGGTCGATGGTGCCGCGAAACAGCTCCTCGAAGCCGATAAGCCGGTGGCGGTTGTCCAGGTACAGGCAGCAGAACACCTCGTAGGGCCGGTCGCGCAGCTGCGCCAGCAGGAAGGTGCGGGTTACCTCGGGGGCCGCCAGCGTCGGACCCAGCCGCAGCGCCTCGCGGAAATGCCGCCGCGCCAGCTCGATCGCTGCCTGCAGGATCGCGTAGCGTGCCGGGCCGACGCCGGTAAAGGCCAGGCAGCGCGCGGCCTGCGCGTTCAGGAGCTCGCGCAGCGAGCCGAAGTCACTCAGCAGTCCCCGTGCCAGCTCCAGCGCCGAGCGGCCGCGCGTCCCGCACCCGAGCAGCAGCGCCAGCAGCTCCGCGTCCGAGAGCGCGTGCGCGCCGCGCGCCAGCAGCTTCTCGCGCGGCCGCTCGCCTTCGGGCCATTCCCGGATGCTCACTGGTGTACCTCTTGGGGTTGAGAGGCTACGCCTGGAGGGGTAGGTCTCTTTCTCTCGTGTACTTGTCGTGACCGCCCCGGATGCTTGCCAGCAGATGGCCCGCATGAGACCTGCGGCACGGCAAGTGCCGGGAGGTCTTTACGGGCTACAGGAAGCAGCGCCAGGTTTAGCGGCCCAGAGCGCCAGTCAGTGAGCAACCCGCAGGACCTCCCGACACGAACATTGTGTACCTCTGGAGGTCGTTTATGAGCTATTTCGCGGGTATCGATTGGGGTGGCGCCCAGCACGCGGTTTGCGTGCTCGACGACCACGGCAAGATCATCCTGAGCACTCAGGTGAGTCACGATGCGCGGGGGCTGAGCGGGCTGTGCCAACGTCTGCAGCGCATCGATCCGGCCGTCCCGGTCGCGATCGAGCGTCCTTCGGGGTTGCTGGTCGACACGCTCCTGCAGGCCGGCTTGGCTGTGGTGCCGATTCATCCCAACGTGGTCAAAGCCTGCCGACCACGCTACCGGGCCGCCACCGGCAAGTACGATGCAGGCGATGCCTATGTGCTGGCTGATGTGCTGCGCACCGACGGTCACCGCTTTCGCACATTGGCCCCCTTGAGCGATGCCATGCAGGCATTGCGGGCTCTGGTTCGCAGCCGCGATGATCTGGTGGCCGAGCGCATCGCACTCGCCAACCAGCTGCGCGCACTCCTCGAGAGCTTCTGGCCCGCTCCCGCCGGTTTGTTTGCCGAGATCGATTCGCCTATCGCGCTGGCGTTCATCGAGCGCTACCCCACCCCCGCCAGTGCTGCCAGACTCGGCGAGAAACGCCTTGCTGGCTTCCTGGCCGCCGAAGGCTACTGTGGCCGAACTTCCCCCGCACGGCTGCTGCAGCGACTCAGAGAGGCTCCCCCAGGTCAGGCCGGCAGTGCCGAACAGCAGGCCAAGGGCGCTGTGGTCAGCGCTCTGGCCCGTGTGCTCTCGGTCCTGGTCACCCAGCTCTCCCGCATCACCTCGCGTATCGAACACGACATCGGCGAGTTGCCCGATGGCAGCATCCTGATGTCCTTGCCCCGCACCGGACGTCTCAACGCTGCACAGATCCTGGCCGAACTCGGCGATGTGCGTGAGCGCTTCGCCACCGATGACCAGCTCGCTGCCGAGGCAGGCCTTGCTCCGGTCACCTGTCAAAGCGGCAAAAGCAAAGCCGTCATCTTCCGTTGGGCCTGCAATCACCGATTGCGTCGCGCCCTCACCATCTGGGCGGACAACTCCCGTCATGGCTGTGCCTGGGCTAAATCCATCTACGACAAAGCACGTGCCCGCGGCTGTCGTCATCCCCATGCCGTGCGCATCCTCGCCCGCGCTTGGGTACGGGTCCTGTGGCGCATCTGGAGCAACAGATCCACTTACCAGCCCCAGCTGCACAACGGCGCAAGAGCATTCCTCCTCACCGCTCCAGCTGAGTGTTGACACAGGAAGTCTCATGCGCTGTGCTTCTAAGGATAGGTGCGGGCCAGTCTAAGGAGGCCCGGGGGGCCCCGGCAGGCCCACAAAGTGCCCGGAAGCGCGGCTTTTTCCGGTGGGGATGTGCGGCGGTTTGTGCCCCCGGGCGGGGGCGGTGCGATAATCCTCGCGGGAACGGAATACTTAAGTCCATGCAAGGCAAGCGCATCCTGCTCGGCGTGAGCGGCGGCATCGCCGCCTACAAGAGCCCGGACCTCGTGCGGCGGCTGCGCGAGCGCGGCGCCGAGGTGCAGGTGGTCATGACCGCCGCGGCGCGCGAGTTCGTCACCGCCGCCACCTTCCAGGCGGTCTCGGGACGGCCGGTGCGCAGCGACCTGTGGGACCCGGCGGCGGAAGCGGCCATGGGACACATCGAACTGGCGCGCTGGGCGGATGCGGTGCTCATCGCCCCGGCGAGTGCGGACTTCCTGGCGCGCCTGGCCGGCGGACACGCCGACGACCTGCTGACCACGCTGTGCCTGGCGAGCGCCGCGCCGATTGCGGTGGCGCCGGCCATGAACCATCTCATGTGGGCCAATGCGGCCACGCGCGCCAACGTGGCGTTGCTGGCCGGACGCGGCGTGCACGTCCTCGGTCCGGGCGAGGGCGACCAGGCCTGCGGCGAGAGCGGCCCGGGACGCATGCTCGAGCCGGTCGACCTGGCCGCACGCCTGCAGGGGTTGTGCGGCGGCAGCGGAGCACTCAGCGGCAAGCGCGTGCTGATCACCGCCGGGCCGACGCGCGAGTGCATCGACCCGGTACGCTTCATCAGCAACCGCTCCTCCGGCAAGATGGGTTTCGCGGTCGCACAGGCGGCGCGCGAGGCCGGCGCGAGCGTGGTGCTGGTTGCAGGGCCGGTGAGCCTGCCGACCCCGGCCGGGGTCACGCGCCTCGACGTCGAGAGCGCCGCCGACATGCTCGCCGCGGTGCTGCGCGAGCTGCCCGGGACCGACGTGTTCATCTCCAGCGCCGCGGTGGCCGACTATCGCCCGACGTGCAAGGCGGCGCAAAAGATCAAGAAGACCAGCGAGACGCTCGACCTGTCCATGGAGCGCACCACCGACGTGCTGGCCACCGTGGCGGCGCGCAGCGAGCGGCCGTTCGTGGTCGGTTTCGCCGCCGAGACCGAGGCGGTCGAGCAGAACGCGCGCGCCAAGCTGATGAAGAAGAACCTCGACCTGATCGCGGCCAACGAGGTCGGGCACGACAAGGCCTTCGACTGCGAGGACAATCAGCTGGTGGTGCTCGCACGCAACGCGCGCCACGAGCTGCCGCGCGCGGGCAAGCTGCAACTGGCGCGCGGCCTGATCGCGCTGATCGCCGCCGAGCTCGGCGCGCGCAGCGGCGTGCGCCAGCGGCCCTCGGCGCTCGCTTGAGCGCGGCGCCCGCGCGCCGCGCGCTCAGGGTGCGCATCCTCGATGCGCGGCTGGGCTGCGAGTTCCCGCTGCCGGCCTATGCCACCGAGGGCTCCGCCGGACTCGACCTGCGCGCCTGCCTCGGCGCGCCGCTGACGCTGGCGGCCGGCGCCGCCGAGCTGATCCCCACCGGGCTTGCGATCCATCTCGAGGACCCCGGCCTGGCCGCCATGGTGCTGCCGCGCTCGGGCCTGGGCCACAAGCACGGCATCGTGCTCGGCAACCTGGTGGGCCTGATCGACTCGGACTACCAGGGCCAGCTCATGGTGTCCTGCTGGAACCGCTCGGGTGCGCCCTTCACGCTCGCCCCGGGCGAGCGCATCGCGCAGCTGATCGTGGTGCCGGTGGTGCAGGTGGAGCTTGAGGTCGTACAGGATTTCGCCGCCAGCCGCCGCGGTGCGGGGGGTTTCGGGCACTCCGGGCGCGCCTGAGGGCGCGCGCGCCTACTGCGGCGCGTCGTGGATCGTGTGCAGCTCGCGGTAGCGGGCGATGTCCGAGTCGAACTGCTCGCGCAGCGTCTTCTCTTCTTCCGACTTGGCCCCGAGCGCGTTGGTCTGCTGGCGCATCTCATCGACGGTGCGCACCAGGTTCTCGGCGACGTCATCGGGCATGCGGCGCGCATCGGCGCGCTCACTGTACGGGGCGAAGGACAGCGCCCGTGCCTGCAGCGCCCCGAGGCGCGAGCGCAGGCTCTCGATGTACTGCTCTGCGGCGGCGCGCTGGCCGTGCAGCTGCTCGAGGCGCACGTCGCGCAGCGCCTCGATGTCGGCCACCGAGGTGTAGGTGGAGATCAGGAAGCTGTCGTGCTGGCGCTGCTTGAGCGCCTCGGCCTTCTTGCGCGCCGCGGCCGCGGCCTGCTCCGGGGTGAGCGCCGCATCCACGTGGGCTACGGCGACGCCTTCGCGGTTGAGCAGCGTGCGGTCCTGCTGCGCGTACTGCGGCGGCACGTTGTCGCCGTAGTGCACGACGCCCTGCTCGTCGACCCACTTGTAGGCGACGCCGCCGCTGCTGCTCCTCTTGCCGGAAGAGGAGGCAGCGGGTTTGGGCGCGGCCTGCGCGCCGAGGCAAAGCACTGCGGACAGCAGCAACAGCAGGCCGGCGCGCGGCAGGGATCGATGCGACATATGAATAGTTTCCGGCCGGTGGCGGGGGGCTGGCAAGCTCAAAGGACCCCGAAACGCTGCCGGTAGGCCTGAAGCTGTGTGAGCTGCTCGGCAGAAATGCGCATCGGCCCGGCGCGCGTCTGCGCCAGCGCCGCGATGAGCTCGGCGAGTGTGACGATGCTCACACAACGCACGCGCTCATCGCGCTCGAGCTCCTGCACCGCGCTCAGCTCGCCCTGGCCGCGCTCCTGACGGTCCAGCGCCAGCGCCACGCCCACCGGGGTCGCGCCGGCGGCGCGGATGATGGCGAGCGACTCGCGGATCGCCGTGCCGGCGGTGATGACGTCGTCCACGATCAGCACGCGCCCGGCGAGTGCCTGGCCGACGATGCGCCCGCCCTCGCCGTGCTCCTTGGCTTCCTTGCGGTTGAAGGCGTAGGGCACGTTGCGGCCATGCGCGGCGGCGAAGGCCACCGCGGTGGCGGTGGCGAGCGGGATGCCCTTGTAGGCCGGACCGAACAGCATGTCGAACTCGAGCCGCGCCTGCGTGATGGCCGCCGCATAGCAGCGGCCGAGCACGTGCGCGGACTCGCCGTCGCTGAACAGCCCGGCGTTGAAGAAGTACGGGCTCTCGCGCCCGGACTTGAGGGTGAAGCGCCCGAAGCGCAGCGCCGCGCGCTGGAGCGCCAGGTCTATGAAGGTGAGCTGGTATTCCTCCATGGCATATGATTGCCAGATGCGCGTCATCACCGTCAACGTCTGCGGCATCCGCTCGGCCGCGGCCAAGGGGCTGTTCCGCTGGCTGCGCCGCCAGCGCGCCGATTTCATCTGCCTGCAGGAGACCAAGAGCCAGGAGCACCAGCTCGCCGAGCACGACGTGCACCTCGCCGGCTACCACGCCTATTTCTGCGATGCCGAGCGCAAGGGCTACGCCGGCGTGGCGCTCTACAGCCGCCAGCGCCCCGACCGCGTGCTGCGCGGCTTCGGCGTGAGCGAGTTCGATGGCGAGGGGCGCTATATCGAGGCGCAGCTCGGCGGGCTCTCGGTGGTATCGCTCTACCTGCCTTCGGGCTCCGCCGGGCCGCAGCGCCAGGCCTCCAAGTTCCGCTTCCTGGAGGCCTTCACGCCGCACCTGCAGCGGCTGCGCCGGCGCGGGCGCCACTACATTCTCAGCGGCGACTGGAACATCGCCCACCAGCCCATCGACCTGCGCAACTGGCGCGCCAACCAGAAGAACTCCGGCTTCCTGCCCGAGGAGCGCGCCTGGCTCGACCGGCTGTTCGGCAGCGGCGGTTACGTTGATGCGTTCCGCGAGGTGTGCACGGCCCCGCACCAGTACACCTGGTGGTCCAACCGCGGCCAGGCGCGGGCCAACAACGTCGGCTGGCGTATCGACTACCAGGTCGTGAGCCGCTCGCTGGCCGGCAAGGCGCACACGGCGCGCATCTATAAGGAGCGGCGCTTCTCCGACCACGCGCCGCTGATCATGGACTACCGCCTTTGAGCAGCACCGCCGTGGTGCCGCCGACCTTCCGGGCGGTGCTGGCCAGCCCCAAGATGCTGGCGATCATGGTGCTCGGGGCGGCGTCGGGCTTCCCCAACCAGATCACCGAAAGCGCGCTGCAGGCGTGGCTGAAGGACGCGGGCGCCAGCAACACCACCATCGGGCTGATGTCGTACGTCGCGCTGCCGTACCTGCTGAAGTTCCTCTGGGCGCCGCTGCTCGATCGCTTTCCGCCGCCGCTGCTCGGCCGGCGCCGCGGCTGGATGCTGCTGATGCAGCTCGCGCTGGCGCTCGCCATCGCGCTGCTGGCACTGCAGGACCCCGCCACCTCACTGAGCGCGGTGGCGCTGTGCGCCCTGGCCGTCACCTTCTGCTCGGCGACCCAGGATGTTGCCTTCGATGCCTACCGCACCGATGTCTCGGCGCCGAGCGAGCGTGGCCTGGCGGCGGCCGCGACCAACCTCGGTTACCGCACCGCCGCCTGGGTGGCCTCGGCGCTGGCGCTCATCGTGGCCGATCATTTCGGCTGGCGGCCCGCGCTGCTGTTGCTGGCAGCGCTGATGCTGCTGTTCTGCATCGCGACGCTCGCGGCGCCGAGCTCACACAACACCTACCAGCCGCGCTCGCTGACTGAGTCGGTCCTGACCCCGCTCGGTGAGCTCACCGGCACGCGCGCCGCGCTGGCGCTGCTGGCCGTGGTGCTGGTGTTCAAGGTCGGCGATGCCTTCGCCAACAAGCTGTTCACACCCTTCATGATGGACGTCGGCTTCTCCAAGACCGAGATCGCCGTGATCGTCAAGGCACTGTTCACCGCCAGCACGCTGGTGGGCTCGGTGCTCGGCGGAGTCCTCATGGTGCGGCTCGGGCTGTTGCGCTCGATGCTCATCTTCGGGGTGCTGCAGGCGGCCAGCAACCTCCTTTACTGCGCTCTCGCGGTGGCCGGCAAGAGCTACGTCATCATGGCGACCGCGGTGGTGATCGAGCACATAGCCGGCGCCATGGGCGGCATCGCGCTCGTGGCACTCATCATGGCCATGTGCGATGCGCGCTACAGCGCCTTCCAGTACGCGCTGCTGTCGGCACTGGCGCTCGCGCCGCGCTACATGCTCGGTTATCCGGCCGGCTGGGTGGCCGACCAGGGCGGCTGGTACCTCTACTACGTGGCCAGCTTCGCGCTGGCCTTTCCCGGGCTGGCGCTGGTGTGGTGGCAGCGGCGGCGCATCGATGCGCTCGACCACGCGCGCAGCGGGCTCGCGGCGTAGCGCGCACCGCGCCATGGAGCTGGATCTCGAGCGCGTCATTTGCCGGCTGACGGAGCTCACCGGCGGCGCCCGGGCCTTTACCCTCGGCAACGGCGACTGGCCGTTGCGCGGCTTCGTGGTGCGGGTCGGGGATGCGGTCCACGGCTACGTCAACCGCTGCCCGCACGCGGGCCACCCGCTGGATCTGGTGCCGCAGCGCTTTCTCACCAAGGATGGCACCTTGATCCTGTGCGCATCGCACGGGGCGCTGTTCGAGAAGGCGACCGGCTACTGTGTGGCGGGGCCGTGCGCCGGGCGCTCGCTCACGAGGGTGCCACTCGCGCTCGAGTGCGGCCTGGTGCTGCTGGCCGAGGAGGTGGACGTGGATGCGCTCGCGCGCGCGTGCGCCTAGCGGCAGGCGCCTCAGTCGAACAGGTCGATGCCGTCCAGGGGGCTGGCGCGCAGGTCGCGGTCCTCGCTGAGCGAGTCGGAGCCGCCGCGCACGTCGTCATTCGCGCTCTCGATGTCCACCGAGCCGCTCCAGTCCTCGGGCGCCTCCGCGGACTCCAGCGCTCCCTCCTCCCACTGCGCGTCCCAGTCCTCGATGTCCATCTCCTCGACCGTGCCGTCGAAGTACTGGATCTCGATGGTGCCGTCGTCATCATCGCGTGCGACCACTTCGAACAACGCACCGCCGTGTAAGCGATACCAGTCGCCGATGCCCGGTTGCGGAGTCGCCATGGCTGCCATCTCCCACAAGACCTGACGCGGAAAGTGCTGCACGGGGCGCGCACGTTCTACAATTCATGTTGCGCCTCGGCCGGGAGGCTTTCAAGAACTTATTGGCGCCATCGGCGCGCACGCGCCACGGTCACGTTACGGCCGCAGGTTGGGGTCCGTTAGCGCAGAGCACCATGTTCGAGCAGCCGCTGAAATTTCTGGTCGTATTCTTCGTGGTGGTCGAGCCGATCTCGCTCATCCCGCTGTTCTCGGGGCTCACCGCCGGGGCTTCCGCGCGCTATCGCCGCCGCATGGCGCTCAAGGCGGTCATCATCGCCCTCGCGATCCTGGTGCTGTTCGCGCTCGCGGGCGCGAGCTTCCTCGAGCTCATGGGCATCAGCCTCGAGGCGTTTCGCATTTTCGGCGGCATGCTGCTGTTTCTGCTGTCCCTCGAGATGGTGTTCGCGCGCGAGTCCGGCACCCGCACCTCCTCGGGCGAGGCCGCGGAGAGCAAGCGGCGCGCCGACATCTCGGTCTTTCCGCTCGCCTTTCCCTTCATCGCCGGCCCGGGAGCGCTGGCCACGATCCTCTTGTGGTTCGGGCCGCTGCACTTCGGCACCCACACGGCGCTGTTCGGCGCGTACCTGGCGGCGGTGTGCGTCGTGCTCGCCATCTCGCTGGTGCTGATGCTGCTGGCCGAGCCGCTGATGCGCGTCATCGGCGTGACCGGCGCCAACGTCGCGAGCCGCCTGCTCGGCGTGGTGCTGGGGGCGCTCGCCGTGCAGTTCGTGCTCGACGGGCTGCGCCAGTCCTTCGCCGCCGGCTGAGGCCGGCGCCTCAGGGGCGCTTGCGGTAGGCGAGGTCCCAGACCTCGTGGCCGAGGCGTGCGCCGCGGCGCTCGAAGCGGGTCGCCAGCCGCTCGGCCGGGCGCGCCACGAAGCCGCCGTCGCCGGCCAGGTTCTCGAGCGCGGCATTCTGGTTGAGCGTCTCGAGCATCTGCTGCGCGTATGGCTGCCAGTCGGTCGCCAGTCGCAGCAGCCCGTGCGGCGCGAGGCGCGCCGCGAGCAGCGCGACGAAGTCCGCCTGCAGCAGGCGACGCTTGTGATGGCGCTTCTTCGGCCAGGGGTCCGGGAACAGCACCAGGATCTCCTGCAGCGCCAGGGGCGGCAGCTGCGCGGCGAACACCTCGACGGCGTCGTGGCAGATGACGCGCACGTTGCTGAGCTGCGCGGCGCTGAGCTCGAGCAGCACCCGGCCGATGCCGGCGCGGTGCACCTCGATGCCGAGGAAGTCGCGCTGCGGGTGCGAGCGCGCCAGGTGCAGCAGGTTCTCGCCGTTGCCGAAGCCGATCTCCACGGTACAGGCGGCGCTGCGCCCGAACAGGCTGCGCAGCTCGAGCGGCTGCGGCGTGAACTCGATGCCGTAGCGCGGCCACAGCTGCGTCAGCGCGCGCTGCTGTGCCGGGGTGATGCGCCCGGCACGGGTGACGAAGGAGCGGATCGAGCGTGGATGTTCGGGCGCGGACATGGGGCGAGTCGGCTGGCAGGGATTACCCGTCGGGCGCGATTCTACGGCGGCCCGGCGCGCGCCGCGCCCTCAGGAGTGCCACGGCTGCCCGCCACCGTGCTATAAGCCGGCGCGGTTCCAGCCCTCGCGAAGGAAAAACCGATGTCGAAGCTCATGTGCGGATGGACGGCGCTGTGCCTGTGTGCCGTTGCCACCCTGGCTCAGGCACAGGAGGCCAAGTCACCGGAAGCGGGGGCGGTCTCCGCGGCGCAGGCGATGCAGCTGTGCCGCATCGACATCAAGGGGGACAAGAAGGAGCAGTGGCTGCGGCTGCCGAAGGCGGAGAGCTCCGTCACCCAGCACCGCATCAGCATGGCCGGCAAGGCCATCGACTACACCGCGACCGCCGGCACGCTGGTCATCCGCGACGACGAGGACAAGCCCATGGCCAACATGGGCTACGTGGCCTACACCCGCGCGGGCGTGAAGAGCGGCACGCGCCCCATCACCTTCGCCTTCAACGGCGGCCCCGGCTCCTCCTCGCTGTGGCTGCACATGGGCGTGCTCGGACCCAAGCGCGTCGTGGTCTCGGACCCCAACCCGACGCCGGCCGGACCCTACCGCACGGTCGACAACGAGTTCAGCCTGCTGGACAAGAGCGACCTGGTGATGATCGACCCGGTGGGCACGGGCATCAGCCGTGCGGTATGCGACCACAAGGACGATGAGTTCTGGGCGGTCGACCCGGACATCGAGTCAGTGAGTCGCTTCATCGCGCAGTACGTGAGCGATAATGCCCGCTGGAGCTCCCCGAAGTACCTGCTGGGCGAGAGCTATGGCACCACGCGCGGGGCGGGCGTGGTCAACTACCTGCGCGGCAAGCACAACTTCGCCTTCAATGGCCTGATCCTGGTCTCGGTGGCGACCGACATCGAGGCCATCTTCGCCGAGATCGCCGGCAACGACCGGCCCTACTCGGTGTACCTGGCCGGCTTCGCCGCGGTCGCGTGGTACCACCACATGGTGGCCAACCAGCCGGCCACCCTCGAGCCCTTCCTCACCGAGGTGCGCGCCTACGCCGCCGGTCCCTATGCCAGCGCGCTCGCCAAGGGCGACGCGCTGCCCGAGGAGGAGCGCGACGCGGTGGCGCAGAAGCTGCACGACTACATGGGACTCCCGGTCGACTACCTGAAGGCGGCCAACCTGCGCGTCTCCGAGAACGCCTTCGCGCACGAGCTGCTCAAGGGGCAGCGCAAGACCGTCGGCCGGCTCGACGGGCGCTTCGTCGGGCCCACCTGGGATCCGCTGGAGAAGCAGACCGACTACGACCCGCAGTCCTCGGCGATCAGCGCCGCCTATGCGGCCACCTTCCTCGACTACTACCACGGCGAGCTCAAGTTCGGTCAGGGGGCGACCTACCGCACCACCAACTTCGCGATCGGCGACAAGTGGCGCTGGCCGCACAAGACCGCCCACGGCGAGCAGCCGGTGGTCAACACGGGGGTGGACCTGGCCGAGGCGCTCATCAAGGACGCGAACCTGAAGGTGCTGGTGCTGAACGGCTACTACGATCTGGCGACGCCGTTCTCGGCCACCGAGTACGTGATGAACCACCTCGGCGTGCCGCCGCAGATCGGGGCGCGCATCTCGATGAAGTACTACGAGGCCGGGCACATGATGTACGTGCATCCGCCCTCGATCGCCAAGATGAAGCGCGACCTGGACAGCTTCATCGACGCGACCTCGCAGTAGGCTGCCCCGCAGCACCGCCTGCATCGCTGCACGTGGCCGGCCGCGGCGCCGCTCCCTCCAAGGGGAGATGGCACTGCCGCAGCGTGCACGCGAAGAATGCACGCTGGCTGGCGCAGCGCCGAGGAGTCTTGAGATGCCCGTGAAGCTGAGCGTCAACGGCGCGGAGCGCGAGCTCGACGTGCCGCCGGACATGCCGCTGCTGTGGGCGCTGCGCGATCACCTCGAGCTCACCGGCACCAAGTTCGGCTGCGGCATGGCGCTGTGCGGCGCGTGCACCGTGCACCTGGACGGGCAGGCAACCCGCTCGTGCGTCACGCCGGTCTCCGCCGCGCAGGGACGCACGGTCACCACCATCGAGGGGTTGGGCGGGGCCGCGGGCCGGGCCACGCAGGAGGCCTGGATCGCGCTCGACGTGCCGCAGTGCGGCTACTGCCAGAGCGGACAGATCATGTCGGCGGCGGCCCTGCTGAGCGGCAACCCGGCCCCGAGTGATGCCGAGATCGATGCGGCGATGAGCGGCAACATCTGCCGCTGCGCCACGTACGTACGCATCCGCGCCGCCATCCACCAGGCCGCCGCGGCGCTCGCGCCGGCCACGAAGTCCGGCTGAGTTCGCCAGGAGTCCCTCGATGTACCCGCGCCACCTCGACGCCGCCGCCGCCGCCTTCGGCCGGTCGAGCCCGCAGCTCACGCGCCGCCAGTTCCTGAGGCTCACGACGCTCGCCGGCTCGGGGCTCACGCTCGGCGTGCTCCTGCCAGGCTGTGCGCCGGGCGGTGGCAGCGGCAACGCCGCTGGCGCGGCCGCGGCCGGGCTCGCCGTGCCGTTCGTGCGCATCGCTGCCGACGACACGGTCACCGTCATGTGCAAGCACCTCGAGGCGGGGCAGGGGGTGTGGACCGGGCTGCCGGCCATCGTCGCCGAGGAGCTCGATGCCCGCTGGAGCCAGATGCGCGTCGAGAGCGCGCCCGCCCAGGTGCCGCTGTATGGCAACTTCGCCTTCGACCCGAAGGGGAGCGTGCAGGGTACCGGCGGCTCGACCGCGGTCGCCAACTCCTGGCAGCAGCTGCGCCGCGCGGGCGCCAGCGCGCGAGCCATGCTGGTGGCGGCGGCGGCGCGCTCCTGGGGCGTGCCGGCGCAGGAGATCACGGTGCAGGAGGGCGTGCTCGCGCACGCCCGCACGGGGCGGCAGGCGCGCTTCGGCGAGCTGGCGGGCCTGGCCGCGCAGCAGGCGGTGCCGCAGGACGTGGCGCTCAAGGAGCCCGCCGCATTCCGGCTGATCGGCGCGGCCGCGCCGCGGCTGCCGCGCCTGGACGCCCCGGCGAAGTCCCGCGGGCAGCAGCAGTTCGCGATCGACGTGCGGCTACCGGGCATGATGACCGCGGTGGTCATGCGCCCGCCGCGCTTCGGCGGCCGGGTGCAGAGCTTCGATGCCGGCAAGGCGCGCGCCGTCGCGGGCGTCGTCGACGTGGTGCAGATCCCGCGCGGCGTCGCGGTCGTGGCGCGCGATATGTACGCCGCACGCAAGGGTCGCGAGGCGCTCGAGGTCAGCTGGGATGAGACCCAGGCCGAGAAGCGCGGCACGCGCGAGCTGCTCAAGGAGTACGCTGCACTCGCGCGCGGGAGCGACGCGCTCACCGCGCAGCACTCCGGTGACGTTCAGGCGGCGCTGGCGCACGCGCAGCACCGCATCGAGGCGGAGTTCACCTTCCCCTACCTGGCGCACGCGCCGATGGAGCCGCTCACGGCGGTCTGTCGCCTCGGCCCGGGTCAGTGCGAGATCTGGGCCGGCTGCCAGTTCCAGACCTTCGACCAGATGAACGCGGCCGCGGTGCTGGGCCTGAAGCCCGAGCAGGTGCAGATCCACACGCTGGCCGCCGGCGGCACCTTCGGGCGCCGGGCCAATCCGGAATCCGACTACATCGTCGAGGTCGCCGCGATCGCCAAGGCCACCGGCGGCAAGTACCCCGTGCGCCTCATCTGGACGCGCGAGGACGACATCACCGGCGGCAAGTACCGGCCGCTCAACTACCACCGCATCAGCGCCGGCATCGGCCGCGACGGCGGCGTCTATTACCGGCAACGCGTGGTCGGGCAGTCGATCCTCGCCGGCACGCCGATGCAGGCGATGCTCAAGCATGGCATCGATCCGACCGCGGTCGAGGGCAGCGCCCCCGAGCAGTACGAGCTCGCGCACACCGACGTCTCCTGGACCGCGCCCAAGGTGGGCGTGCCGGTGCTGTGGTGGCGCTCGGTCGGCAACACGCACATGGCCTTCTCCAAGGAAGTGATCATGGACGAGCTGGCGCGGGCGGCCGGAATGGATCCCGTGGCCTTCCGCCTCGCGCACCTCGCCCGGCGCCCGCGCCACGCGGCGGTGCTGCGCCTCGCGGCCGAGCAGGCCGGCTGGGGCCGGCCCTTCGCCGCCGGCCAGGGACGCGGCCGCGGGGTGGCGCTGCATGAGTCCTTCGGCAGCGTCGTGGCGCAGGTCGCCGAGGTCACGGTGCGCGATGACAAGATCAGCGTCGAGCGCGTGGTGTGCGCCGTGGACTGCGGCGTCGCGGTGACCCCCGATGTCGTGCGCGCGCAGATGCAGAGCGGGATCGGCTACGGCCTCTCGGCGGCGCTGCATGGTGCGATCACGCTGACCGACGGGCGCGTGGACCAGACGAACTTCCACCAGTACCAGGTGCTGCGCATCAACGAGATGCCGAAGTCGATCGAGGTGCACATCGTGCCCTCGACTAACGCCCCGAGCGGCGTCGGCGAGCCCGGCACGCCGCCGATCGCCCCGGCGGTCGCCAACGCGGTGTACGCGGCGAGCGGGTTGCGGCTGCGCTCCCTGCCGTTCGACCTGGCGGCCGCGCGTAAGGCGTAGGGCGCGCTTCAGACTGCCGCGAAAGCGCGCGCCTCGCTCGACCAGGGCGGCGCGCGCTCGAGCGCCGCGGGCACTTCCTCGGGCGTATCCACCAGCTGCCACATGCTGAGGTGGCGCTCGTCCATGAAGCGCTCCGCCACCGCGTGCTCGAGCAGCCGCACCAGGGGGTTGAAGAAACCGCGTGTGTTGATCAGTACGATGGGGTTCACGTACAGCCCGAGGCGCTTGAGCGTGATCGCCTCGAGCAGCTCCTCGAGCGTGCCCGAGCCACCCGGCAGCGCCACCGCCGCCTCACTCAGGGTCAGCATGGCGTGCTTGCGGGTCCGCAGGTCCTCGACCAGCTGCAGCTCGGTGAGCCCCGGGTGACCCCACTCGAGCTCGGCCATGAACTGCGGCAGCACGCCGATGACGCGCCCGCCGGCGGCCAGCACTCCGTCGGCGAGCGCACCCATGGAGCCGACCGCACCGCCCCCGTACACCACGCCGATGCCGGCCTGGGCGAGCACGCGCCCCAGACGGCGGGCCGCATCGCGGTAGTCCGGGTGCGCGCTGCGGCTCGAGGCGCAGTACACGCATACGTTGCGCGGCGTGGCCGGGGAGTTCATGCGCGTACAGGCTTCAGTGGGAGCACCGACGCTCATTATATCGGGCGCCGGGCACGCCCTCGCCGCAGCGGTGCGGGTTTCAGTGCTCGGTCGGGCGCGGCGCGGCCGTGGGCTCCGCGGCGAGCTCGCCCGCCTGGTCCACCCACTGGTCGCGCTCTACACCGCCCTGAAAGTCCTCGAGCTGGCTGTCGACGTAGCGCGCCTCCTCGGGCGACCATTCCGCGATCTGCCAGAAGTAGAACACGCCGACCCTGTGCAGGGTCTGCGCCAGCACGCTGGGCACGCCCTTGATGCGGGTGAGGTCATCGGGCTCCCCGTGCACAGGAGCGGCGAGCAGGTTGCGCGCGGCGGCGGCCCCGGCCGGCGGCTCCGCGAGCAGCTCGGGCGCCGACTCGCTGCCGGCTGCGGCCTGCGCGGGTGCCTGCGCGTCCTCCTGCGGCGCGCGCAGCGCGCGCACGGCGGCGGTGAGCTCATCGAGGCGCGTCTGCAGCGGGAACAGCGCGTGCTCGATGGCCATGAGGCGGGCGTTGGTGGCGCTCAGGTCCGTGGCCTCCGGGATGCGCAGCTGCGCCACGCGCTCGGCGAGCGCCTCCAGCTGCCCCTGCAGCGGCGCAAGGTCGGTCGGTGGCAGCTCGATGTCGCTCACCGCGGCGTGCACCGCGGCCAGCTGCTGCGCCACGGGCTCGAGGTTGACCGCGGGTCGGGCCGCGAGGCGCTCCTCGAAGCCCTCGCGCCACAGCAGCAGCTCCTCGCGCGCCTTGAGGTACTCAGGCGTCACGTCCTCGTAGTGACGGCGGAACCACCAGTAGGCGGCGCCCGCACCGCAGGCCGCGGCGATGACCAGCAGCCCCAGGATCTTGATCAGGAGAAAGCCCATGCCGGCTCCTACTTGGTGGAGATGATATGCAGCTCGATGCGCCGGTTGCGTGCGCGTCCGGCCTCGGTGTCGTTCGGGGCGATGGCGCGCCGCGCCCCGTAGCCCTTGGCGCTCAGCCGCTGGGAGGGGATGCCGCGCGCGACCAGCGCGGCGCGCACGGCCTGCGCGCGCTCGTTGCTCAGCCGCTGGTTCACCCGGCCGCGACCGACGGTGTCGGTGTAGCCCTCGATGCGGATTTTGCCCGGGCAGCCGCGCGCCTGGCGTGCCAGCTGATCCAGCAGCGCGTTGCTGCGCGGGTCGATGCGTGCGCTGCCGCTGGCGAACTCGACCTGCTCGCTCGCGAGCAGGCTTGCGAAGGCATGCTCGCAGCCCTCACGGGTCATGGGTGCGGCGAGCGGCGCCGGATATGGTGGCGCCGCGGTCTCGTCCGGGACGGCCGCGGGCGAGGGGGGTGGTGGCGGCTGGAACGTGCCCGCGACGCTCGTGGCGCAGCGATGGCGCCCGAGCCAGGTGGGGCAGGTCGCGCTGCGCGCCAGTTCCAGCGCGCGGCTCCCGGCCCCGGCCTCGGGCTCGGTTCCCGACAGGTGCACGCTCTGTCCCGAGACGGCGAGCGTTACCCAGCTGAAGCCGGCGGCGTTGAGTTGCGCGCGCAGCTCACCCTCGACCTCGGCCTGCACGCCATAGCGGGCGAGCGGTCCGAGGGCGTAGAGCGTCACGATGCCGAGCGCAGCCAGGGGCAGCAGGCCACGCCACAGGAACGGCCAGGGCGGCGGGTCCCGCCAGATGATGGGATGGCGCTGCACCAGTACCGCTGTGGCCATGGATCCCCCGCCGTGTTGCTCTCCAGGCCTGCGGGCACGCCGCGCAGCCAGGCACAAAGCAGCTCCGGCACTCTATACCCAGCCAGCCGCGCGAATCCATAGCGGCCGCGCCGCAGGCCGCGGTGTTGGCGGGGGTCAGCCCGTGCGCCGGCCGCGGCTGCCGAGCACGTTGGCCGTGAAGTTGATTGGCGGCACGTCGTTTTCGACGATCTCGAACACGCGCTCGTAGCCGGTGTGCCGGATGAGCCAGGCCCCCGCGATCTTCTGGTAGCGGTCGCGGTAAAAGGAGGCGCCGCGCACGATGCGGCGGTCGCGCCGGTTGTAATACCAGTCCTGCAGGTACCACAGGCCCTCGGCCGCATCGGCGGCGGTGAGGTCGATCTCCGGGTGGTGGCAGTTGTGGTTGACCACGACGTCGGCGTTGGCCGAGACCGCGAGGTACTCCAGCAGCTGCGCGCGCCCCTCGACGCTGACGTCGTAGCTGCCCCCGACAAAGCGTGCGCTCACATCCGGGGTGAAGAGCGTGGCGAGCAGCGCATGGTCGGCGGTGTCCATGGCGCGCAGGTAGCGGTACTTGACCCGCTTGATCTGTTCCATCTCGATCAGGTCATCGGCAGTCATGAGACTCCTCAGGCGGCAAATGCGGCGAACTGGCCCACCGCAGCCACCCCCGGGGACGCCGCTGGCGTGCCCCGGGGGTAGGTGAGCCTACCTCAGAAGTGGCGGAATGCCTCGATCAGCGCCGGCACGTTGGGCGTGCCGAGCCCGGTGATCTCGTCATAGCCTGCGGCGGCGACATAGGAGCTGTCGACGCCCTCGATCACCGCGGTGTCCTTGCCGTTGGGACGCGAGTTCATGGTCACTACGCGCACCCGGGTGTTGTCGCCCTGGTAACCACGCAGCACCGCGGTCGGCGCCGTCGGCTTCTTCACGTTGATGACGGGCGCGGTGTTCTTGTCCACGTTGCCGGTATTGAAGCTGTAGAGCGCCGGGTTCGCCAGTCCCACTGCGCTCTTGCGCTGCGCAAAACGCGCCTGGTCGATCAGGGCCAGCACGCCGGCAAACAGCGGCGAGGACAGGCTCGTGCCGCCGATGCTCTCCTCGCAGTACTCGGTAGTCGTCGTGAGCGGCACGCAGCCGTCATCCGAGATCGGGTCGCCGGCGATGGTGTAGGTCTCCCCGTAGAGGAAGCCGGTGTACGGGTCGCCCACCATGGAGATGTCGGGGGTCACGCGGTGCGGTGCCTCCAGAGGGACGAGGGTGCCGTCTGCCAGCGTGGTGTAGCCGGACATCGAGTAGGGCACGTCGGCCTGGTAGGGGGGCGCGAGCATGACCAGGCTCGGTCCGCCGCCCGAGCCGCCGTAGAAGGCGAACGGCAGCGCCACGCCGCTGGTGGTGATGCTCTTGCCGTTCTTCGCCACGAGCGCATCGTTGAGGTAGGCGCGGTAAGTGCCCCAGCCCCACTCCTGCTTGTCGCCCGCGGCGTTCAGGAGCGCGAGGCTCGTGCCGCCCACCGCGGTCACGTAGGGACTGGTCGCTTCCCAGGAGCCCGAGGCGATGCCGGTGCCGTCGATGATGAGATCGCCGTCATCCCCGCTCGAGAAGAGGATGCTCATCCCCTCGGCCGCTGCCTGCATGAAGAACTGGTTCTCGGCGGCGATGAAGTCCGCGGGCAGCGCCTCGCCATCGTAGCCGTAGCTGTTGGTGACGATGTCGGCCAGGTGGTTGTCGATCATGTCGTAGAGCGCGGCGTTGCCGGGATCGGTGCAGGTGATGCCACCGAAGAGGATGAAGGCGCCCGGCGCCATCGAGTGCACGGCCTCCACGTCGAGGGTCTCCTCCTCGTACCAGCCCTGCGGGCCGCACGGATCATCGGCCGGCACGTTGAACAGGCCGGGTGGCACCAGCTGCTGGAAGTTGAGATAGGTGAGCTTGGGCAGGCCGTGGTTCTTCGAGTAGTGATTCACGTCCTGCTTGATGGTGGGGGAGGCATACACGTCGACGATGCCGACGCGCACGCCGCTGCCATCCTGGGAGACCTGGTCGGCGCCGTAGGCGGCGCGCAGCTGCTGCGGCGTATAGCCGCAGATCAGCCACGGCAGCGTCTGCGGGTACAGTCCCGGCGCGGTGGAGAGCTTGGCCTGGTGATCACTCCAGTACGTGCTGCACACCGGGCTGTTGAGCGCCGCGGACACCGGTGGCGGGGCGGCCGGGCTCACCCCGGCATGGGCGGCCGCACGCACGGCGGCGTTGCGCTCGAGGTGCACGTGGTTCGGCCTGCGCAGCGCTGCGGTATCGTCGAGCCCCGCGACGAAGGTGACGACGTCGGCGATCTCCCGCGGCACGCGCGGACTCTCCACGTTGGCGCGCAGCGTGCGGCCCTTGTAGGCATACAGGTCCTGCGAGACTGCGAAGGCCGCCT
>Ga0335080_10001034_pt1 | contig 26623 bp, 23 predicted proteins | sample Lox_Sample_34_FD_206720 | JGI IMG/M metagenome (GOLD analysis project Ga0335080, IMG submission 206720) | Soil microbial communities from Loxahatchee National Wildlife Refuge, Florida, United States - Lox_Sample_3.4 | ecosystem: Environmental > Terrestrial > Soil > Wetlands | place: USA... | reverse complement strand
AGCGAGCGCGGCCTGGCGCTCGATGCGATCCGCGAGGTGGGGCCGGGCAACCACTTCCTCGGCTGCGCCCACACGCAGGCGAACTTCGAGACCGCCTTCTACCAGTCGACGATCGCCGACTACTCCTCTTACGAGCAGTGGAGCACCGAGGGCAGCCTCACGGCCGAGCAGCGCGCCAACCGCGTCTGGAAGAAGATGCTCGCCGAGTACCAGGACCCGGGCATCGATCCGGCGGCGGACGAGGCGCTGCGCGAGTTCATGGCGCGGCGCCGGGCGGTGCTCGGCGATGCGATCGAGGAAGAATAGGCCGGGAGGCACGATGCGGATCCAGCAGCTTGTCGCGGTCGCGATTGCCGTGCTCGGCGCCGCTGGCGCCTTCGCCGAGCGCCGGCCGGTGCTCGAGCAGATCGACCTGCCGCACCCGTACTACTACCGCGAGATGTACCTGCCGCAGCTGACGAGCGGGCCGTCCTCGGTCGCGTTCGCGCCCGAATCGCGCGAGGTCGTGTACTCGATGGAAGGCTCGCTGTGGCGCCAGCGCCTCGACTCGACGCGCGCCGTGCAGCTGACCGACGGGCCGGGCTACGACTACCAGCCCGACTGGTCGCCGGACGGCCGCTCGATCGTGTTCGTGACCTACCGCGACAGCGCGCTCGAGCTCGCGCTCCTCGACCTCGCGACCGGTGCGACGCGCCTCTTGACGCACAACCACGCGGTCAACGTCGAGCCGCGCTTCTCGCCCGACGGCAAGCGCATCGCCTACGTCTCGACGGCGTTCCACGGCCGCTTTCACATCTACACGGCCGAGGTCGGGAGCGCGGGCCTCGAGCACGAGCAGCGCGTGACGGGCGAGGAGAAGAGCCCGCTCAGGCGCTACTACTACAGCGCCTACGACCACGAGATCAGCCCCGTCTGGAGCCGCGACGGGTCGTCGCTGATCTACGTCTCGAACCGCGGCCACGTGCACGGGACCGGCGGCTTCTGGCAGATCGCGGCGCACCCGGGCGCGACGCCGCGCGAGCTGCACTACGAGGAGACGAACTGGCGCGCGCGCCCGGACGTGTCGCCCGACGGCACGCGACTCCTCTACAGCTCCTACCTCGGGCGCAACACGCACCAGCTGTGGCTGCTGCCGGTCGCGGGCGGCGACGCGCTGCCGATCTCCTACGGCGAGGGCGACGAAGTCGGTGCGCGCTGGTCGCCGGACGGGAAGGAGATTGCGTTCATCTCGAACCGCAGCGGCGGCCTCGAGCTCTGGCTGCAGGACGTCGCGGGCGGTGCCCAGCATCGCCTCGTCGCGAGCGAGCGGCAACGGCTCGCGCCGAGCGGCACGCTGGCGCTCACGCTCCGCGAGCGGGACGGCTCGAGCGCCTGGGCGCGTGTCTCGGTCACCGACGCCCGCGGGCGCTTTCACGCGCCGCGCGACGCGTGGGTACACGGTGATGACGGCTACGACCGCGCCGAGCGGCCGTTCGAGGCGCACTACTTCCACGGCCACGGCGAGCTCAGCCTCGAGGTGCCGGAAGGCGAGGTCACCGTCGAGGTGCTGCGCGGCTTCAGCCAGCCGCTCGAGGTGCAAAAGCTGCGCATCACGGCCGGCGCGACCACCCGCTACACGAGCACCGCCGCGGCGCCGTTCCCGCTCGCGACCGCGGGCGGCCGCTTCGTCAGCGGCGACGTGCACGTGCACATGAACTACGGCGGGCTCTACCGCAACACGCCGGCGCACCTCCTCGAACAGGCGGCGGCCGAGGACCTCGGCATCGTGCATGCGCTGATCGTCAACAAGGAGCAGCGCATGCCGGACATCGCGGAGAGCGGGCTCGCGCTCGACCCGCGCTCAGGTCCGGCGCACGCGCTGTGGCACGGCCAGGAGTTCCACACGAGCTACTGGGGGCACCTCGGGCTCATCGGCCTCAAGCGGCCGACGCTGGTCCCGGGCTACGCGGGCTACCCGAACACCGCGGTCTCGAGCCTGCTGCCGATGAACGCCGACGTCGCCGACCTCGCGCACGCCGCCGGCGCGCTCGTCGGCTACGTGCATCCCTTCGACGAGGAAGTGCACCCCGAGAACGCCGCCGAGGCGCTCTCGAGCGAGCTTCCGGTCGACGTCGCGCTCGGCAAGGTCGACTACATCGAGATCGTCGGCTTCGCGGACCACCGGATCACGGCCGGCGTCTGGTACCGGCTGCTGAACCTCGGCTTTCGGCTGCCGGCGGCCGGCGGCACCGACGCGATGGCGAACTTCGCGTCGCTGCGCGGACCGGTGGGGATGAACCGCGTCTACGTCGCGGTCGCGAAGCCGACGCTCGACGTCGAGGAGTGGCTCGGCGCCCTCAAGGCCGGCAGGAGCTTCGCGACCAACGGGCCGCTCCTCGACTTCACGCTCGACGGCCAGCCGATCGGCGCGGACCTCAAGCTCGGGGCGCCGCGCCGCGTGCGCTACCGCGTGCACCTCGCCTCGATCGTGCCGCTCGATCACCTCGAGGTGGTCTGCAACGGCAGGGTCGTCGAGCACGTGCCGCTCGCCGGGGCGCGCACCGCAGCCGACACCGAAGGCTCGCTCACGCTCGCGCAGAGCGGCTGGTGCCTGGCGCGCGCCTCGAGCGACCACGCCGAGTACCCGGTGCTCGACAACTACGTCTACGCGACGACGAGCCCGATCTACGTGACGGTCGCCGGCCGCGCGGCGCGCTCGCCGGCGGATGCGGCGTGGTTCAGCGCCTGGATCGACCGCGTGCGCGAGACGACCGAGCGCTATCCCGACTGGAACTCGCCGGCCGAGAAGGCGAGCGTGATGGCGCGGCTCGCCGCGGCGCGCGCGGTCTACGAGCGCCTGCGCTGAGGCACTCAGGCGGCGGGCGCGCCGACGAGCTCGAGCGGAAGCTCGGTGGTGTTCTTGGCCTCCTCGAGCACGATCCTCGACTCGATCGCCTGGACGCCGGGCACCTGCGACAGGCGCTTCTGGATGAACTCGTTGTAGTCGTTGATGGTGCGCGTCGCGACCAGCAGGATGAAGTCGAAGTCGCCGATCACCATGAAGCACTGCACGACCTCGGGGAAGCTGACGACCTTCTGCTTGAACTTGGGCAGCGATTGCCAGCCGTGGCTCGCGAGCTTGACGTGCGTGAACACGAGCACGTCGAGGCCGACGCGGTCGCGCGACAGCAGCGCCACGCGCTTGCGGATCACGCCCTGACTCTCGAGCAGGCTGATGCGTCGCCAGCACGGCGACTGCGACAGGCCCACGCGCTGGGCGATCTCGGCCGTCGATAGCGAGGCGTCTTTTTGCAGCGCACTCAGGATGCGCAAGTCCGTTCTGTCGAGCGTCATGGATAACGGAACCTCGGTAAAGGCACTGGTTGGATAAACTATCCACCCGCGCGCCCGGCGGCAAGCCGCTTTGGGTGAATTGTCCTCGGGCGCGGCGGTAGGCTTGCGCGTCGGCCCCCGGAGACCCCTATGCCGCGTCCCTCCCGTTTGCATGTTCCGCACGCGCCGGCGCGCCCGGGCGAGACGCCGGACTTCAGCTACGTGCGACTCTCGCCCGCCGGCGCCGTCGCCCGCCCCGACGTCGCGGCGCCCGCCGCCGACATCGAGCAGCTCTCGGTCGACCTGATCCGCGTGCTCGACGAGAAGCACCGCGCGGTCGGGCCCTGGAACCCGCACCTCGACATCGACGTGCTGCAGGTGGGGCTGCGGCACATGGTGCTGACGCGCATCTACGACGACCGGATGCTGCGCGCCCAGCGCCAGGGAAAGATGTCCTTCTACATGAAGTCGACCGGCGAGGAGGCCGTCGCGGTCGCCGCGGCGATGGCGCTGCGGCCCTCGGACATGCTCTTCCCCTCGTACCGCCAGCAGGGGCTGCAGTTCGTGCGCGGCGCGCGCGCCGTCGACCTGATGTGCCAGCTGCTGTCGAACACGCGCGACATGTGCAAGGGGCGCCAGCTGCCGGTGATGTACCACTCGGTGCCGGGCCGGATCTTCTCGATCTCCGGCAACCTCGCGACGCAGTTCCCGCAGGCCGTGGGCTGGGCGATGGCGGCGGCGATCAAGGGCGGCGACGAGCTCGCCGCCACCTGGATCGGCGAGGGCTCGAGCGCCGAGGCGGACTTCCACCATGCGCTGTTGTTCGCCTCCGTCTACCGGGCGCCCGTGATCCTGAACGTCGTCAACAACCAGTGGGCGATCTCGACCTTCCAGGGCTACGCGGGCGGGGAGCAGCGCTCCTTCGCCGCGCGTGGCCCCGGCTACGGCATCCCGGGCCTGCGCGTTGACGGCAACGACTTCCTGGCCGTGTACGCGGCGACCGAGTGGGCCGCCGAGCGCGCGCGCAAGGGCGCGGGTGCGACGCTGATCGAGCTCGTGACCTACCGCGCCGCGCCGCACTCGACGAGCGATGACCCCTCGCGCTACCGGCCGAAGGACGACGCCGAGCGCTGGCCGCTCGGCGACCCGATCGCGCGCCTGAAGGGCCACCTGATCGCGCTCGGCGAGTGGAGCGAGGAGCGCCATGCGGCGCTGACCAAGGAGCTCGACGGGCAGATCAGCGCCGCGTGGAAGGAGGCCGCGACCTACGGGACGCTGACCGAGGGCCCGCGGCTCGACCGCGACCTGATGTTCGAGGACGTGTTCAAGGTGATGCCGCGGCACCTGGTCGAGCAGCGCGAGCAGCTGCGCCGCGAGCGGAACTGAAGCCATGCCGCAGATGAACATGATCCAGGCGCTGAACTCCGCGATGGACATCGCGCTCGGCCGCGACCCGTCGGTCGTCGTGCTCGGCGAGGACGTCGGGTACTTCGGCGGCGTGTTCCGGGTCACCGACGGCCTGCAGCGCAAGTACGGCGAGTCGCGCGTGCTCGACACGCCGATCGCCGAAGGCGGCATCGTCGCCGCCTCGATCGGCATGGCGGTCAACGGCCTGCGACCCGTCGCCGAGATCCAGTTCGCCGACTACATCTACCCGGGCTACGACCAGATCGTCAGCGAGCTCGCGCGGCTGCGCTACCGCAGCGCCGGCGCCTTCGCCGCCCCGGTGACGATCCGCACGCCGTGCGGCGGCGGCATCCGTGGCGGGCAGACGCACTCGCAGAGCCCGGAGGCGCTGTTCGCGCACGTCTGCGGCATCAAGGTCCTGATGCCCTCGAACCCCTACGACGCCAAGGGCTTGCTGGCCGCGGCGATCGAGGACGACGATCCGGTGCTGTTTCTCGAGCCCAAGCGCCTCTACAACGGCCCGTTCGACGGCGACCCCAACAAGCCCGCGGTGCCGTGGAGCACGCACCCGCGCGGCGAGGTGCCGGACGGCCACTACACGGTCCCGATCGGCCAGGCCGCGATCGTGCGCGAAGGCGCCGACGTCTCGATCATCAGCTACGGGACGATGGTGCACGTCGTCGAGGCCGCGGCGCGCGCCGCCGGCGTCGACGCCGAGATCATCGACGTGCGCTCGATCGTGCCGCTCGACGTCGAGACGCTGGTGCGCTCGGTCGAGAAGACCGGCCGCTGCCTGATCGCCCACGAGGCGACCCGCTTCGCGGGGTTTGGCGCCGAGCTCATGGCGACGATCCAGGAGCGCTGCTTCTGGCACCTCGAGACGCCGATCGAGCGGGTCTGCGGCTGGGACACGCCGTACCCGCACGCCTTCGAGTGGGAGTACTTCCCGGGGCCGCAGCGCGTGGCCGCGGCGCTGAAGCGCGTCATGGAGGGCCGATGAGCCGCTACGTGTTCAAGGTTCCGGACCTGGGCGAGGGCACGGTGTCGTCCGAGATCGTCGCGTGGCGCGCCAAGGTCGGCGACGTCGTGCGCGAGGACGATGCGCTCGTGGAGATGTCGACCGAGAAGGCCGTCGTCGAGGTGCCCGCGCCGGTCGGCGGGCGCATCGTGGCGCTGAACGGCGGGCCGGGCGACGTCGTCGCGGTCGGCGCCGAGCTCGTCGTGTTCGAGACCGAGGCCGGCGCGGGCGCGGCCGAGCAGCCGGCCGCGGCGCCCGCCGCGAAGTCGGCGACGGTGACCCCGATTGCGGGCGCGGCGGGCGCGGCCAGCGCCGACGACGCCGCGGGCGGCGCGCAGCGGCGCATCATGGCGTCCCCGGCGACGCGGCGCCGGGCGCGCGAGGCGGGCATCAACCTCGCCGCCGTCCCCGGCAGCGGCCCGGGCGGACGGATCGAGCGCGGCGACCTCGAGTCGGTGCTGGGCGGCGCCACCCGCGCACTCAGCGCCGCACCAGCACCGTCGGGCCGCGCGCCGCGCACCGGCGTCGAGGAGGTCAAGATCATCGGCGTGCGGCGCGTGATCGCCGAGCGCATGAGCGCCGCGAAGCGCAACATCCCGCACTTCTCCTACGTCGAGGAAATCGACGTCACCGAGCTCGAGGCGCTGCGCAGCCACCTGAACTCGAGGCTCGCGAAGGGCGCGGCCGGCTACACGTACCTCCCGTTCCTCGTCGCCGCGCTGGTGCGCGTGCTCGAGGAGTTCCCGCAATGCAACGCGCTCTACGACGCCGAGAGGAACGTGGTGCTGCGGCACGCGGCCGTGCACGTCGGGATCGCGACGCAGACGCCCGACGGCCTCAAGGTCCCGGTCGTGCGCCACGCCGAGAGCCTCGGCCTCGGCGCGCTCGCCGCCGAGATCCGCCGCGTCGCCGACGCCGCGCGCACCGGCAAGGCGACCCGCGCCGAGCTCGGCGGCTCGACGATCACCGTCACGAGTCTCGGAAAGCTCGGAGGCATCGTTTCGACGCCTGTGATCAACTCCCCGGAGGTCGCGATCATCGGCGTCAACAAGGCGATCGAGCGGCCGGTGGTCCGCGCCGGCGCGGTCGCGATCCGGCGGATCATGAACCTGTCGTCGTCGTTCGATCACCGCTTCGTCGACGGCTTCGACGCGGCCGCGATGGTCCAGGCGCTCAAGGAGCGCCTCGAGCACCCGGCGACGATCTTCATCGATGAGTGAGACAGGACTTCGCACATGACCAGCACGACCCCGCAGAACGCCCCCTTCGGCAGCATCCTCACCGACGTCATGGCGGTCGCCGCCTTCAAGGACGGCCGCTGGGGCGAGCACACGTTGCGCGCCGTGGGACCGATCGAGATCCACCCGGCGGCGCACGCGCTGCACTACGGCAGCGAGTGCTTCGAGGGCTTCAAGGCCTACCGGTGGGCCGACGGCAGCGTCCACGTGTTCCGGATGGACCGCCACATCGAGCGGCTGCGCCAGAGCGCGCGCGCGCTCGTGATGCCGGAGCCCGAGGCCGCGCAGGTCGCCGAGATGGTGCTGGCGGTCATCGACCGCTGCCGTGCGGCGGTGCCGGAGGCGCCGGGCGCGCTCTACCTGCGGCCGATCCTGTTCGGGACGATGCCGAACATCGGCGCGGCGTCGACGCCGACCAACGAGGCGTGCCTGATCGTGCTCGCGAGCCCGGTGTGGGACTACTTCGCGGGCGGCGCCAAGCCGCTGAGGATCTTCGTCGAGGAGGAGGCGACGCGCTGCGCCTCGCACCTCGGCGTCGTGAAGACCGGCGGCAACTACGCCGCGGCGCTCGGGCCCACGCTCGCGGCGCGGCGCGCGCACCAGGTGGACCAGGTGCTCTTCTGCCCGCGCGGCGAGGTCCAGGAGACCGGCGCCTCGAACTTCCTGTTGCTGAAGCCGGGTCGCATCCTGACGCGCAGCCTCGACTCGACGTTCCTGCACGGCGTCACGCGCGACTCGCTGCTCGCGCTCGCCCGCGACCTCGGCTACCAGGCCGAGGAGCGCGTGTTCACGGTCGAGGAGATGCTCGCCTGGGTCAGGGACGGCGAGGCGGCGCTCTCGGGCACCGCGGCGGTCCTGTCCGGCGTCGGCACGCTGATCCGCCGCGGCGGCGTCGAGATCAAGGTCGGCAGCGGCGCGGTCGGAGCCGAGACGCAGAAGCTGCGCGCCGCGCTGGTCGCGATCCAGCAGGGCACGGCGCCCGATCGCTACGGGTGGCTGCGCCGCGTCTGAAAGCGCGGCGCCGCGGACCCATTCGGCGTACACTGCCGCCGCCCGGCCCGTGCCGGGCGTCGTTTTTTTGGAGCCCGCGATGTCCTTCGGCGACCTGAAGCTGAGTCCGACCCTGCTGAGCGCGATCAAGGAGCTCGGCTTCACGCGCCCGACGCCGATCCAGCTCGATGCGATCCCGCCGGCGCTCGCCGGGCGCGACGTGCTGGCGTGCGCCGCGACCGGCAGCGGCAAGACCGCGGCGTTCGCGCTGCCGATCCTCGAGCGGCTGATGGGCCGTCCGCGCGGCAAGACGCGCGCGCTCGTGCTCGCGCCGACCCGCGAGCTCGCGGCGCAGATCCTCGAGGACTTCCAGGACCTCGCGGTGCACACGCCGGTCAACGGCGCGGCGATCTTCGGCGGCGTCGGCATGGGGCCGCAGGAGCACGCGCTCAGGAGCGGCGTCGACGTGATCGTCGCGACGCCGGGGCGCCTGCTCGACCACCTGCGGGCGCCGTACGCGCGCTTCGACGCGCTCGAGGTGCTGGTGCTCGACGAGGCTGACCGGATGCTCGACATGGGCTTCCTGCCCGACATCCGCCGGGTGCTGAAGCACCTGCCGGCCAAGCGCCAGACGCTGTTCTTCAGCGCCACGATGCCGGCGCCGATCGTCGCGCTGACCCGCGAGATGCTGCACGACCCGGCGACGATCAATCTCGAGCGCGAGTCGCGCCCGGCGGTCGGCATCACCCAGGCCCTCTACCCGGTGCCGCAGGAGCTGAAGTCGCAGCTGCTGCTGACGCTGCTCGAGCGCGGCGACATGCGCGAGGCGCTCGTCTTCACGCGCACCAAGCACCGTGCGAACCGGCTGTGCGAGTTCCTCGTCAAGCGCGGCGTCAACGCCGACCGGATCCACGGCAACCGCTCGCAGGCGCAGCGCACCGCCGCGCTCGCGAACTTCAAGTCCGGCACGCTGCGCGTGCTGGTCGCGACCGACATCGCGGCGCGCGGCATCGACGTCGAGGCGCTCGGCCACGTCGTCAACTTCGACGTTCCGCTGGTGCCAGCCGACTACATCCACCGCATCGGCCGCACCGGCCGCGCCGATGCGGTCGGCGATGCCTTCACCTTCGTCGCGCGCGAGGAGGAGGGCGACGTCGCCGCGATCGAGAAGGTGCTCGGCAAGCGGCTGCCGCGCGTGCAGGTGCCGGACTTTGACTACGCCGCACGGCCCGAGGGCAAGCTCGAGATCCCGCTCGGCGAGCGCCTGGCGGCGATGCGCGCGCAGCGTGCCGGCGAGCGCGGCCGTGGGCAGGCGAAGGGCGGCGGGCGCGGCGCGCAGGCGGGACACGGCGGTGGCCACGGCGGCGGCCATGGCGGCCACGGCGGCGGTCACGGAGGATCGGGGTCGCGCCCGTCGGGCGGACGCTCCGGCCGCTCGTTCGGCGGCGGCCGGCGCGGCGGACGCTAGGGCCGCGCGGGCGCGGTCGGGGCGCCCGGTCGCAGCATCGAGGGACTTAAGTCCGCGAGCGAGCGGCAGCCGAGCTGGCCGAGCACCCGGTCGAGCTCGCTCGCGAGGATGCCGATCGCATGCCGGGCCCCGGCCTCGCCGCCGGCCGCGACGCCGTAGAGCGTCGCGCGCGCGACCATCACCGCGTGCGCCCCGAGCGCGATGGCCTTGGCGATGTCGGAGCCGCGGCGGATGCCGCCGTCGATCAGGATCGTGATGCGCGAGCCGAACGCGTGCGCGATCTCGGGCAGCACCTCGAGCGCCGTGACGCAGGCGTCGAGCTGCCGGCCGCCGTGGTTCGAGAGCACCACGCCCTCGCAGCCGAGCCGCACGGCCCGCTCGACGTCGCCCGCATCGAGCGGGCCCTTGATGATCAGCGGCCGCTTCCAGGTGTCGCGCAGCCGCGCGACGTCGTCCCAGTCGATCGTCGGCGTGAACAGCGCCGGGATCCGCGTGACGCCGGCCTTGGCGCTGCGTGCCTCGGGCGGGAAGAAGTCGGCGACGTTGACGAAGCGCGGCAGGCCGTGCGGCACCATCACGTCGAGGATCCAGCGCGGGTGGCAGGCGACGTCGAGCACGCTGCGCAGCGTCAGCTGCCCGGGTCCCCGGTAGCTGCGTTTGTCCCACTCGCGGTGGCCGAACACGTTGGCGTCGGTCGTGAACATCAGCGCCTCGCACTCGGCCTCGGCCGCGCGGCGCACGACGTCGGCGGCGATCGCCGCGTCGCGGAACCAGTAGAGCTGCATCCACAGGCGCGCACCGCTCTCGCGCGCGACGACGTCGGGGCGGGCGTTTCCGACGGTGCTGAGCGTGAAGGGGATGCCGGCGTCGGCGGCGGCGCGCGCGAGCTTGACGTCGGCGTCGCGCGTCAGCATGCCGTTGACGCCGGTCGGGGCGATCACGACGGGGAGCGCGAGCTCGCGGCCGAACAGCGTCGTGCGCGCGTGGCGGCCCTCGGTGTTGACGAGCGTCTTCGGGACGAAGCGCCACTGGTCGAAGGCGAGCCGGTTGCGGGTCAGCGCGAGCTCGTCCTCGGCGCCGCCCTCGACGTACTCGAACGCGAAGTTCGGAACGCGGCGCGCCGCGAGGCGGCGCAGCTCCTCGATCGTCAGCGCGCGCCGAAAGTCGCGACCGGAGTAGTAGCGCCGCTTGATCGGCGTGTCAGCCGGTGAAGAAGCCCATCTTGACGCCGGCGAGCGTGATGACGTCGTTGTCGGTCAGACGCCGCGCCTGCGCGCCGATCTTCGAGCCGTTGACCAGCGGAAAGTCGTCGGGCGTGCCGCTGTCGACGTGCACGAGGTAGAAGCCATCGGCGCGGCGCGTGATCGCCGCGACCTGCACGCCCGGGCGGCCGAGCGTCGTCAGCGCCTTGATGAGCTCGAGCTCGCGGCCGGCGAAGGCGCCCGAGAGCACCTGCAGCTTCGCCTTCGGCGGCGCGACCGGGCCCGGTCCCGCGGCCGCGGCTTCGCCGTCGGCCTTGCCGGGGGCGGCCTTCGCGGCGGGCGGCGCGGGCTCGGCCTTCGCGGCGCGCACGCGCTCCTCGATCGCAGCCGACGGCTGGATCACCATCGTCTTCTCGAACTCGTCGGGCTCGTTCTCGCTCGCCTGGCTGTCGACGAAGCGCAGCTGGTGGTGGCCGCAGGTGATCACGTCGCCGTGCTGCAGCGCGTGCTTCTTGATCAGCTTGCCGTTGACGTAAGTGCCATTGGTGCTGTTCAGGTCCTCAAGGAACGAGTCGTTGAGGATGTTGATAATCAGCGCGTGGTGGCCGCTGACGGCGGGATTGTCGATGCGGACGTCGTTATCCGGGAGCCGGCCGATCGTGTACCGCTCCTTGTTCATGTTGTATTCGGCCAGCACCTGGCTGTCCAGGCTGAGAATCAGTCTAGCCATGAGCCTTGCGTCCTTCGTGCGTCAGCCAAACCAGCCCAATATTCTGTCAAGTATGCCCCGCCGGGCCGGGAATGAGTCAATGACCTGCGTCATGATTACGGAGATGTTGTCCCGCCCGCCGTGCTCGTTAGACAACTGCACCAGCTGCCTCGCAATGGTCTCAAGATTATCACTGAACGTACTGATTGTTAAGTGAATATCCTCGTCCTCGACCATGTCCGACAGCCCGTCCGAGCAGAGCACGTAGTGATCGCCCTTCTGCACCGGGTGCTCGCGGATGTCGACCTCGACGCTCGGCTCGACGCCAAGCGCGCGTGTGACGTAGTTCTTGTTCGTCGAGCGCGCCGCCTCCTCCTGGGAGTAGAAACCCCGGTCGACGAGCTCCTGCAGTAGCGAGTGATCCATCGTCAGCTGCTCGAAACGGTCCGCCCGCAGCCGGTAGATCCGCGAGTCGCCGACGTGCGCGGTGATGACCTTGTCGTCGTAGTAGAGCGCCGCGACCACCGTCGTGCCCATGCCCTCGCACTGCGGCTGGGTCTTCGAAGTCTGGTGGATGATCTTGTTCGCGCGCAGGATCGCATCGCGCAGGATGATGCTCGGGCGCATCAGCCCGGTCGCGCGGTCGAGCGCCTGCAGGTCCTGCACCTGGTAGGCCTCGCGCACCAGGTTCAGGATCGTCTTGACCGCGATGCCGCTCGCCACCTCGCCCGCGTTGTAGCCGCCCATGCCGTCGGCGAGCACGTAGAGCCCGATGTCGGGATCGGAACCGATCGTGTCCTCGTTGTGCTCGCGGACCCGTCCGGTATCGGTCAGCGCGACGCTTTTGACCTTGCTGCGCACGCGGGGTCAGGCCGACAGCGCGCGCGCGCAGGCCCGCAGCGCCTTGGCCATGTCCGCGCCGCTCGCGTAACGCTGGGCCGGGTCCTTCTGCAGGGCCCGGTCGATAATCGACGTGACGCAGGGCGGTAGGTCGGGTCGGATCGTCTTCAGCGGCGGGTGTGGTGAGTTCGCAATTTTGTACATGAGTCCGGTCATCGAGTCGGCCCGGAAGGGTAGCTGCCCCGCCAGTAGCTGGAATAAGGTAACACCGAGTGCGAACAAGTCCGAGCGTCCAGTCACATTCCGGCCCTCGAGCTGCTCGGGGGCCATGAACGACGGCGTGCCGAGGACGATGCCGCTGCGGGTCGAGCTCGTATTGGTTAAACGCGCGATGCCGAAGTCGGTGATCTTGATCTGGCGCGTCGCCGGGTCGTAAAGCACGTTCGCCGGCTTGATGTCGCGATGGACGACGTCCTGCGAGTGCGCGTAGTCGAGCGCATCGGCGACGCGCGCCACCACCTCGAGCACGGTCGCCGGCGGCAGCAGGCGCTCCGGCACCGTGTACTGGCTCAGGATCTCGCCCTGCAGGTATTCCATCGCGATCCACGCGATGCCGCCATCCTCGCCAGCGTCGTAGACGGTCACGATGCCGACGTGGCGCAGCCTTCCCGCCATCTCGGCCTCGCGGAAGAAGCGCGCCCGCGCCTCGGCGAGCTCGGTCTCGGAGAACTCCTCGACGATCGGTATCGCCTTGATCGCGACCACGCGGTTGATGCGCGGGTCGCGGCCGAGGTAGACGGTGCCCATCGCGCCGCGGCCGAGCTCGCGCTCGAGCTCGTAGCGGCCGAGCTTCGGGCGCTGCGGTCGGCGCGAGCGCCCGAGCAGCATGTCGGCGACGTCGCCCTGGCTCGGCTCCTCCTCGCGTGCCTCGAGCGTGTCGCTGATCTGCTTCAGCGACTCCGATCCGGTGCGCGGCTCGGGCTCGGCAGGTGGCGCGCTCGGGGCGGCCGCCGCCGTCGTGGCGCGCGCGGCGACGGGCCGGACTTCGGCGCGCGGCGTGGCGGGACGCACCGGTACGACGGGCTCGGTGCGCGGCGCGCGCCGCTCCTCGCGCGCGGGAACCAGCGCCGCGGCGAGCGTCGCGAGCGGCACCGCGAGCGCGGCGCAGGTCAGCGGCAGCCAGATGCGTGCCTCGGCGAGCAGCGCGAGCTCGAGCACGACGAGCCCAAGGCCCAGCAGCACCGCGAAGCCGAAGCGCGCCGGGGCGCGCAGGTTCGGGGCGAGGACGCCCGCGTAGAGGATCGCGGCCAGGAACGCGAGCGCGGTCGCGAGCGGCGCGAGCCGCGGCGCGACGGCGTAGCTGTCGGCCTCGAGGCTGTCGAGGCGCTGCGCGAGCGCCTCGCCGGCCGTGAGGCCAGGCCCGGTCGGAACATTGAGCGTGCCGCTGCCGTTGCCGATCACCACGATCTGCTGCTGGAAGCGCGCCGCCGGGATCCGGTCGGCGACGACTTCCTTGAGGCCGACCCGGGCGGTGCCGCCCTGCTCGGCGGCCCGGCGCCCGTAGTGCGGGATCCAGCTCGTCGCGCGCCCGGCGCGCAGCCTTGCCGCCGCGGCAACGAGCTCGCCGTCGGCGAGCGGCGCTTCGGCCGGGGTCCGCGCGTGCGCGACGAGCCAGGTGGCGAAGGCGATCGAGGGCAGCGGGGCGCCGGCGGCGTCGGCGGCCGTCAGCCGCTCGCGGCGGCTGACGCCGTCGGCGTCCGCGGCCGCAGCTTCGAAGCCGACGCCGCGCGCCGCGCCTGCGAAGCGCTCGAGCGGCACCGCGCCGGGGCCCGTGATCAGCAGCGCGTTCCCGGCCGCGCGCAGCGCGCGCTCGAGCTCGGAGTCGTGGTCGAGCTCGGTGACCCAGGCCTGCAGGCGCGCGCGCATCGCAGCGTCGGGGGAATTCTCCGCGCCCTCGAGGAACGAGCGCACTCTTGCGAGGTCGGCGCTGTCGCTGGCCTCGGCGACCGGGACCGCGACGACGATTGCGCGCGCGCCGCCCCGCGTCGCGAGGTCGATCGCGTGCGCCACCTCGCTGCGCAGCCGTCCGGCGTCGCCGCCGGCGTCGTCTTGGACCCACAGCACCCGCGCGGTCGCGGGCGCGTTCTCGGCGCGCTGCGCAAGGGCCAGCGGCGCGCCCTCGATCGCCGCGCCGCCGCCCGGCGCGAAGCCGAAGGCGATCGCGGCCGTGAGGATCGCGACGGTGACCGCGGCGGCTGCGGGGCGGAACAGCGGGTGCGCGTACATCGGTAATGATTCTGTAAAACCGGGGCGAGTCTAGCGGACCCGGAAAGGCGCGTCGCGGTTGGGCGCCTCAACCCAAGGACTGGGCCCGGAACCGCATCCCGCCTCTGCTAGCATCGCCGCGGTGACCGCCCGGCCCCGTACCGTCTACGTCTGCAGCGCCTGCGGCGACAGCGCGCCGAAGTGGCAGGGCCAGTGCCCGGCCTGCGGCGCCTGGAACACGCTCTCCGCGCATGCCCTCGCGCGCGAGGTCGCGCGGCCCGTGCCGGCCGCGCGCCCGGCGCAGCCCCTCGGCGTTGCGTCCGCTGCGGAACCGGCGCGCCTCTCGACCGGCGCACAGGAGTTCGACCGCGTGCTCGGCGGCGGGCTCGTGCCGGGCTCGGTGACGCTGATCGGCGGCGACCCCGGCATCGGCAAGTCGACGCTGCTGCTGCAGGCAGCGGCGGCGCTGGCACCGCGCGTCGCGGTTCTCTACGCGAGCGGCGAGGAGAGCCGCGAGCAGGTTGCGCTGCGCGCGCGGCGCCTCGGGCTCGCGGCCGAGGCGCTCGCCGTGCTCGCCGACACCGACGTCGAGACGGTGCTCGCGGCGGCAGCGGCCGCGCGCGTGCTGATCGTCGACTCGATCCAGACGATGGCCACGGCTTCCGTGGAGGCGGGCCCGGGCTCGGTGTCGCAGCTCAGGGAATCCGCGGCGCGCTTCGTCAAGTTCGCGAAGGCGAGCGGCACGGCGGTGCTGCTGATCGGCCACGTCACGAAGGAAGGCGTGATCGCGGGGCCGCGCGTCCTCGAGCACCTCGTCGACACGGTGCTGTACTTCGAGAGCGACGCCGGCAGCCGCTTTCGCGTCGTGCGCGCGGTCAAGAACCGCTTCGGCCCGGCGCAGGAGATCGGCGTGTTCGCGATGGAGGAGAGCGGCCTCAGGGAGGTCAGGAACCCCTCGGCGATCTTCCTGTCGCGGCACCCCTCGCCGGTCGCCGGCAGCATCGTCACCGTCGCGCGCGAGGGGACGAGGCCGCTGCTGATCGAGGTGCAGGCGCTCGTCGACGAGTCGCGGCTGCAGATGCCGCGGCGGGTCGCGGTCGGCCTCGATGCGAACCGCGTGGCGCTGCTGCTCGCGGTGCTGCACCGGCACGGTGGCGTCGCGCTCGGGGCGCACGATGTGTTCGTCAACGTCGTCGGCGGCGTGCAGCTCGGCGAGACCGCGGCGGATCTGGCCGCGGTGCTCGCGGCGGTCTCGAGCCTCGAGGACCGGCCGCTTCCGGCCGACCTCGTCACCTTCGGCGAGCTCGGGCTCGCCGGCGAGATCCGGCCGGTGCCGTACGGCGAGGAGCGGCTGCGCGAGGCGGCGAAGCACGGCTTCAAGCGCGCGCTCGTGCCGCGCGCCAACGCGCCGCGGCGCCCGATCGACGGGCTCGAGGTCGTCGGTCTTGCGACGCTCGCCGAGGCGCTGGCCGCGATCCGCTAGGCCTGCGCGGGTTGCGCCGGCCAGATGCGCACGGTCTTGACCGCGTTGTCGGCGATCTGCAGCACCTCGAGCGGGTGGCCGGCGAGCTTGAGCGAGGTCCCCGGCTCCGGGATCGTCTCCAGATACTCGAGGATCAGGCCGTTCAGCGTCTTCGGGCCGCCGGTCGGCAGGTGCCAGCCGAGGGCGCGGTTGAGCGCGCGCACCGTGGTGCTCCCGGCGACGACGTAGCTGCCGTCGTCGTCGGCCTTGACGTCGCGGCGCAGCGCATAGGGGAGCGAGGTGAACTCGCCGACGATCTCCTCGAGGATGTCCTCGATCGTCACCAGGCCCTGCACGTCGCCGTACTCGTCGACGACGTAGGCATGGCGCCGGCGCGCCTGCTGGAAGGCGACGAGCTGCTGGTTCAGCGTCGTGCCCTCCGGCACGTAGTAAGGCTCGCGCTGGCGCGCGAGCTCGATCAGCTGCTCGCGGTCGAGCGCGCCGCGCGCCAGCGCGCGCGTGACGCGCTTCATGTGCAACACGCCGATGATGTGGTCGATGTCGCCCTCGTAGACCGGGATGCGCGTGTGCTGCACATCGCGCAGCACGCCCAGGATCCGCTCCCAGTCGTCATTGAGGTCGATGCCGGCGACCTCGCTGCGCGGGACCATGATGTCGTCGACGCGGATGCGCTCGAGGTCGAGGATGCTGACCAGCATCTGCTGGTGCTTGAGCGGGATCAGGGCGCCGGCTTCGGCGACGACGGTCCGGAGCTCGTCCGCCGACAGCGAGTGCGCCGCGACGCGCTCGGCCGAGACGCCGGCGAGGCGCAGGATCGCGTTCGTGATCGAGTTGATCAGCCAGACGATCGGGTACGTCGCCCACAGCAGCGGCCGGTACACGAACGCCGCCGGCAGCGCCAGGCGCTCGGCGTGCAGCGCGCCGTAGGTCTTGGGTCCGAGCTCGCTGAACAGCAGCAGCACGATCGTCAGCGCTCCGTTCGCGGCCGCGAGCCAGTGCGCATCGGCGAGCTCGAGCGTCATCAGCGTCACGATGCTGCCGGCCGCGAGCGTCGCCAAGGTATTGCCGAGCAGGATCACGCCGATCAGGCGGTCCGGGCGCGCGAGCAGCCGTTCGGCGAGGCGCGCGCCGGCGTGTCCCCGGCCGGCGAGGTGCCGCAGCCGGTGACGGTTGATGCTCATCAGCGCCGTCTCGGTGCCCGAGAAGAACGCCGACAGCAGGATGCAGAGCACAAGCCCGGCGATCGGCGCGCCGAGCGACATGTCGCTCATTCAACCCCAGTGGCGACCGAGCAGGTTCTCGAGCACGAACTTCGAGCCAAAATAGGCGAGTGCGAGGATCACGAAGCCCGCGATCGTGAAGCGCAGCGCCCGGCGGCCGCGCCAGCCGTAGCGCACGCGGCCCCACAGCAGCACGCCGAACACGATCCAGGCGACGATCGCCAGCGTCATCTTGTGCACGAGGTGCTGGGCGACCACGTTCTGCACGAAGAACAGCCCGGTCACCAGCACGAACGTCAAGAGCACGAAGCCGCCGCCGAGGGCGCGGAACAGCGCCGTCTCCATCGTCTCCATCGGCGGCAGGTGCGCGAGCACGCCGAGCGGCGCGCGCGAGCGCAGTTTCGCGTCCTGCCAGGCGAGCAGCAGCACCGTCAGCGCCGCGATCGACAGCCACCCGGCGGCGAGCGCCGCGAGCGCGATGTGCGCGGTGATCTCCCACTGCGGCGAGTGGATTTCCGCGAAGCCGGTGAACAGCCCGGTGCCCGCGGAGAGCAGCCCGGCGAGCGCGAGCCACGCGGCCGGCAGCGCCGCGAGCGACTGCAGCAGCATGCCGACCAGCGTCGTCGCGGCGACGACCCAGCCGACCAGCGAGGCGCTGTCGGTGATCGCGAGCGTCAGCGCGCCGCCGGCGCCTTCGATCGCGCCGAACAGGATCCGTGCGTGCAGCACGAGTCCCGCGACGACGATCAGCGCCGCGATCCACGGGCGCGGCGCGGGCTGCGCGCGCGCGTTGCGCACGACGAGCGCCGCGGCCGCGAGGTACGTCACGAGCGGCGCGAGAGCCAGCACGATGTGGGAGGTCGCCAAAGCGGCAAGATCATTGCACAGCGGCCTGCGCGCGTGAAGCGCGTGCTCGCCCCAGTCCCTATAATGGCCGGCCTGGAGGAACGCCGATGTTCGATCGTCTGACCGAGCGGCTGTCGGGGGCCGTCGCGGCGCTGACCGGCCGCGGGCGGCTGACCGAAGACAACATCGCCGATGCGCTGAGGCAGGTGCGGCTCGCGCTGATCGAGGCCGACGTCGCCGTACCGGTCGTCAAGAGCTTCATCGACGCGGTCAAGGCGCGCGCCCTCGGCGCCGAGGTGCAGCAGAGCCTGACGCCGGGGCAGGTGTTCATCAAGATCCTGCACGACGAGCTCGTGCGCGTGATGGGCGAACCGGGCCAGGCGCTGAACCTGCGCGCCCAGCCGCCGGTCGTCGTGCTGCTCGCGGGCCTGCAGGGCGCCGGCAAGACGACGACCGCCGCCAAGCTTGCGCGCCTGCTCGAGACGCAGCAGAAGAAGCGCGTGCTGCTCGCGAGCGTCGACGTCTACCGGCCGGCGGCGATCACGCAGCTCGAGCGCCTCGCGGCGCAGGTCGGCGTCGCGTTCCACCCGGTCGCCGCCGGCGAGCAGCCGCTCGCGATCGCGGCGGCGGCGCTCGAGCAGGCGCGCCGCGGGCTCTACGACGTGCTGATCGTCGACACCGCCGGACGCCTGCACGTCGACGAGGAGATGATGCAGGAGGTGCGCGCGCTCGACGCGGAACTGAAGCCGCACCAGCGGCTGTTCATCGTCGACAGCATGGCGGGCCAGGACGCGGTCAACCAGGCGCGCGCGTTCAACGCGGCGCTCGACCTCACGGGCGTCATCCTCACCAAGGCCGACGGCGATGCGCGCGGCGGCGCGGCGCTCTCGGTGCGCCACGTGACCGGAAAGCCGATCCTCTACGTCGGCGTCGGCGAGAAGGTCGAGGCGCTCGAGCCGTTCCATCCCGAGCGCGTCGCCTCGCGGATCCTCGGCATGGGCGACGTGCTCTCGCTCGTCGAGCAGGTGCAGCGCGACGTCGATCGCGCGCAGGCCGAGAAGCTCGCCAAGAAGCTCGCCAAGGGCAAGGGCTTTGACTTCGACGACCTGCGCGACCAGATGCAGCAGCTCGAGAAGATGGGCGGCATCGGCGCGCTGATGGAGAAGCTCCCCGGCAAGCTCTCGCAGGCCGCGGCCCAGGCGCCGGGCCAGTTCGAGGGCAAGCAGGTCAGGCGCCAGATCGCGATGATCAACTCGATGACGCCCGCCGAGCGGCGCCGGCCGGAGCTCATCGACGGCTCGCGCAAGCGCCGCATCGCCAACGGCGCCGGCGTTCAGGTTCAGGACGTGAACCGGCTCCTCAAGCAGTTCCTGCAGATGCAGAAGGTCATGAAGCAGTTCTCGAAGGGCGGCGTGCGCGGGCTGATGCGCTCGCTCGGCGGACGGCTGCCGCCCGGTTTTGGCCCCTAGCGGCGGCGGGGCTCTTTCAGTAGAATGCGCGGCTCTTTCACGGTGGGCCTCCGGGCCCGCCGTCGTCAACCACAGGTTTTTCTTAGGAATTCTCAGCGCATGGTCACGATTCGCCTGACGCGGCGCGGCGGAAAGAAGGAACCCTTCTATCACGTCGTCGTCACCGACAGTCGCAAGCGCCAGGGCGGCACGACCCTGGAGCTCGTCGGGTTCTACAACCCGGTCGCGCGCGGCAAGGAGACCAAGCTGCGGCTCGAGGTCGCCAAGATCGACGCGTGGCTCAAGAAGGGGGCGCTGGCCTCCGCGCGCGTCGCCGCCCTGCTCAAGGACTACCGCAAGCAGGCCGGGACCGCCGCCGCGGCCTGAACGGGGCCCGCGGCGCGTGCCGGCGACCGCGGAACGGATGGTGGTGCTCGGGCGCCTGCGCGCGCCCTGGGGCGTCAAGGGCTGGATCAAGGTCGAGTCGTACACCGATCCGCCGGAAGGCATCCTCGGCTACCGCGAGTGGTCGGTGGCGACGCCGGGCGGGGGCTGGGAGACGGTCAAGGTCGTCAACGGCCGGCCGCACGGCGCCGGGCGGCTCGTGGTGGCCGAACTCGAGGGGATCGCGGCGCCGGAGGCCGCGCGTCGCTACGCCGAGCGCGACGTCGCGGTGCCGCGCTCGACGCTGCCGGCGCCGGGGGCCGGCGAGTACTACTGGGAGGACCTGGTCGGCTGTCGCGTCGTGACGCTCGAGGGGACGGTGCTCGGAGTCCTGAGCCACTTCCTCGAGTACCCGGCGGGGCCGCTGATGGTCGTCCGGGACGGCGCGCGCGAGCGGTGGGTGCCGCTCGGGGCCCCGCACCTGAAGGCGGTGGATCTCGGCGCACGGTGCGTCACCGTGGACTGGGATCCGGAGATTTGAGGCGATGAACGCGGCGGGTCCGCGGCTCGCGGTCGAGGTCGTGACGCTGTTTCCGGACGCGGTCCGGGCGCAGCTCGGCGTCGGCGTCGTCGGGCGTGCGATCGAGCGCGGCATCGCGCGGGTCGGGGTCGAGGACCCGCGCGCGTACGCCAAGGACGTGCACCGCACGGTCGACGACCGGCCGTACGGCGGCGGGCCGGGCATGGTGCTGAAGGTCGAGCCGCTCGCGACGGCGATCGCGAGCGCCAGCGCGCGACTGCCGGCCGGGAGCCCGAGGATCTACCTCTCGGCGCAGGGCCGGCGCTTCGACCAGGCGGCCGCGCGGCGGCTCGCGGGGCTCGAGGGTTTCGTGCTGGTCGCCGGGCGCTACGAGGGCGTCGACGAGCGGCTGGTCGAGGAGGCGATCGACGAGGAACTGTCGATCGGCGACTACGTGCTGTCGGGCGGCGAGCTCGCGGCGCTCGTGGTCGTCGACGCGACGCTGCGGCTGCTGCCGGGCGTGCTCGGCGACGCCGACTCCGCGGAGCAGGAGTCCTTCGCCGCAGGGCTGCTCGACTGGCCGCACTACACCCGGCCGGACGAGTGGCGCGGGCGCGAGGTGCCGGCGGTGCTGAAGGGCGGCGACCACGCGGCGATCCGTCGCTGGCGCCTGAAGGAGGCCCTCGGCCGGACCGCCGCCAGGCGCCCGGACCTGTTGGCGGGGCGGGAATTGACGAGCGAGGAGCAGCGGCTGCTCGCCGAGTATCGAGAGGAACACGAGTCATGCAGAACAAAATCATCCAGGAAATAGAGAAGCGCCAGACGGCGCGCAAGATCCCCGACTTCGCGCCGGGCGACACGGTCGTCGTCGAGGTCAAGGTCAAGGAAGGCGACCGCGAGCGCGTGCAGGCCTACGAGGGCGTCGTGATCGCGCGCAGCAACCGCGGCGTGAACTCCTCGTTCACCGTGCGCAAGATCTCGCACGGCGAGGGCGTCGAGCGCGTGTTCCAGACCTACAGCAAGGCGCTCGGCGGCATCACCGTCAAGCGCCGCGGCAACGTGCGCCGCGCCAAGCTCTACTTCCTGCGCGATCGCTCCGGCAAGTCGGCGCGCATCGAAGAGAAGGTCTGAGCCGCCGCGCGCCATCCTGCGCGCAGTCCCGGGGCCAGCGCGGACGCCCGTCCGGCTGGCCCCGCGTCGTTTTGGGCCCGCACGCGCTGAGCGTTCGCGCGGGCGCCCCGATACACTGAGCACCGGCGCCGCGGGGCGCCGCGCCGGGAGAGATCATGGGCGTCGTCGGTCGTCTGTTGCACGGAGTGTGGCGCTTCCTCGACGGGTTGCGCCGGGTGCTGCACCTCGTGCTGCTGCTGTTCCTGCTGGCCATCGTCTGGGCCGCCGCGCGCCATCCGCTGCCGCTCGTGCCGGCGAAGGCCGCGCTCGTCGTGCGGCCGGAGGGACGACTCGTCGAGCAGCTGACGGGCAGCCCCTTCGACCGCTCGATCGGGCTCTTGAGCGGCGACCACGAGCCCGAGACGCTGGTGCGCGACCTCGTCGAGGCGATCCGCGCGGCCGGCAAGGACGAGCGCATCCGGGTGCTGGTGCTCGACCCCTCGCAGCTCGGCGGCGGCGGCCTCACCAAGCTGCGGGCGATCGCCGATGCGGTGCAGGACTTCAGGCGCACCGGCAAGCGCGTCCTGTCGTACGCCCGCTACGCGAGCCAGGAGCAGTACTACCTGATGGCGCAGGCGGACGAGGCCTACCTCGAGCCGACCGGCGCCATCGGCGTGATCGGCTATGCCGCCTACGGGCTCTACTTCCACGACGCGCTCGAGCGCCTCGGCGTCGAGGTCAACGTGTTCCGGGTCGGCACGCACAAGTCCTTCACCGAGCCCTTCACGCGCCAGGACATGTCGCCGGAGGACCGGGAGCAGACGCGCGCCTGGCTGATGCCGCTGTGGCAGGCGTACGCGAACGGCGTCGAGACGGCGCGCAAGCTGCCCGCCGGCACGCTCGATGCGTTCATCGCCGAGGCGGTGCCGTCCTTGAAGGCCGCCGACGGCGACGAGGCGCGCCTCGCCGAGGAGCGCCACCTGATCACCGGCCGCAAGACGGCGCTCGAGTTCGAGCGCCTGCTGGTCGCGCTGGTCGGCGAGGACCGCACGAGCCACTCGTTCAACGCGATCGAGGCGTCCGACTACCTGACCGCGATCCGGCCCGAGGCGGCGCTCAAGCGCCACCCGGCCGGCGAGGTCGCGGTGCTGGTCGCGGCCGGCAACATCGTCGATGGCGAGCGGCCCGCCGGCGAGATCGGCGGCGACAGCTTCGCCGAGATCGTGCGCGGCGCGCGCTACGACGAGGACGTCAAGGCCGTGGTGCTGCGCATCGACAGCGGCGGCGGCAGCATGATGGCCTCCGAGGTCATCCGCCAGGAAGTCGCGGCGCTGAAGGCCGCCGGCAAGCCCGTCGTCGCCTCGTTCTCGAGCGTCGCGGCCTCCGGCGGCTACTACATCGCGATGGACGCCGACCGCATCGTCGCGACGCCGACCACGATCACGGGCTCGATCGGCGTCTTCGGGCTCGTGCCGACCTTCGAAAAGACGATCGGCAAGCTCGGCGTCGCGAGCGATGGCGTCGCGACCTCGAAGCTCGCGGGCTCGATGCACCTTGAGCGCGCGCTCGCGCCGGAGGCGAAGGACGTGCTGCAGCTCGGCGTCGAGCACGCCTACCGCGACTTCGTCGCGCGCGTCGCGGCCGCGCGCCACAAGACGCCGGCGCAGATCGAGGCCGTCGCCGAGGGCCGCGTGTACATCGCGCCGCGCGCGACCGAGCTCGGCCTCGTCGACGAGCTCGGCGACCTCGACAGCGCCGTCAAGGCGGCCGCCGAGCTCGCCAAGCTCGCGCCCGGCAAGTACGAGGTGACGTTCCGCGAGAAGGAGCTGAGCTGGAGGGAGCGGCTGCTGCGCGAGCTGCGCGCCGAGGGCCAGTCGGCGCTCGCGCGGCTCGGCCTTGCGCCGCAGGCGCCGCGGGCGCTGCGTCCCGTGCTCGGCACGTTCGAGCGCCAGCTGCAGGCGCTCGGCGCGCTCAACGACCCGCGCCAGCTCTACAGCTACTGCGGCTGCGTCGCCGACTGAGCGGCCTCAGCGGTTCCAGTCGAGGATCACCTTGCCGCTGTGTCCCGAGGCCATCGTCTCGAAGCCCTCGCGGTAGTCGTCGACGGCGAGGCGGTGGGTGATGACCGGCGAGATGTCGAGCCCGCTCTGCAGCATGCTCGCCATCTTGTACCAGGTCTCGAACATCTCCCGGCCGTAAACGCCCTTCAGCACCAGGCCCTTGAAGATCACCTCGTCCCAGTGGATGCCGGTGTCCTGCGGCATGATGCCGAGCAGCGCCACGCTGCCGCCGTGGTGCATCGTGCGCAACAGCTCGCGAAACGCCGACGGCACGCCCGACATCTCCATGCCGACGTCGAAGCCTTCCTCCATGCCAAGCTCGCGCATCGCGCCGTCGATCGGCTCGCTGCGCACGTCGAGCGCGCGCGAGGCGCCCATCCGGCGGGCGAGCCCCAGCCGGTAGGGATTGACGTCGGTGATCACGATGTGGCGCGCGCCGACGTGGCGCGCGATCGCGACCGCCATGATGCCGATCGGCCCCGCGCCCGTGATCAGCACGTCCTCGCCGACCAGGCTGAACGAGAGCGCGGTGTGCGTCGCGTTGCCGAAGGGGTCGAGGATCGAGGCGATCTCGTCGGTGATCGCCGCCGGCAGCTTGAAGACGTTCGCGGCCGGCAGCGACATGTACTCGGCGAAGCAGCCCGGGCGGTTGACGCCGACCCCGACGGTGTTGCGGCACAGGTGGCGCCGCCCGGCGCGGCAGTTGCGGCAGTAGCCGCAGGTGATGTGGCCCTCGCCCGAGACCCGGTCGCCGACGCTCAGGCCGCGCACCTCGCTGCCGAGCTCGACGATCTCACCGCAGTACTCGTGGCCGACGGCCATCGGCACCTTGATGGTGCGCTGCGCCCAGTCGTCCCAGTGCCAGATGTGCATGTCGGTGCCGCAGATCGCGGTCTTGCGCATCTTGATCAGCACGTCGTTGGGGCCGATCGTCGGCTCCGGCACGTCCTGCATCCAGATGCCGGGTTCGGCGCGGGCCTTGACCAGAGCTTTCATGGGGTGCTTTACCTCGCGATGACGCCGAGCTCGCGGCCGGCGGTCGCAAACGCATCGATCGCGCGCTCGAGGTCCGTGCGGCTGTGCGCGGCGTTCATTTGCGTGCGGATCCGGGCCTGGCCCTTCGGCACGACCGGGAACGAGAAGCCGATCACGTAGACGCCGAGCTCGAGCAGCCGCTCGGCCATGCGCACCGCGAGCGCCGCGTCGCCGAGCATCACCGGGATGATCGGATGCTCGCCCGGCACCAGCGTGAAGCCGAGCGCGCCGAGCCCGGCGCGAAACAGCCGCGCATTGTCGGCGAGCTGGCGGCGAAGCGCATCGCCCTCGGCGACGAGGTCGAGGACGCGCAGCGTCGTCGCCACGATCACCGGCGGCACCGAGTTCGAGAAGAGGTACGGGCGCGAGCGCTGCCTCAGCCACTCGATCGCGCGCGCCCGCCCGGCGACGTAGCCGCCGGCGGCGCCGCCGAGCGCCTTGCCGAGCGTGCCGGTCAGGAGGTCGACCTTGCCCATGACGCCGGCGCGCTCGTGCGAGCCGCGGCCGCCGGCGCCGACGAACCCGGTGGCATGCGAGTCGTCGACCGCGACCAGCGCGCCGTGGCGCGCGGCGAGCGCGCAGATCTGATCGAGCGGCGCGAACGTCCCGTCCATCGAGAACACGCCGTCGGTGACGATCAGCCGCGTGCGCGCGCCCTTGGCCTCGCCGAGCCGCGCCTCGAGCTCGCTCATGTCGCGGTTGGCGTAGCGGAACTTCTGCGCCTTGCAGAGCCGGATGCCGTCGATGATCGAGGCGTGGTTGAGCGCGTCGGAGATCACGGCGTCCTGCTCGCCGAGCAGCGTCTCGAACAGCCCGCCGTTCGCGTCGAAGCACGAGGAGTAGAGGATCGCATCCTCGGTGCCGAGGAAGGCGGCGAGGCGCCGCTCGAGCTCCTTGTGCACCGCGTGCGTGCCGCAGATGAAGCGCACCGAGGCCATGCCGTAGCCATAGCGGTCGAGCGCGCGGTGCGCGGCCTCGCGCACCGCCGGGTGCGAGGCGAGCCCGAGGTAGTTGTTGGCGCAGAGGTTGACGACCTCGCGGCCGTCGGCGCCGCGGATCACCGCGGCCTGCGGCGAGCCGAGCTCGCGCTCGACCTTGTACAGGCCCTGCTCGCGCAGCGCCGCGAGCTCCGTCGTCAGACGCTCGTAGAAGGCCGGATCCATCCGTCTTGCCTGTTGCCCGAAGGGGCCGCAAGTATAGGCAATAATGGCGGCGGCGAGGGCCGGCGGGATGGCAGACAGGGACGCACGGGACGAGGACGAGGCCGAGGGGGCGGGCGCTGAGCAGCGCCTGCGGCTCGACCGCTGGCTGTGGTGCGCGCGATTTTACAAAAGCCGCTCGCTGGCGGCCGCCGCGGTCGCGGGCGGCCACGTCCACCTGAACGGCGCGCGCGTCAAGCCCGCGCATGTGGTCCGGGTCGGCGATGCGCTCACGCTGACGCTCGGCGGCCGCGACCGCGATCTCGAGGTCAGCGCGATCCCAGAGCGCCGCGGCCCCGCGACCGAGGCGCGCCGCTGCTACCGCGAGAGCGAGGCGAGCCTCGCGCGCGGCGCGCGCCAGGCCGAGGCGCAGCGCCTCGCCGCGCTCACGACGCCGCGTCCCGACGGACGCCCCGACAAGAAGGAGCGCCGCGCGCTCTACGAGCTCGCGCGCCGCCACGGGCGGCGCTAGTGCATCAGCGAGGCCATGCGCCGGCGGCTGCGCGCGACGAGCTCGTGCTCGTCGCCGAGCAGCGTGAACGCGGCCTTCAGCGTACGCGGCAGCGTCCGGTCGCGCGGCGCGGCGCTTAACAGCCCGAGCCACGCGTCGAGCGCCTCGGCGTGTCGCCCGGCGAGGAACTCGCGGGCCGCCGCCGCCTCGCGTGCCGCGCTCGTTCCCGCCTCGGCGACCACCCCGGCGCTCTGCGCGAGCTCGAGGCGCGCGCGCCGCGCCGCGAGCGCGGCATCCGCGGCGAGCGTCACCGGTGCCGCGTCGAGCCGCGCCGCAGCGGACTCGAGCCGGCCGGCGTCGATCTCGACGTCGATGAGCGCGAGCAGATGCTCGGCGCGCCCGGGCTCGGCGGCGACCA
>Ga0335080_10001033_pt1 | contig 26624 bp, 22 predicted proteins | sample Lox_Sample_34_FD_206720 | JGI IMG/M metagenome (GOLD analysis project Ga0335080, IMG submission 206720) | Soil microbial communities from Loxahatchee National Wildlife Refuge, Florida, United States - Lox_Sample_3.4 | ecosystem: Environmental > Terrestrial > Soil > Wetlands | place: USA... | reverse complement strand
ATGGCATCGCTCCAGCAATTCCGCATAGACAACGGCGCCAGCGCAAATGATCTCGGCGCGCCGCGGACCAATTCCGGGCACTTTTTGCCTCTGTTCCAGGGTCATGCGCGTGATCTGTTTCACGATTCTGCGCATCATTTCGCGGCTCACCGCACTTGCCGGCCGCCTGCGCCGCTTGGGAAGGCCGAGATGGCTAGCCATGCTGACCAGAGCCGCAGCTGTCCCGGAGGTAGCAATCACGGTTCCCACATGTGCCTTCCGGACGCGATCCTGAATGCGGGCAATCCCTCGCGTGACGAATCCCTGAAGCTGTTTCAGTTCACCCTTGCGGGGGGGATCGTGCTTAAGAAATTCGCCGGTCAGGCGCACAGCTCCCAGAGAAAGGCTCACGGTGTCGCGCAGCTTCCCATCGCGCGAGAGCGTCAATTCGCAACTTCCTCCGCCCAGGTCGACGAGCAAGATGCTGCGAGTCCCGAGTCTGGCGCTCGAAACGATCCCCAGGTGAATCAGGCGCGCTTCTTCCAGCCCGGAAATAACTTCGACGGTCCATCCCGTGCGGGTGCGCACCCACTCTAGAAATGCGCGCGAATTGCGGGCATCGCGAAGAGCCGCGGTTGCTACTACCCTTACGGCATCGGTGCCGCATTCCTGCGTGGCGCGATGAAAGCGGCGCAGCACTCGTATTGTTTCCGACATGGCCTCGGGAGAAAGCAACCCGCCGCTGAAAACGCCTTCGCCAAGGCGAGTGACTTCGCGATCTTCATGTAGTTCTTTCAGCCGTCCCCCTTGAAGGCGGGCGACTTTGAGGCGGACCGAATTCGATCCTATGTCAATGGCTGCAAAGGTGGGCATAGGGGATCAGGATCAGTGATCTCATAATCCGGCGGCAGGACGCAAGCCCCATCGCTGACGAAAGGATCCGAACTTCCTGCAGGTTGTGGTATTCAAAGCGCCGCCCGCATTTTTTAACGGATTTGTAACAACCCTTTGCTAGCCTGTAAAGCATATGTCGAATCATGCCGTGCCGCGGCCGCGATTCACCGCTCCTGATCCAGAGCGCGGCTCGCCAGAAGGGGGGCCAAAGGCTGCTCTCAAGATCGAGACCACAGCGCCGCTTTTGCAAGGGAAGGTGAGCGAGCTTCCGGACGCCGTTTTTGGCTGGACGATGCGACTGTGCGGCTTGGGCGTTATCGCGCTTCTCGGCTTGATCGTGTATCAACTCGTGATTGGATCGCAACTCTCGTGGCACGCATTTGGGTGGAAGTTCTTTGCCCTATCGGACTGGAATCCCGTTGAGGATCAATATGGGGCGTTGCCTTTCATCTTTGGCACGTTGGTTTCTTCATTTCTTGCCCTCCTGATTGCGGTGCCGCTGGCGGTTGGGGTCGCCGTTTTTATCACGGAAATGTGCCCCACGCGTCTGAAGGGAATCCTTTCCTTTACGACGGAACTTTTGGCGGCCATCCCGAGCGTAATCTATGGCCTTTGGGCGATCTTTGTACTGATCCCGATAATGCGGCTTTACGTCGAGCCCTTTCTGGGCAAAACTCTGGGCTGGACGGGACTGTTCGCCGGGCCAGCATACGGCTACAGTGTTTTGGCGGCCGGCGTGATCCTCGCAATCATGATTATCCCGATCATCTCGTCAATCACGCGAGAGGTGTTGACCGTCGTCCCACAGCATCAGCGAGAAGCCGCGCTGGCCCTGGGAGCAACGCGGTGGGAAATGATCCGGGTCGGTGTACTGCGAAATGCGCGCGCCGGTATCGTGGGCGCTGTGATCCTTGGCCTCGGTCGCGCTCTGGGCGAAACCATGGCCGTGACCATGGTGATCGGAAATCGGGCGGACATTGCAAAGTCACTTTTCGCCTTTGGATACTCGATGGCGAGTGTTCTTGCCAACGAATTCTCGGAGGCCACCGGCGACCTTTATCTTTCGGCGTTGATCGAGATCGGCCTGGCACTGTTTCTGGTTACGATCGTCGTGAATGCCCTGGCACGCCTGATGGTGTGGAGCGTTACCCGCGGCCAGCCAGCCAAGAGCATGGCTTAGGACTAAGGAATGGATTCTGGTTCAAATTCCGAAGCGGTCTTCATTCCAGCCATCGGCTGGCGCCGTTGGGCCACCGACCATCTCATGACCGGCCTTTCTGTCTTGACCGTGGTGATCGTGCTCGTGCCGCTTTTCGCCATTTTCACTTATCTGGTGTACAAGGGGATCGGGTCGATCAACCTAGCCTTTCTGACGCAGACGCCGAAGCCGGTGGGCGAGCCGGGCGGCGGTATGGCGAACGCGATCGCCGGATCGGCCGTGATCCTGGGCATTGCCAGTCTGCTCGGTGTGCCCGTCGGGATCGGGGCTGGGATTTTTCTCTCCGAGTACGGACGCAATCGCTACGGCGATGTGGTTCGCTTCGTCTCCGACGTCCTGAACGGAGTTCCCTCGATTGTGATCGGGATTGTGGCGTACGGGCTGGTGGTGATGCGGCAAAAGCATTTTTCCGCGTTGGCCGGTGGCGTCGCTCTGGCGATCATGATGATCCCGACCATTGCGCGAACCACCGAGCAGATGCTCCTGCTGGTTCCGCACGCTATCCGCGAAGCTGCTTTGGGATTGGGGGTGTCGCGCTGGCGCACGACGCTGTCGATCACACTGCGAACGGCAACCTCCGGAGTCATCACGGGCGTTATGTTGGCCTTCGCCCGCGTGGCGGGAGAGACGGCGCCGCTGCTGTTCACCGCATTCGGAAACCAGTTCTGGAACTGGAAGCTGGACCAGCCGACGGCAGCCCTTTCTCTTCAGATTTATACTTACGCCCTTTCGCCCTTCGACGATTGGCATCGGCAGGCCTGGGCGGGTTCGTTAGTCTTGATCGTCCTCATTGTGAGCGCCGTCGCGGCGGTTCGCATCGTCGTGCGGCGCGGACGATTGGCGGGAGCTTAAGGAGATATGGGAGTCGGGATTACAGTCGAGCACCTGAATGCTTACTATGGCAAGACGCAGGCATTGTTCGACATCAATCTGATAGTGGCAGCCAACCACGCCACTGCCCTGATTGGCCCTTCGGGTTGTGGTAAATCGACATTTATCCGCTGTTTGAACCGCATGCACGAAACTATTCCCGAGGCTACGGTCGACGGCAAGGTGCGCATTGGCGAGTTCAGCGTGTACAACGGAACGTCGGCCACCCAGTTGCGACGGCGCGTCGGCATGGTGTTCCAGAAGCCGAATCCTTTCCCGACCATGTCGATATATGACAACGTAGCCGCAGGTCTGAAACTGAATGGGTTTCGCAATCGCAGGAAGATGGACGAAATCGTCCACAAATCCCTGGACAGCGCTGCTCTCTGGGGCGAAGTTAAAGATGCATTGCACAAGAAGTCGGGAGCGAGCCTTTCCGGAGGCCAGCAGCAGCGGCTTTGCATCGCGCGCGCGCTTGCGGTCCAACCGGAAGTCCTGCTGATGGATGAGCCTTGTTCGGCGCTCGATCCCATTTCGACCGGCAAGATCGAAGAGCTGATTTTTCAGTTAAAAGAGCAGTACACGATCGTCATTGTGACGCATAATATGCAACAGGCAGCCCGAGTGGCGGAATTTACCGGCTTTTTTCTTCTCGGAAAGCTGATCGAGTTCGACAAGACCGAGAAAGTGTTTACGAACCCGTCAGACAAGCGGACCGAAGATTACGTCACGGGCAGATTCGGATAACGAGGTTCTACGAATGCGCACGCGGTTTCAACAGCAGATGGAAGAGTTGCGGGAGAAGTTGCTCCGCATGGGGGGGCTGGCGGAATTGGCGATTGAGCGCGCCACGCAAGCCTATACCGAGCGCGACCTCACGCGCTGCCAACTCGTTCTTGAAAACGAGAGCCTGATCAACGCGGCCGAGCGCGAAATCGACGAGCTTGCATTTGATATCCTTGCCACCCAGCAGCCGGCCGCCGTCGATCTCCGCTTCATTCTCGCCGTCACTAAAATCAATGCCGACCTCGAGCGTGTCGGCGACCAGGCGGTTAACATCGCCGAGCGCATCATGGACTTGATTGAGCTGCCGGAGGTCGAGCTGCCGGTCGATGTTCCGCGAATGGCCACTGCCGTCAGCGCGATGGTTCGGCGGTCGTTGGAATCATTTGTGGAAGGCAAAGCCGAGCTTGCCCAGGCTGTGCTCGAGATGGATCACGTGGTTGACCGGATGCGTGACGAAGCCTTTATCGTGCTCGTGCGAACCATGAACGAAAGGCCGCAAATGACTCAGCAGGCACTAGATGCACTGCTGGTAGCGCGAAATCTGGAACGCATAGCCGACCACGCTACCAACATTGCAGAGGATGTGATTTTCTGGGTTCTGGGGGCCGACGTTCGTCACCACGCGCAAGCCGCCTCGGCAGCTCCTCGCCCGGAAGCGACCGGAACCTGAAAGACTGTACTGAAGCAGTCGTAGATACGGCCACCGCCGCTCTCAAGGGGCTCCCGGCGTCAATGATCGCTACGCCCGATTGCAACAGCTCGCGGGCATCTGGCGCCGGTCAATCGTGCCATTCTGCAAACAAGAGCCCTCCGCGATGAGGTCCGGTTTCCCCTGTACATCGAGCCTTGTGCCGCCGCCCGTTGCGCGAAATATGTCCTGTTAGGGCAATATCTAATCTGCCGATGCATCGGGTCGCCAGCGCGCCATGGAAGATCCGTTTGCTTAAGCACAACCATCCCTTGCGCTACACTACTTCGCGGGGTGATTCCAACCGAACATGAGTCCTAGACTTCGCGTGTTTGCCACCTGCGACATCGGAGATGCTTTAAACGTCCTTCGTGAAAACGGCTACGAACTCGAGGTTTACCCCAGTTCCGATGCTCCGCCCAAGAGCCTGATCATTGAGAAGGTCAAGTCTGGCATCGACGGTCTCATTACCACGCTGCGCGATCCCATTGATGCCGAGGTTTTTGCCGCCAGCCCGGGAGCCCTCAAAGTGGTTGCGCAAATCGCGGTCGGCTTCGACAACATCAATCGCGCCGACGCCAATCGCTACAACATTCCATTCACCCACACCGCCGATGTGCTCACCGAAGCGACAGCGGAGTTCGCATTCTTCCTGATGGGGACACTGGCCCGGAAGTTGTGGCCCGCCGAACACCTGACGCGCGAAAACCACTGGGGCTCCTGGCATCCTTATTTGCCATTCCTGGGAGACGAGGTAACCGGCAAGACGGTTGCGGTAATCGGCACCGGCCGCATCGGTCTTGCATTCATCAAAAAATGCGCGGGATTCGACATGAACATTCTATGTTTCGATCCCGCCTACGAGAATCAGGAATACATCAAGGCCATCCAGGAGGTAAAGGACCTGCGCTTTAAGCGCGGCATCAGCCGCGAACGGGCCACAATCCGTTACACGACGTTGCGTGAGGCCCTGAGCACCGCCGATTTCATCAGCCTCCACGTTCCGCTCTTGCGCGAGGGCGAGAGTTCAACTCCCACATATCACCTGATCAATGAATCCACTCTCCGGATGATGAAGCCCACCGCGATGATCATCAACACATCGCGCGGTCCAGTCGTGGATGAGCTCGCGCTGGCCACCGCGCTGCGGGAAAACCGGATTGCGGGTGCTGCGCTCGACGTTTATGAGGAGGAGCCCCTGCCCGCCGGTTCGCCCCTGCGCGACCCCGCACTTGCCGATCGCTGCCGCCTGCTGCCGCACTTTGCGAGCGCGGCCCGCATCACGCGTCTTTCGTCCGATCCTGACAAGGGCATGGCCGGACGATGTGTGCAAGGCCTCCGGGATGTGCTGGAAGGCAACTACGGTGGCGACATAAACAAAATGCCGTATGTGGTAAACAAAGAAGCATTCGCGAGGTAGTCGTTTCGACGCCGTGCATCGAGAAATGATTCGACTGAGGCCCGGTTTTCCCGGCGGGTGTCAGGTCTGAAGAGTTGTCGCTGCGACTCCCATCCTGCTACTCTCGCCTTTTCCATCGCTCATGAACATGCGAATACCGATCTACTTGGCCTGCCTTACATGTCTGACAATCACCTCGCACGCCCAGTTATCCGACGCCGTCCGCCGGCTGCATCTTCTACCGGCGCCCAAGGAAGTCCGGATGGCGGAGGGCAAGCTGGTCGTCAAGGCGTCGACAAGCATCGTCATCAGCAATTCGGAAGACCGCGTTGCCGCCGCGACCTTGCAGCAGGAAATTCAGGATCGCGTAGGTATCCGGCTCGCGATTGAAGTGGCCGGGTCTGCCCCTGCGATTCCGGGCCACATTTCACTTGCAAGACTTTCGGACCGTGGCCTTCGGGAATATCTCGAGTCGCAGGGAGTGCAACCGAACGATCTCGAGAGCAAGGATTTTGCCAAGCAAGGCTACGTGATGATCGCAGGCAAGTCGGGCGTCATTGTGGCCGGCACTACAGGACAAGGAGTGTTCTACGGAACACAGACCCTGCGCCAGTTACTTCACCAAGAAGGAAAGTCCTTGGCGATTCCCGCATTGATGATCCGCGACTGGCCGAGCATGGAGTTGCGCGGTGTTTCCGATGACATCAGCCGCGGACCAATTCCGACACTCGACTACTTGAAATTTCAGATCCGTACGCTGGCCGAATATAAGGTCAACCTTCTCGGCCTCAACATGGAGAACGTATTCGATTTTCAGAGCCAGCCCATCGTTCCGCCGGAGGGCACCCGCGGCGACGTACCGGCTCTGACCCCGGGAGAGGTCAGGGAACTGGTCGCGTACGCCGGGAAATATTTCATCACGCTTTTGCCCGAGCAGCAGGCCTTCGGGCATCTTCATCAGTTCCTGAAGTATGAAATCTATTCCGACATTGCCGAGACTCCGCACGGTCACGTGCTAACGCCATCCAACTCGAAGAGCTACGAATTGATCCGTCGAGTTTACGAGGAGGTCGTTCCGTTATTCCCCGGCCCGTTCTTCCACGTCGGCGCCGACGAAACGGTGGAACTTGGCCAAGGCCAGACTAAATCGCTCGTAGATAAGGAAGGACTCGGGCAGGTGTATCTCGAGCATCTTCAACAGCTCTTCGAAATCATGCGACCCTATCACAAGCGGTTGTTGTTCTGGGGTGACATCGCGCTGAAATATCCGGAGCTTCTCTCTAAGCTGCCCAAGGATATGATCGCCGTGCCCTGGGAGTACAACGCGCAGCCGAGCTACGAGAACATCATTACGCCCTACACCAACACGGGGCTGCGTGTAATCATCGCTCCCGGAGTCAGCAACTGGGGCGCGATCTGGCCCGACTTCGACGTCGCGTTCCACAACATTCGCGATTTTGTGCGCGATGGACAGAAACATCAGGCGCTTGGCCTCCTGAATACCATCTGGCATGACGACGGCGAGACTCTGACGGATATGACATGGCCCGGGCTCGTTTTTGGTGCGGCAGCCGGATGGCAGCCTGGCACGTCGGATATCGACATCTTCAAGGAAAGCTACGATTGGGCGTTCTATCGAATGAATGGCAGCCCTGAGGAGAGCGAGAAGGCCGGTAGTGATTCCATTTTCCGCGACGTGATTGAGAATCTCGACCGCTCGCATACTCTCTTGGCCGCACTCAAAGTTGACAAGGCAAGCAATGAGCGCTTCTGGTCAGACCCCTTCACCAGCGGCGGGTCAACTGCCGCGGCCAAAGCCCTTCCGGCCACCCACGACCTGCGCCTGAGCGCGGAACATGCCATCGAATCTCTCGGCCGCGAGCGGAGAGCAGTGCAGCTTCACCGTGAAACCCTTGACGATCTGCGCTTTGCCGCTTGGAGGCTCGACGCTCTGGGCATGAAGATTCAATTCACATCTGAGATCAATCATTACTACTGGGACGCCTACCAGAATCAGTCCGACCCGGTTCGCGTCCAGCAGGACCTAGACGAGATAATTGATATCAATGGCCGGCTCGAGAGCTTGCGTGACGCAGTCACACAACTCAAAACATCCTACGAGCAAGCATGGGCTCGCGAAAACCATCCCTACTGGCTGGAGAATGTTCTTGTCCGCTACGACCATCTGGCATCGGAGTGCCAGGCGAAAATCGTTGCGGTCCAGGACGCCGAACGCGCCTACGACGCCACCAAGGTCTTGCCGGCGCCCGAGCAATTGGGATTTTTCCTGAAACCCTGAGCGCTCGCGAGACGGAATCCGAAATTCGACTGTCCGCGTCCGAAGTTGGTTGAGAGCACTTTGTGGTTTACGCTGTTCATCGCACTCTATGTTCTCGAATCGCACTGCATGGCATCTGGCTCCGAACGATCTCACGCGGGTCTTGGCTGAAGTCCGCAAGTCAGGTCAGGAAATTCTCGATCTCACCATCTCGAACCCAACCGAAGCCGGCGTGCGCCTTGATGCTGAAGTTGTGCTGGGCGCGCTCGTCAATCTCGAGGCCACGCGCTACGATCCGCAACCGCGCGGCCTTCCAGGAGCCCGCGATGCGGTTTGCCACTATTATCGCGAAGCCCACCGCGTCTTCGACTTGAATCCGGAGCGTCTGATACTGACGACCAGCACCAGTGAGGCTTACTCCTACGTTTTTCGCCTGCTTTGCAATCCTGGCGAGGAAGTCTTGGTTCCCAAGCCAAGTTATCCGCTGTTCGAATTCCTGGCCGATCTTTGCGATGTGAAACTGGCGCCTTACCCGCTGATCTATGATCACGGCTGGCAGATTGACTTCGACTCGCTCTACCGGGCGGCCAGTCCCCGGTCGCGGGCGGTGATTCTCGTTCATCCCAACAATCCGACAGGCTCCTACGTGTCAGCTTCGGAAACTTCCGCCCTGAATTCGTTTTGCCGGGACTACGGAACCGCGTTGATTGTGGATGAGGTGTTTCTCGATTATGCCCACGATGGCGAGCCTCGCCCGAGTTTCGCCTCCAATGTGGATGCATTGACCTTTACCCTCAGCGGAATCTCAAAAATCGCCGCTCTGCCTCAGATGAAGCTGGCATGGCTGGTCATCAGCGGGCCCGAACCGGCTGCCGCCGAAGCGGAAGCCCGCCTGGAAGTGATTGCCGACACTTTCCTCTCGATGAATGCGCCTGTCCAGCTGGCCGCTCCGGTGTTTCTCGAGCAGCGCAAAGTGGTTCAGCCCATCTTGCTGGATCGTTTGCGCGCCAATCTTGCCGAGCTCGACTCGCAGCTGAAGAAACACCCGGCCTGCGTGCGATTGCAAGTCGAAGGAGGATGGTACGTGGTGCTTCGCGTTCCGGCAGTCGGAAGCGACGAAGACCTTGCCATTCGCCTCCTGCGTCACGCGCAGGTCAGCGTCCATCCCGGACACTTCTACGATTTCACCGCTGAAGGTCACTTGATTCTCAGCTTGATCACCGAACCCGAAATTTTCCGGGAAGGCGTCCGCCGCATGCTCGATTACGTTGACCAGTAGAGATCTTCTTGCGTGGTATTCTTTCCCGTTCCACAGGAGTCCCGCATGTCTGTCACGCGTCGGGGATTTATCGAGTCCGCCGTTGTAGCTTCACTCGCCACCAGTCTCAAGGCGTCGGATCCAGCCGCCCAGTCCGGTTCTGCGCGCGCAGCGAACCGGCCAATCATCATCGCCGCCCACAACGGTCTCGACTATCTCGACGATGCGTATGCATTCCTGAAGAGCGGCGGCGACACCCTCGACGCTGCGATTCGCGTGGTCAAAGGTCCTGAAGATGACCCCAACGACGACAGCGTTGGTCTCGGTGGCCTGCCGAACGAAGAAGGAGTCGTCGAGCTCGATGCCTGCTGTATGCACGGCCCGACGCGCCGCGCTGGTTCGGTCGGGGGGGTCCGCAACATCAAGAATGTCTCGATGGTGTCGAAGGCTGTGATGGACCACACCGGCCACGTCATGCTCGTGGGCGAAGGCGCGGAGCGCTTCGCTGTCGCTGTGGGTTTCCCGCGCGAAAACCTTCTCACCGAACGCTCGCGCAAGATCTGGCTACTGTGGAAAGAGAATCATTCTAATGACGACTGGTGGGGCCCGGGCCTCGCCGTTCCAAACTGGAAACCGCCAGTCGTCCCGCAATCCTCGCCACAGTCCGAGCTCGAGAAGCCCAATGACTTCTGGCAAGAACGCATCCAGCAACTTGAAGAACGGGCTGCTCAACTGGGCATCGCGCCGGAATTCCGGATGGCTGCAGTTCGTCGCGTGATCTTCCCGCAGACGGGAACCATCCATTGCTCCGCGCTCAACGACAAGGGAGAAATGTCAGGCATCACAACCACCAGCGGACTTTCCTTTAAACTGCCAGGGCGATGCGGCGATTCGCCGATCATCGGCGCCGGCTGCTACACCGATCAGGACGTCGGCTCTGCCGGAGCGACGGGGAGCGGGGAAGAGAACATCAAGGTGGCCGGGGCGCATACGATTGTCGAGAACTTGAGGAGGGGAATGTCGCCGCAGGAGGCGGGGATGGACGCGCTCAAGCGGATCGTGCGCAACTACAACAATGACATGACCCGCCTTCACTTCATGGATATGACGTACTACATCCTTCGCAAAGATGGCGCTTATGCCTGTGTCTCGTTGTGGGAGGGTTACTCCAAGGGCAATCCTCATGGTATGGCCATCCACGACGGAACTCGCCGGTTGGAGAACTCGGTCGCGCTTTTCAAAGGCTTCTCGCAGGAGTTTCCGCCTTTTCCGGTACCCATGCCAAAGGAGCTGGTCAAGTAGCTAGTCGCCTCTAAGAGCGAAGATATAGGGCGCGAAAATAGAGTCGGCTGAAGGAAATTGGGGCTTGGATTTGGGTAATGTATCAGTTCGAATTTTTGGTGGGGAGCCGTCCATGACAGGCACGCAGGCTTTACGTACAAGTAGTCCCTGGGATGCGGAAAGGAGCGTTGCCTGACCGTAAACAGCGGCCATCGGAGAAGCGAGCGATTCGGGTAGCTCATCGGGCTACGCCCCCTCAGGCCTACCCCATGGATTCGTGATTTTGGCGCTCCCGACTAGGTGTACAATGGGTTAGTCAGGACCGCAGTTTAGGGAATCCGGTTCCCGCGTTCGAGGCTTGAAATGAACGTTCACGTCAGTTACAAGGTCCCAAAAACTCCCGACATCGAAAAAGAAATCAGCCACCAGATTGAAAAAATCCGGAGGCGGCTTCGCGTCTTCCGTCCGGAACTGGTGCATCTGAAGGCGGTTCTCGAACAAGGCTCAGGGCGGGAGGGAACTGACGTTTCACTGAATCTACGGCTGCCTTCGGGCCAGCTTGCGGTTGAGAAGAAAGCGTCGAGTCCAAATGCAGCCATCAAAGCGGCCTTTGAGGACCTGATGCAACAGGTGAACCGGCACAAAGAACTGCTGCGTTCGAGCCATCGCTGGCGGCGGTGGCGGGGCGGTAGCGACTCGGCATCCGGGCCTGAACCGGGTGTGCCGTTCGACCAGACGATGGCAGCGGTGCAGCCAGCCACTATTTCGGCGGATGACATAGGCTCCTACGTCGATGCCAACCTGGCACGCCTGGAGCGGTTCGTGGACCGCGAACTTTACTTCCGCCAGGCCGACGAGGCACATCCCGGCAACGGGCTCTATGCCGCGGACGTGGTCAACGAGGTGATCGCGCGCGCCCTGGGCGACCATGATCGGCCGGAAAAAATGACGCTGGAACCGTGGCTTTATCGCCTGGCACTGGAAGCCATCAAAGACATGACATCGCGGCTGGAGGAAGTGGAGTCTCCGGTGCGGTTGGAAGACAGCCGGCGGCGACAAAACGTGGAAGCTTCCGACGAGCCGACTCTGCAGTTCCACCAGGCCGACGAGGGCTGGACACGCGAAAGCGTGATTGCGGACCGGCGCGTTGCCGACCCCGAGCAAAACGCGTATTCCGACGAGATCACCGCGCTGGTTTACGGGGCGCTCGGCGGCGTGGATCGAACCGACCGCGAGGCCTTCGTTCTTTACGGCATGGAGGGGTTTTCCCTCAGTGAAATTGCCTCCATTACGGGCCGCCATCCCGAGGCGGTTCGAGAATCGGTGGAGCGTGCCCGCGACTGCGTGCGCAAGACACCGAACGTCGCGCGGGAATTCCAAAAGAACCACGATGTTGCCGCTCGAACCTCAATCGCTAAATAACAAGGAGAATTGAGATGATGACACGGGATGAAATCCGTGAGTTAGCCGCATTTCAGGCAGACGAGTCCACAGGAGCCTGCGCGCTCAGCTTCTACTTCCAGCCCGATCCTCCGCAGGACCGCTCGCATCGGAACCAGGCGATTGTCGCCAAGGACGTGGTGAGGCAGGCGCTGAAAAGCCCGGCGGCCCAGGGGAAGAACGGGCCGCTGCATGCCGATCTGGATCGGGTGCTGGAGGTGGCCTCGAACCTGCGCGGGCCGCAGGGGAAGGCAATCTTTGCCTGCTCGGCGAAGAAGATGTGGAAGGAATTCGACCTGCCGCCGTACCTGGGAGCGACACGGATCTACCTGCAGTCGCGTTTTCAGCTCAAACCGCTGGCGGCATTGCTGGGTGCGCAACCCACACTGGCGGTGGCGATCGTAGACCGGCAGAGGGCGCGGTTTTTCGATCTGCGGCTGGATGACCTGCGCGAGGGCTCGTCAATTATGCACCTGCTTTCGCGGGGGTCGGCCAGTGACGGTTATAAAGGATACGACGGCGGGCATGCGGAGCGGCGGATCGCGGACGAAGCGGCGCAACACTTCAAGGCGGTGGCCGAGCGGCTGCGGGCGGAACTGGAGAAAGGTATCTGGGAGCGGCTGATCGTGGGCTGCCAGGATGCGAATTGGGCCGAGTTCGAGTCTCATCTTCATCCTTATGTCAAGCAGCGATTGATCGGGCGTTTCTCGGCGGATGTCGCGAGCGTTTCGAATGAGCAGATCCGGATTCTCGCCGGGGCAATCCTCAAGACCTGGATTCGCGAGCGGGGCGCGGCCAAACTGAACCAGGCGCTCGACAATGCGCGAGCCAATGGACGGGGCGTCAGCGGCCTGCGCCGCGTTCTGCAGGCAGTGGAAGCCGGGGAAGTGCAGGCGCTGTTCCTGAGCGAAAACTATTCCGCGCATGCCGTGGAATGCCCGCATTGCGGGCACCTCGACGCGCACCTGGTGCCGCAATGCGTAGCCTGCGGACGCGCCACGCGGGAACTCAACGACGTCTGTGAGGCCATCATTCCAACGGCGATCCGTCGCGATATCGAGCTGTTTTATCTGAAAGACCACCCGGAACTGGACCGGGCGGGGAACATCGCCGCGTTGCTCCGGTTCCGGTCGGACCAGAGCAGCACGGGGAAATTTGCGGTGGCATCGTAAGAACAGTTCCCATTTCTCAGTTCCCGGTTCGCGGTTCTCAGTAGGGGCGGAGCGAGGCCGAACACGAACTGCGCAGGGCCGCGAGTTCCGGAGGCCTATTTTGAGATACTGAAGGCCGGGGACTGAGAGTTCAGAATGATCCACAAGATTCTTACGGTTGGGCCGCTGCAGTGCAATTGCTCGATCATTGGCGATGAGACCACGCACGAAGCGATGGTCATTGATCCCGGGGACGATGTTGACCAAATTGTTGCCATCCTGAAAGAGAGCAAACTCAACGTAAAGCAGATCGTCATCACTCATGCGCACATTGACCATGTGGGCGGAGCGATGAAGTTGCGCGCGCAAACAGGCGCTCCGATTCTGCTGAACCAGAACGACCATGCGCTGCTGAAGATGCTAGATGTGCAGGCGAGTTGGCTGGGCATGCGGCCGCCCGAGAAAGTGGAAATTGAAGGCGACCTGAAACATGGCCAGAAAGTGGAAGCCGGCAGCCTGTCGGCGGACGTGATGCACACTCCCGGCCATACCGAGGGCAGCGTCTGCCTTTATTTTTCCGCCGAGAAGTTATTGATCGCGGGAGATACGCTGTTCGCGCGCAGCATTGGACGCACCGACCTGCCGGGAGGATCGTTCGAGAAGATTATCCGGTCGCTCCACGACCGGGTGCTCGTTCTGCCCGACGAAACGATTGTGATTCCCGGGCACGGCCCGATGACAACGATTGGGGAGGAAAAGGAAGAGAATCCGTTTGTAAATCGGTAGACCAACTGCAACCCGTCGTGATCGAGCGGTCAACCGGATGCAAGAGCATCGAGGCTCAACCAGAACGCTCCGCTGAACCAAACAGAGGTCGCAAGCCGGCTTGGTCACGCGGCCAGATCAATCATCCAATGGCCAGCATTTCCGGGTCACAAGTACCGCGTGACCTAGCTCACTGACAAGACAGATAAATTTGGCGTGGAATCAGCCGAATTCATCCGCCTCTTCGAGGAGAATCCCTGCTCGCTGAGAAGCAACACCCCTGGAGGCGAATGTTCCTGAGTATGCGGAAATGTACGCCACTGAAACAGTGTGTCTGAGAGAGGAGGCCAATCCATGTTTCCAATGAGATTCATCCCAATCGTGGTTCTCGTTATATTGCTGAATGCATCCGCCGTCGCAGGGAGCACTTATGCGGTCGGAACCTGCCTGCCGAGCCTGCCGTTTTACAGCACAATCTCGGAAGCGGTCAGCAGTGTTCCTTCCGGCTCTACGATCAAGGTGTGCCCGGGCAGTTATGCGGAGCAGATTCTAATTACGCAACCATTGACTCTGGAAGGGATCAGGTCGGGAGGTAGCGACATGCCGTTGATCTTTCCGCCCTTCGGGGGAATTACACAAGTGGTGAATGGACCGGGCGGAACAACGGCGTGCCAGATTCTGGTGCGATCGACCGGTTTGGTGAACATCAGCGGTCTCGGGGTGGAAGGGAGTGGGGCGATTGTCAATAACGGGAGCTATCTCGCGGGTATCGCATACGAGGACGCGTCCGGCACAGTCAGCCACGTAAGTATTCGGAACCAGGTACTGGAGGGATTTGGTGGAATTGGATTCGTGACGGTAACAAACTCTGCTGATGCTCAAACGGTAACAATTGAAGAGAGTCTAATTCGCGGGTTTGATGGTGTGGGAATATGGTCGGCCACGAATGATGGAGCAGGAGTGATGACCACGAATATCAAGACGAATACGATTCGGGGTACACTCAGCAGCTCCATTGGTATTAACGGTCAGAGGAGTGATGGCCTCGTGCAATCTAACGTTGTCAGCAACGTCGGGCAGGGAGTTTATCTTCTCCTCTCCGGAGCAAAAGTTACGACAAATACTATTTCCGTGACGAGTCCTGGAACGGGTGTAAGCGTCGAATCCGGTTCTAGTAGTGTCACAGGCAATCGAATTGACGCGGGGGGCGGACAAGGCGTGGCTTTGTACGACGCGGCAGCCGGGTCCGTAGTGAAGGGAAATACGATCGTGAATTCCTTGACTGCAGTGTTTGGATGCGGCTATGGGACCATTCCACCGGGAGGTCCGGCATCCGGCTTTGCCGTGTCGGGCAACGTCATCATGGACGCCGCCATCGGATTGCAGATGCCTTCCGGCAACACTTCGGCCCCCAATCGGTACTATGCAACCGGATCGGCAGTCGGATACTGCTACTAAATCAGAAAAACCCGCAGCCATGAGGCTGCGGGTTCCAGACGGTGCGAACGGAAACTGAGCTAGGAGCTTACGACCTTTATTTTGCCGCCACCGCTTCCGGCAGCCGGGTTGTGGTCGGTGGTAAGGGTGTAGGTGTAGGTTCCGGCGCCGACATTGCTAGTGTGGGCGGAGTTTCCGGCTGCCCTTCCGACCTGATTGAGAGCGGGGCTAAAGGGATTGTTGCCGCCGCCCCAGCCGACGCCGTAGGAGTGGGGATCGAGGTTGACCATTTCGAGCGTGCCACCGACGGGAATAACGGCGGGGTCGGGAGTGGAGAAACCGGCGCCGGCCGTATAGGTAATCTGGACATAGAGCGGACCGCCGCCCACCTGAATCGCAAAAGGTCCGTAGGTTGAGCCCCCGACGGCAGTAATCGTGTAGTTGACACTGCCGTTGACCGCCTGCGGTTGCTGCTGCGCACTGGTGTTCTGATTGAGAAGGTTGGTGATGTTGTCGAAGAGCTTCGGGCCCGGGGCATTTGCGTTGAAAGTAATGTTGATGGTGGCTCCGGAATTGTTGACAAACTCGACAGGCGTGCCGCTTGAAAGGATCACTCCCTGGGGCGACGGAGTAAAGGTCGAGTCGATGGTAATAACCTCAACTGATTCGATTTTGGGCATGATGCGCGCTGTGGCCATGGCTGACTCCTCCGAATTGAATTGAGAAACGAGGCCCGAAGAACGATTCCCTGTCAGCAAAAAACCATTATGTAGCCTCGTAAATCAGTTTCAATCGGATAGAAAGACCAGCGGAAAATGCCGCCGGGTCGTTCTGTTAGAACCGCAGGACAGCTAATTGCCGCCGGAATGAAACCTGGGGTCCGACAACAAGCCTTGCAAGGCGGGAACGGTTTTCAGATCCGCCAGGCTATAGCCTTTCTGCAAACTCTTCTCGATGTACTGTAACGCCTGGGCACGGTCGCCCAGTTCTTCGTATGCCTCGCCGACGTTTTCCAGAACATTAGGATCGTCGGGAGAGAGAGCGAGTGCCGATTGTAAGTGAGAAATGGCCTTGTCGCGCAGCTTTTTTTTGGCGTAAAGCAGGCCTAGAGTGGATTGGGCAATGGCATCGCGGGGCGTCGTTTCGGTGGCTTGCTCGACGAGCAGGAGTTCGCGGTCCCGGGCTTTGGCAGCCTTGTCCTTGTCTTTGAGGCCCTCATAAGCAAACGCCAAATTGCCCCAAACAAGGTATTCACGGTCGTTGAGTTGTAAGGCCTTTTCCTCGGTGGCGGCGGCTTCGGAATACTTCTGTTCTTGCAGGTAAAGATAGCCAAGATTGGCATAGGCGGGATAGCTCGGCTCGAGGGCGATCGACTTCTGATATACCCGCTCCGCATCGGCGTAGTGTTTCTCTCCCATGTCGCTGTAGACCGCGCCCAGATTGAGGTAAAGGGGCGCATTGTCGGGAGTAAGTTGAATGGCGTGCTTATACTGCGTGACGGATTCCTCATAGCGCTGGTGGTCGTCGAGGAAACTGGCGTACGAGTTATATCCGTCCCAATCGTCAGGGCGGAGAGCAATCGCCTTCTGGAAAGTGGCTTCGGCGTCGGCAGGTCGTCCAGCGCTTTCATAGGAGCGGGCCAGGCCGAGCAAGGCATCGGCGCTGCGCGGGTCGAGTTGCAGGGCGCGCTGGTATTCCTGCAAGGCGAGGTCGTATTTTCCCGTGCTGCGATGGATGTGGCCGAGCGTGACGTAAACGGCGGGGAGACGATCATCGAGTTGCGCCGCTTTATTGCAGTTGGCGAGGGCCTCGTCGGTCCATTTAGGGTTTTTGTCGAGCTGATACTTGAGGCGGTAGGCTTCGCCAAGCTGGGCGTAGCCGAGAGCGAAGCGGGGATCGACTTTGACGGCGCTCTCGAGAGCGGTGATGGCGAGATCGAGATTGCCGGGCTTGTCATAGCGCTGGGTATAGCCGAGAGCTTTCAGGTAAGACTCGTAAGCGCCGGCATTGACGGCGCCGCCCATGGCGCGGAGCATGTCGGGGGTGACTTCGATCCGCATCAGTTTGGCGACGCGGGCGACGGCTTCGTCTTCGAGGGAAGAGAAGTCTCCGGCGCGATCCTCGAGCATGAAGGAGCCGATCTGGCGCAGGTTCCTGGTGTCGATGAGATTCACGGTCATGCGGATAGTCTGGCCCTGGCGCTGCAAGCTGCCTTCAATGGCGATGGTCGCGCCCAACTCCCGAAGAGCGGCAGAGGGATCACTGATCTTTAGGCGTCGCACCTCGCCGGCGGGCACGACCCACAACGACTGTTTGCCGACTTCGAGATTGGTCAGGTGGCTGGAGAGGCTGTCCATGAGCCCGGCGGATACGGCCTCGTTGGCGGGATCGCTGCCGACGTTCTCGAAGGGCAGCACGGCAATGTGATCTTCGCCGCGGGTGAACCATGCGGAGATACGCTCGCGGACGGGCGGCAGAAATGAGAGAAGGGCAGCGACGATGGCCACAATGCCGACGGCAACAAGCGCGCGCTGCCACTTCGAGACCCGCGCCGTTCCTCCCCACATGGGACGCGAGGCGTGCTCGATCTGCTCGCGCAGTTCCCTGGCAGTAAGTGTCGAGGGCCGCACTCCGGAGGAGCGGTGCACGCCCGAAGACGGTTTTCCAGGGAGGACTGCAGGCGAGGGATCGAGCTGACTCTGGTACTCCTGCAGATCGGCGAGCAATTCACGACAGGTCTGGTAGCGGGTGGCGGGATCTTTGGAAAGCGTGCGATAGATGATACGCAGAATTTCGAGCGGGACCTCGTCCATGGGGCGCGGCGGCTCGTTGAGGATGGCGAACACAGTGGCGGCCGGAGAGTCGCGGTGAAAGGGATTCCTGGCCGTGAGCATTTCGGCGAGTACGACGCCGATAGCCCAGATATCGGTGCGCTGGTCGACGCCGGGCTGGCCGGTGGTTTGCTCGGGTGACATGTAGCCGAGGGTGCCGGCGGTGCTCAGGCTCTGCGTGCTGCCGCCGGAGGCGGCGAGGCGAGCGAGTCCGAAATCGACGATCTTGATCACGCCACGATGGGTGACGATGACGTTGGAAGGCTTGATATCACGATGCACAATGGCACCGGCGTGGGCTGCGGCCAGACCCTCCGTCATCTGAATGGCGATATGGACGGCTTGCGGAACCGGAAGCGGGCCGCGAAAGAGCTTTCGTGTGAGGGTTTCGCCCTCGTAGTAGGCCATGACGATGAAGGAGCGGCCCTGGTGCTCCTCCATGCCGTGGATGACGCCGATGTTGATATGGTCGAGCGAGGAGGCGGTACGGGCCTCGCGGAGAAAGCGATCTCTGTCTTCGGGGTTGGAAACGATTTGGTCAGGAAGAAACTTGAGAGCGACGGTGCGCTCGAGTCTGGTGTCGAGGGCGCGATAAACGACACCCATGCCTCCGGAGCCAGCCAGGCCCAGGATCTTATAGTTGCCGATAACATCTCCGGGCGACAGTGTGGCAGTTGGGTTCGACACGGAGCGTTCCCTGAGGGTGTTCAACGCATGAGAGCAGATCTGGTCAGGACATCATGGCTGAACGAAAAGCTTCCCCAGCAGACGATGATACGCTACCGCAATTTGAGGCGGCGGAAAAGTGGCGTTGGAGGTATGGGAGGAGCCGCCAGAGCTCTTGTAGGGCAGGGAATGGCCGGCGGCTTTTGCGTGGATGTTTCCGAACGGCGGTTGGTGTAAACTTCCGTGACCCGGAAGCTGGGGAAGTGAACTGTTCCGGAAGCTGGGGGAGCCAATGCAGGTGCGTCTGGAAAGCCGGCCGGTAGGGGATGTGCTGGTGGTGCAATGCCATGGCAGGATCGTGGCAGGAAATGAAGTGTTTACCGTGCATTCCTTTGTGGGCGATTCGATTGTGAAGTATGGCGACGTGGTGATGGAACTCGACCATGTGGAGTTCATCGACAGCAGCGGACTGGGAGCGCTGGTGCGCCTGATGCAGACGGCGCGAGCAAAGGGCGGCGACCTGAAACTCAGCGGAGTGGGGGAGCGAACGCGCAAGACGCTGCAGATGACGGGGCTGGCAACACAATTCGAAATCTATGACACAGTGGAAGAGGCGATTACGGCCGCTTATCTGGGTTCGCGTTATTCGCGGGCCAAGGTGGGAGATGCGCGCTCGCGCATCCTGTGCGTTTACGAATCGATGGATGTGAGGACCTTTCTGAGAGAGGTTTTGTGCGGCGCGGGCTACAACGCCCTGACCACGTCGACCATGGAAGACGCGCGTATTCTGCTCAAGGCGACGAAGGCAAAAATGGTAGTGATGTCGTCGCGCATGCAGTCGGTGTATGGGAAGCCAACGCGCACGATTCTGAAGGAAATTGATCCCGGGGTGTCGATCGTCGTGCTGGACGAGGACTTTTCCTCACAGGACCCGGGAGAGGCAGCGGAAAAGCTGCTGAGTTCTATTGGCAGCCAGCAGCAGAGCGCGTGAGGCAATTGAGCGCCAGCGTCAAGTTGGGGCCTGCGCTGACGGCGGACGCTAACGCCAGTGATGACGGGCAGCAGGGCCGGGAATACCTGGCGGCGAAAGCGCGTCAACAGGTGAGGAAGCGACGAGAACGCCTTCGCCTGCAAGAAAAATCCGGGCTTGTTCGAAGGTGACGCCGAAGGAAATACCGCGAAATTTTCCTTTGCCTGCCTGCGTAATGATTCCGAGCACTTCACCACGGTCAGAAATCACCGGACTGCCGCTCATGCCCTCCACGACCACGATGTTGGTGGCAAAGTCGCAGCGGCATCCATCGTGCCGCCGATAGTCCTCCTGCCCGGTAATGCGCCCCGAATTGACGAGGGGGGCAAGCACCCAACCTGTGAAGCCGGTAATCGAAACGGGCTCGGCGGGGGCGACGGCACGAAAGCGGAGAGGGGCCGCGCGAATGTAACCGAGGTCGCGCGGATTGTCAGCCGGCTGAATGCGGCACACCGCGAGATCGAGCAGCTCGTTCAAATGGCACCGAGCCAGCAGGAATCTCCGCAAGCTGCCGGCGCGGATCCAATCGTCAGTCGGAACCATGACACTTAAGGTGCAATTGGAATGGGCCTGCTGTATGACGTGGGCGGCGGTGATGAGCGTGCCGCCAGAATCGGCGATCAGCCCGGTTCCGCGAACGTAGGTGCGGAATGCCAGATTGTTCTCGGTACATAGAAGAGGAACGGCGGCGCGAAGGGCGGCCGGAGCCGCGTCGGGCGGGGGAAGTGCCAGCCCCCAGCGGGCGAGGCCGAACAGGGCGACGAGAATTGTTTTTTGCCAGTCCACGATAGGTGCGTCGCTGCCGATTGTAGTCCGCTTACGAGCGGGGAAAGCACCCCCTTGAAGATTCAGGCGGCGGTTACGAATAGCACGAGCAGGCCATGAAGAGTTCTAGGGTAAGTCAGCGCTCCGAGTGCAGAAGCGCTGCGCGAAACGGGAGAGTACACCTGCTTTTCTACCGTTGGAGTGTAATAGGCTGCGCAGGTTTGTTAGTATTACATTTCGGAGCAAGTTAACTTATTGCATTCAAAGAGGGTTGCCAGTACAAACCCCGAGTAGTTTGGCCACTTGGATGCGAGATTGCGGGTAGTTTCTGTCCCCCTTTGACGCGAAAGCCCAGGAGGTTTTCTTGAGCCCCGAGAATGCCAATCCGGTGCGCCGCAGACGCACTTGGTACCGACGTCAGATCCGGAATCGGCGCATCATTCTTGTCGCCGTGGCCGTGCTGGCGGTCGTGGCCCTAGTCAGTTGGCAGGGCCCAGCCCTGTTTCCAATGGAAATGGCGGAGCCTTCGCCCACCCGGCTGCGCCCGCAACGTGAAGCGACGCCTGAAGAACTGGGCAAGATGGCGGAACACGGCGATGCCGAGGCCCAATGGCGGCTCGGGAACCTTCACCGGGATGGAGACGGGGTGCGGCAGAGCGATGTGGAGGCGATCGAGTGGTTCCGGCGTGCTGCCGAGCAAAAATACGTTCCTGCGCTCTCTGCGCTTGGCTTGCAATACTGGTCGGGCCGCGGAGTCAAGCAGGACTACAACAAGGCCTACTTCTGGTATGACGTGGCGCTTGCCCAAGGCGATGAAAACGCCGAATCGCAGCTCCGGGAACTTTCGACGGAGTTGACGCCGGAAGAAGTGGCCACTGCCCATCAACAGGCCAAAGACTGGCTGCAAGCCCACAGTTGCACAATCGAGCATCCCTAGCGGCTGCGGAACCCGGTGCCTGGTTCTCTGCCGTTACGGTGGTTCCGTTTGTGTTTACCCGCGGCCTTAACGGCGCCGGGGAAATGCCGGTCGGGGCAGCGGCCCGGCCCGACTCTTTCCATTTGTCGAAGCAGGATCCGCACGAGACGGGGCCGACCTTAAGCCCCAGCCTCCACAGGCAATGTTTCGGGTATAAGAAAAAACACACTTCCAGTGCAAAAAACCTCAGATTCTTCTGGACGAGGCATGAGGATTCGTGTAGCGTGCACCTGTCACTTAAACCGAGAGTTGGAGCGTATCTTAACCGGGCGGAAACAGGCGACTGGCTTGGGATTCGAGGCATCGGGGAAGTGCAATATTTTTCCTTCTTTGTGATGAAAATCGGTGTTCGCTTCTGGTAGTATGATCGGTCGCCTCTGTTAAAGACCTGCATTCAAAAAGGGTTGCATACAAAGCCAGGGGCCACAAATTGGATGTTTAGGTGCAGGAAAGAAGTTAGTAGTTGTCTGCCTGCTGACCCGAATGTAAGGAGAGTGCATTCTGATCGACCGTGCGAACGAGGGAAGTGTGCGGCGTAGGCGAAGCTGGTATAGGCGTCGTCTCAAGGTCCAGCGGATTCTGGTTGGTTCGATAGCGTTGATAGCGATTGCCGCGTTCTGCTGGCAATCGGCCGACCGCTATTTTTCACATCCTTCCGGACAAGAATCGCAGTCTGGATCGGACTCGTTCTGGGCCAGGGCCACCCGGCAAGACCTTGGTTTTGTCTCGAGGAAATCGAGCAACCGCCGTGTGTATCCGACGCGGGTTCCGGGGGTTTATCCGTACTCGGTGGTACCGGGCGGGCTGAACAGCAGCGCATCCCTGCGGCAAGCGGCGACGAGCGATAAGGCAGTTTCCCGTCATTTTGCAAAGTTCGATTACAACCATGCTCACCTGATTCGGCTGTCGGCGCCGCGAGAGGTTTACGTTTCCTATCGTATTCGCGACACCATCTTCTGGACGCAGAAGCGGATTCGCCTGCAGGCTGGTGAGTTGCTGCTGACGGATGGCAACATAACGGCGCGCGCGAAGTGTGGCAATCAGGTTTCCGATACGGCGAAGCCCGATGTTTCAAGCGAGGAACCGGAAGAGGATGTTCTGGACCAACCCGTGGCGCTCGAGCCGCTTGGTCCCGCGTTACCGTTGCGAGCCGAGCTGCAGGCACCCGATTTACCGGGAGGCCAGCCAGCGGCTCCGGGTTTATTTGCGAATAACTTCAGCTTTCCGTACGTTCCCTTCAATCTGCCGCTTCCGCCGAGGAGTTGCGCGCTGCCGAGCGAGGCCGGAAATCCGGCTTGCAAGAAGCACCACAAGCCAATGGTCCCCGAACCTTCCACATTGATTCTGTTGGGGTCTGGGCTGGCAGCCATCGGCCGGCGCTACCGAAAGAATCTGCTGGGAGCGTAGGCACACGGGTCGAACCGCAATTTGGTACTAAGACTTCCGAGTAATTTTCCCATCCTCGCAGCTGCTAGACTTTTCCTATAGTGCTACGAAACATCTATTTCGGAGTCCTGCTTTTGGTTTTGGCTGTCTCGCTGGCGGCGGCCCAGAAGAACGCGACCATCGAGCACGTTCAGGTACGCGGTAACGGGGACGCAATCGAAGTCGAAATTCAGACTTCCGGGGCGGAGGTTGCACCCAACACGCAGTCGCTGACGGCTCCAGACCGAATTGTGATCGATTTTCCGGGAGCTTCTCCTTCGGCGGGATTACGGGCGCAAGCAGTAAATCGCGGGGCTCTGAAGAGTGTCCGAACCGGCCTGTTCTCGAACAATCCTCCGATCACGCGAATTGTGCTCGACCTGGCGGGGGCACAGTCGTACCAGATTTCGACGGCGCAAAATGCGGTGGTGGTCAAGCTGGGCGCGGGAAATGCAGCTCAGAGCCGCGGCCCGAGTCCTCGACCGGGAACCGTGCAGCTGCGGGAGACGGCGCTGGTGACAGGTGCGACTGCGGCGACGCCTGCGAAACTTGTAAAGACCAATCTCTCCGCGAACCCGTCGGCGGGGAGTGAGTTGGTGGCGAAGAAGGCATCTGCCAATCAGATATTTGCCTCTCCGGCTGCGGGCAGCGACCCTGGGACGAGTGCTGAAGCAGATCCAACTCCGGTGGAACCACCGAAGCCGGTGGTAAATGTTTCGTTCGAAAACGGAATGCTGAGCATTCGCGCGGAGAAAGCGACGCTTTCGCAGGTGCTCTTCGAAGTGCAACAGAAGACGCAAGCGGAAGTGGCGATTCCGGCGGGAGCGGAGCGGGAAGAAATTGTGGTGAATCTTGGCCCAGGGCCGGCGCGCGATGTGCTCAGCGCGCTGCTGAATGGCTCGCCTTACAACTTCATTTTTGTCGGCAATGAACTCACCTTGCAGCGCGTCATTCTGACGCGGCGCGATCCGAACGTCTTCTAGGGTTCGCGATTTCCCCGACGAATCGAATTTCATTTGTTGGTCTGGTGGTCTTTTCCGCGCCGTCCGGTTGCCGTGGCGGGCACCGCACACGTCGGCTCTTTCGACAACTCCTCCCGGTGCGAAAGATCGATACTGTGGCGTTCGAGGGCTACGGTGGGGTGATAAGGCGGACGGGGACGGCGGAGGGGCCGTTGCCGTATATCGGCGTCCCATTGGAATCGGTGCCGCAGCCAATCTGGTTAATGATGGTGGCGGGGATCTCGTTGGCGCTGTTAGGCCCTGCGTACGGCAAGAGCCCAGATTGAGGGTTCAGGAATACTTGCAGGAAACCTATCACGTTGACCGTTTGCGAACCGGGCGGGCCTCCGGCCGTTTGATCATAGACCGGAACTGTCACCAGGGAATCGCTGACCATAACATCCTGATTTCGAGTGCTCGTAATTGGGTTCTGCTTTCCTGCCAGGAATTCGAATGGCGGAGTTATAGATGCGGGAGGGAGGGCGGGCGGCGTGGTCTCGCCCACGAGGCTGTCCGTATCCTGAATGTTGCCGTTGTAGTGAATGAGGCACTCGACGGCGGTCACCGTGTCAAGGTCCCGGGCGGGGTAACCAGCCGTGTGAACATTAATGTCTGCATTCCTGCCGCAGGGAATGGGATTCGGAACGCATGCCGCAATAGCAGTCTGGTAGTCGGTGGTAAGCGTGCTGCTGCAAGCGGGGAGAGAGGTAGTGGGAACATTGAAGTTCGTGCCACTGATTTCTCCGCCATAGTAGCGGCCGGCGACGGGCGCCGACGTGTAGGGCTGGCTAAACAGTCCATCGGTATTGGGCGAAGGATTTGTGGGACTGACGGGAGCCAGATTGGGCCACTGCTGACCGATCAAGTTGGCGTTCTCGATAGTTCCGTGACGCCGGTCGAAAATTGGATTGCCCGTCGTCTGCGTGGGATCGAGGTTGGGGAGGAGCCAGGGCTTTACGCAGACAGGCGCGACGGGGGCGGCGGGATCGCGGCGCGTGGACAAGCCGGCGGGATTGTAGGCTTCGGCGGTGGCGGATGCTGACGCTGTGAGCTGTTTGCTCCAGAAACGTAGGAAGAATGTCGGCAGATCGGTCCTGGTTACTTGAACGGTGACACGGGGGTTACTGACGTCGGTGTCTCTGAAACAGACGCTGATGCTCAGGCCGGGTCCGCAGGTCGGGCTGGCGCCGCCAGGGGGGACCAGATTCTTGCCACCGATCGGATCACTGGCCGCTACCTGCATTGCGACCGCGGTGGCGAGGTTCTCGGTGCCGGCAGTGTCGAAGGCAGTGGAGAGAGGAATATTGCCATCGGAGGACGTCAAGCCTGAATTAGCCAAGACCCGGGCGGCGGCGAGAGCGGCTCCATCGGCGGCGAGTTGAGCTTCACTGCGTGCGGTATAGAGGGTAGTGAGATCGATCGCCAACGCGGCCATTACGATCACAACCGACGCCATGAATACCGCGACCAGGGTAATGACAAGGCCCTGTTCGTTCCGGAACGAGTTATTAAGCGAGCGTCGCAAGCATCCTCACATCTGGTTGTGGGCGGTGGCGGACTCGGAGATCGTTGTGCTGGCCGAGTAACTGTTGGAGCCGGGAAATATAAGCTGGATTACGCTGTTAAAGCGCCAGTTATAAGGATAGGTGACGGTGACGGTGGTGCCAACTACCGAGAGTTGCCCTGCGCCGGTAGCGGCTACCCATCCGCGGTTGACGGTGATGACTAGATTGTCGGTGGGGAAAAGACTGGAGCAGTTCTTGATGGTATAGGTCCAGGTAAGAGCTGGCGCCGGTCCCGCGGCAGTACCGGGAGGAGTGCAAGCTGCTGTGAGCACGCCACTCTGACTCAGAGAGTTGAAGACGGCATCGACGACGGGCACAAGGGAATCGGGATTGGTGGTTGAGCCGGCAGCAGGCAAAAGGTCACTGGTGGGCTGGGCGGCGGCGATGATTGCGCCTTCCTGCGCGGCCTGCTCAATTTTCTGCTTCTGATTGAAGGCGCCGCCGAAGTCGTAAATGCCGACGATGAAAACCACCAGCAGGGGCAGTGCGATAGCAAATTCGAGAATGGCCGATCCCTCAGTTTGCCGCAAAAGGGTGCAGGCACCGATACCCGAACCATGCCAGAAAGCCCTTGCGCGAGTACGCACTCAGTTCTCCATCCTGGTCTGCGCCTGAGCGGTGAGTTTGATTGTGCTCAGATTCAGGGAGGTGAAAGGCAAGTAGAACTGGTAGGGGTATTGGAACCTAACCACCATTCCGCAGAGCTGCGACGGGGTGGGAGTGGGTGGCGTCAGTGAAGGGCAGGCCGTAAGCGGCGAGGTGACAGGCGTGGAATTCAGCATGACCTGCTGGCAGACCGTGATTTTGTAGCCCGGAGAAATGGTGCAGGGACCCGACGTGGTGCCGGCAATGATCTGCGAGGGCGCGATGCTGGAAGCCTGCATGACGTTGGCGACCGCGGCGTCAACGGCGGCTCCCCC
>Ga0335080_10001031_pt1 | contig 26655 bp, 29 predicted proteins | sample Lox_Sample_34_FD_206720 | JGI IMG/M metagenome (GOLD analysis project Ga0335080, IMG submission 206720) | Soil microbial communities from Loxahatchee National Wildlife Refuge, Florida, United States - Lox_Sample_3.4 | ecosystem: Environmental > Terrestrial > Soil > Wetlands | place: USA... | reverse complement strand
AAGCCCGAGTTAGTGCGAGGCCGAGCGAAGGCCGCCCTGAGCGAGGGCGCAAGGCGCGAAGGGCCGCGCAGCGAGCCGCAGGCGAGCGAAGGCAATGGATCCGGAGACGGGTTTTCCCGAGCAAGCCCGAGTTAGTGCGAGGCCGAGCGAAGGCCGCCCTGAGCGAGGGCGCAAGGCGCGAAGGGCCGCGCAGCGAGCCGCAGGCGAGCGAAGAGTGGGTGGCCGCGCCAAGCGCGGCCGGGCCCCACTAAGGCTCGAAGTCGCGCACCTTGCGGGCGATCACGGCCACGTGGAAGAGCGGCGTGCCGTGAGTCGAGAAGCGGTGCCGGTAGCGCTGCTGGTGGGCGATGTTCATCGCGCCGCTCGCGATCATGCGGTGCACGAGCCGCGCGAAGCGCGAGTCGCGACCGCCTTCGGCGGTCTCTGCGTTCAGGTGGAAGGCGGCCCAGCCGTCGGGCGCGAGCAAGTTGAAGGCCTCGGTGAACGCATTCGGCGCGGGCTCTTCGGCGGCCAGCGCGTCGACGCACGTGAGACAGTTGAAGTCGTAGGCCATCAGCTCGTCGCGGTGACTCTCGGAGAGCCGCCGCATGTCGAGCACGAGAAAGTCGCGGTACACGTCCGGGTGATCGCGCTCGACCGCCGCCGCCGTCACCGTGTTGGCGTCCACGCCCACGATCTCGTTCACGCCCAGGGCCGCGAGCTCCTCGCCCATCCAGCCATTGCCGGCGAACAGATCGATCACGCGCAGGTCTTGCGGGCGCACTTTGGCCGCGCGCAGCTGGCGATCGAGCAAGTGACACAGCGCACCCGGCGCGTTGCCGCGCAGCAGGCTGCGGACCAGGTGTTCGAACACGCCCGGCCACTCCCACAGTCGCGCGTCGCCGCGGAAGCGCACCTGGCGCAGCACGCCGCCGTCCTCGACCAGGCAGTAGCCGGCCTCGCGACCGTCGGACGCCGAGGCATCGGGCAGGCGAACGTCACGGGTCGGCGCGGAGCGGAGCGAGACGGCGCGCAGGGGCGACTCGGCGGAAGCACTCATCGCGTCTCCAGTTCTTCGACGAGGCGGCAGCGCCCGGGGGGGAAGGGAACGCGTGCCGGGGGGTCGGTACAGGGTTGGATATAGGAGAGATGCCGGTTTCAGTAAAGGGTTCCGGCGGATGGATCATGTCGGATCCTTGCTGTGGACGACGATGGCGTACCCTTCGTTCATGGCGAATCGCACGGTCGTGATCAGCGGTGGAACGGGGGCGCTCGGGCAAGCGGTGGTCAGGCGCTTTCTGGCGTCGGACGACCGCGTGATCGTGCCGTGGATCGTGAAGCGCGAGGTCGAGGTGATCGAGGCCACCTACGCCGACGCACTCCGCGGCCAGAAACTCGTTCTGGTCGAGGCCGACGTCGCGGAAGACACCGGTGCGACTCGCGTTGCGAAGGCTGCAGGCACGGCCGAGGTGCTCGTGAACGGCGTCGGCGGCTACGGCGGGGGAAAACCGCTGCACGAGACCGAGCTCGAGCTCTGGGACCGCATGTACCGCATGAACGTGCGCACGGCCGTCGCGCTGGCGCGCGCGCTGCTGCCCGGGATGCTGGCGCGCGGTCGGGGTCTCGTCGTGAACGTCGGTTCACGTGCGGCGCTGGATCTCCCGGCGGGGCTCAGCGCCTACGCCGCGGTGAAGGGCGCGGTGCTGTCTCTCTCCGAGATCCTGCAGAAAGAGGTGGGGGAGCGGCACGTGCGCGTGAACACGATCGTGCCCACCACGATCGATACGCCGGCGAATCGGGCAGCGATGCCGAATGCGGATTTCTCGCACTGGACGCCGCCCGCGGCGATCGCCGAGGTGATTCACTGGCTGGCGAGCGACGCCGGTGCGACCGTGCGCGGCGCGCTGGTTCCGGTCTAGCGCTTCGCCTCGCGCTCGCGCAGGAACGAGTTGGCGAGCGCGTCCACGTATTCGTTCCAGCGCGAGCCGTCGTGGGCGCGGATCCAGACCAGCGACACATTTCGGTGTGACTGGGCGAGCCGCCACAGCGTCTGCACCAGCTCGAGGTTCGCGATCGGCCCGGACTTCCGCCGCCAGCCGCGCCGCTCCCAGCCGGCGGCCCACTCGTTGATCGTCTTCACGCAGATCTCGCTGTCCGAGTGGACAGTGACTCGCGCGTCCTCGGGCAGCGCGCGGTAAGCCTCGACCAGCGCCGTCAGCTCCATGCGGTTGTTGGTGGTCGCCGGGTCGCTGCCGTATCTCTCGCTGCGCACGCGATCGCCCTCGACCCACACGTAGGCCCAGCCGCCCGGGCCGGGATTGCCTTCGCACGCCCCGTCGGTGAACACGCCTTGCTTCGGGCCGGCGCTGTAGCGCGCGAGCACTTCCTCGGGCTTGAGCAGGGGACCGTTCCGCTTCGAACTCATCGGGGCGTTTGGTTTACACTTCTCCCGCGCGGCGCGCACGGGCGGCACGCGCAACTCGGGAGAGACACATGGCCAAGGAGTTCGAGATCACGGACGAGATGCGCGCGCAGATCGGGCGCGAGTCGCCGCCCTGGATCCACGAAGTGACGACCACCAGCGTGCGCGCGTTCGCGCGCGGCGTGGGCTACACCGACCCCGTCTACTTCGACCTCGACGCCGCGCACAAGGCGGGCTACCGCAGCCTGCCCGCGCCGCCCACCTATCTGGGCACGCCGGTGTTCATCCCCGGCCGCTCCAGCGACACCTTCAGCGGGCCCGCCGAAGGCCAGCCGGCGATCAAGCACGGTCTGCCCGGGCTGCTCGACGGCGGCACCGAGACCGAGTATTTCGCGGAGATCTGCGCCGGCGACACGCTGGTCGTGGTGAGCAAGGTCGCGGGCCTCGACGTCCGCGAGAGCAAGTCATTGGGCAAGATGCTGCTCGTCAGCAACGAGACCACCTACACCGACCAGAAGACGGGCAAGCTCGTCGCGCGCCAGCGCGGCCAGGCGATCTTCTACTAGGAGCGAGCGATGGCAGTCACTTGGGATGCGGTGCGCGAAGGTCAGGAGCTCCCGATGCTCGAGAAGAGCCCGGGAGTCACTCAGCTCGTGAAGTACGCGGCAGGCTCGGGCGATTTCAACCCGCTGCACCACGACTACGCCTTCCCGCAGTCTAAGCAGATCGGCTCGATCATCGTGCACGGCCGCTTCAAGTACGCGTCGCTCGGCGAGCTGGTCTCGAACTGGCTCGGGCACAACGGCCGGATCAAGAAGCTCTCCTGCCAGTACCGCGGCATGGACACGCCCAACCAGCCCATTCGCTGCAAGGGCGTGGTGAAGCGCAAGTGGGAAGAGCGGGGCGAGAAGCTGGCGCAGCTCGAGATCTGGACCGAGAACGGCAAGGGAGAGCGCACCACGCCGGGCGAAGCCACGGTCCTGTTCCGCTAGCCCGCGCGCCGGCGCAAGACCTCGTAGATCGCGAGCGCGGCGCAGGTCGAGAGATTGAGCGAGCGCAGCGCCGGGTCGGCCATCGGGAAGCCGACGAGTCTCTCGCGGTAGCGCTCGCGCAGTGACTGGGGGAGCCCCGTGCTCTCGCGCCCGAACACGAGCACGGCGCGCGCGCCCAGCGGCGCTTGCCACAGCGTGCGCGTGGCGTCGGCCGAGAAGAAGACCGGCTCACCGAGCTCGGGCAGTGACTTCTCGAGCGTCTCCCAGTCGGGCCAGGTGCGCGGCGCCACGCGCGGCCAGTAGTCCAGGCCCGCGCGGCGCACCGGCCGCGCGGCCAGCGAGAAACCCAGCGGCTCGATCAGGTGGAGCTGCGCGCCCGCGGCGAGGCAGGTCCGGCCGACGTTCCCCGTGTTCCAGGGAATCTCGGGAGAGACCAGCACCACGTGCAGATCGTCGCGAGTCGCGAGCACCCGGCCGCGCATGCCCGCGACGATCGCACGGGAAGCTACCCTGCGGAAAGGAGGCCCGGTGACGCCAGCCGAGACACGCGCGCGGATCGAGCTGCTGGCGCGCGCCGCCGGCATCGCGCGCGCGGGCGTGGTGCGAATCGAGCGCTTTCCCGAGCTCGAGCGCACGCGTGAATGGGTGGCGCGCGGCTATGCCGGTGAGATGCAGTACATCGAGAAGCGCCTGCACGACCGCGAGGACCTGACGCGGCTCCTGCCCGGCGCGAAGAGCGCGCTCGTCGGCGCGGTGCCCTACGACACGGGCGCGCCCGAGTCGAGCGCGCCGCGGGCGAGCGGCAGCGGCTGGGTCTCGCGCTACGCGTGGGGCGAGGACTATCACGCGCGCCTGTTGGATCGGCTCGAGAGCTGGGGGGCGGCGCTCGCGCGCGAGCTTCCCGGAAAGACGTTCCGCTCCTACGTCGACACCGGTCCGGTGCCCGAGCGGCTGCTGGCGGCGCGCGCGGGCCTGGGCTGGATCGGCAAGAACGCGTGCCTGATCGATCCCGAGCTCGGCTCCTATCTCTTTCTCGGCGTGCTCTTGACCGACCTCGAGCTCGATTCCGATGCTCCGATTCTCGATCACTGCGGCAGCTGCCGCGCCTGTCTCGACGCCTGTCCCACGGAGGCGTTTCCCGAGCCGCGCGTGCTCGACGCGCGCCGCTGTATCTCGTATCTCACGATCGAGAAGCGCGGCGCGATTCCCGAGCCGCTGCGCGCGGCCATCGGCACGCACCTGTTCGGCTGCGACGTCTGTCAGGAGGTGTGTCCGTGGAACCAGCGGCGCGCGCGCCCGCTGGCGAACGAGCCCGCGTTCGAGCCGCGGCGCGAGTGGCATGCGCCCGACCTGGCCGAGCTGCTCGCGCTGGACGACGCCGCGCTCGAGGCGCGTCTCGACGACACGGCGCTGGCGCGGACGCGCGCCGCGGGCCTGCGCCGGAACGCGCTCGTGGCGGCGGGGAACTCGGGCGATCCGCGGCTCTTGCCCGCGATCGAGCGCTGGCTCGGCGCGCCCGACGAGATGCTGGCCGAGACGGCGCGCTGGGCGCGCGCGCGGCTCAGCGAGTCACTTCGACGAGCAGGCCGGGAAAGTCCGACATGAGCCCGTCCACGCCCAGCTCGAGCAGGCGCCGCATCTCGGCGGGCTCGTTGATCGTCCACACGTGCACGAGCAGCCCGCGCTCGCGCGCCATCGCGACGAACTCGCGAGTCACGAGCGGCCGGCCCAGCGCCTGCGCCGGAACCTGCAGCGCGTGGCCGCGCGGCTCGAAGCTCGACAGCCGGCCCTCGGCGCCCGCGCGCACGAACTGGACCACGTCCTCGAGCGAAGAGCCCAGGGCGGTGCCCGGGTCGAGCGCGCGCAGCTTGGCCAGGATCGCCTCGTCTTCGGCGGCGAGCAGCAGCCGCCGCTCCGCGCGCTCGCGCCGGATCACGCGCACCACCTCCTCGGCGATCGGCGGCTCGGCCTGCTTCACCTCGAGATTGATGCGCGCCTCCGGGAACGCGCGCAGCACGTCGACCAGCCGCGGTATGCGCACGCCGCGCCCGCGGAAGGGATGGCTGCGGCCGCCGTCCGCCGAGAAGCGGTGGCCCGCGTCGATCCGCTCGAGCTCGGCGAAGCGGCGCGCGCGGATCGGGCCCTGCGCGTCGGTGGTGCGGTCGAGCGTGTCGTCGTGGTGGATCACGATCTCGCCGTCGGCGCTGGCGTGGCAGTCCATCTCGAGATAGGGGACGCCCTGCGCGAGCGCGCGCTGGAACGAGACATGCGTGTTCTCCGGCGCCTCGCCGCTCGCGCCGCGGTGTCCGAACAGCTGCGGCCTTGGAGTGTCGAAATACGGGTGCACGCGCACACGCTACGGGGCGGGGTGCCGAGTTGACAAGCGCGCCGGAGCCGCGAGCCTCCGCGCGGAGACACCATGAGCGTTCTGACCCGCGATGCGATCCTGCGCGAGCTCGAATCGGGCCGGCTGCGGCTCGAGCCGTTTTCGCTCGACCAGGTCGGGGCGGCTTCGGTCGACCTTCACCTGGGCGGCGAGCTGCGCGTCCCGAACGAAGTCACGAACGGCCCGATCGACGTCACCGACGACGCCACACCCGAGAGCTTCACGCACGTGATCGCCTTCGAGAAGCCGTACCTGCTGGCGCCCGGTCACACGGTCCACGGGATCACGCGCGAGCGGCTGTTCCTGCCACCCGACCTGTGCGCCTGGATCGAGGGCCGCAGCCGGATCGCACGCCTGGGGCTCACCGTGCACGTGAGCTCGGGCTTCGTGCAGCCCGGCGTCTCGAATCACCAGGTGCTCGAGCTCTCCAACGTGTCGGGGCGCGCGCTCGCGATCCACCCCGGCATCCGGATCTGCCAGATCGTGCTGCAGCGGACCGAGGGCAAGGCCGTCTACCGCGGGAAGTTCGCCGACCAGGACTCCCCTTGAGGTCGGTCGCGCAGCGCGTGGCGAGCGCGCGCGTGCGGGTGGGCGACGAGACCGTGGCCGAGATGGGCGAGGGCCTCTTGGCGCTGGTCGGCGTGGGCCGCGGTGACTCGCTGGACGACGCGCGCGCGCTGGCCGAGAAGCTGGTGCACCTGCGCGTCTTCGACGACGCCGCGGGCGTCATGAATCAGTCACTCCTGGACACGCGCGGCACGCTCGGCGTGGTGTCTCAGTTCACGCTGTTCGGCGACGCGCGCAAGGGGCGCCGTCCGAGCTACGGCGAGGCGGCGGCGCCCGCGGAAGCCGAGACACTGATCGACGCGCTGATCGAGCACGCGCGCGCGCTCGGCGTGACGGTCGTCACCGGACGCTTCCGCGCGGACATGGACGTCGAGCTCCTGAATCGCGGGCCAGTGACGCTGCTCCTCGACACGCGGCGCCTTTTTTAGTTTATTTCGCCGCCATGGAAAATCGGGGGGTCTTCCAAGCCGCTCTCTCTCGTCTGTCTGCTCGTCTGGTTGCCGCTCTCACGTTGAGCTTGGTGTGCGCGAGCCTCGCGGGTCTGCCGCTGCCCGCGCGCGCCGACGAGGCGCCTGAGCGGAATATCATGCTGCACTACGGCCTCGGCGTCGGCTCGGTGCTGTGCACGCTGGTGTACGGACCGGTGAAGGTGCTGTACGCGACGCTCGGCTCGATCACCGGCGGCTTCGCGTACCTGCTGACCGGCGGCCGGCTCGACGTCCCGCGCGAAATCGTGCAGCCTGCGGTGCGCGGCGACTACGTGGTGACGCCAGAGCATCTCACGTTCAACCAGCCGCTGTTGTTCGTGGGCAAGGAGCGCGCGCTCGACAGGTCGTCGGGAGACGACAACTACGAGTGAGTGACGGGCTGACGTGAGGCGAGTTCTGCTTCTGGCCGCAATCGCGGCCTGCATCTCCTGCGGCCGCGAATCGGGCGCGCCCGCACCGGCACCCAAGAACGACCCGGCTCCGAACTTCGATCTGCCGCTGGTGGGCGGTGGCAGCGTGTCGCTGGCGTCGCTGAAGGGCCAGACCGTCTTGATCGACTTCTGGGCCACCTGGTGCCCGCCGTGCGTGACCGAGGTGCCGGAGCTCAACGCCGTCTCGAAGGAGCTCCACGGCTCGAACCAGCGCATTCTCGCCATCTCGGTCGACAGCCTGACCGCGGAGGCGCTGGGTGACTGGCTGAAGGAGCGCGACGTGACCTATCCCGTCGCGCTCGGAGACTCCGACCTGGCCGGCCTGTACGGAGCCGATGCCTTCCCGTTCCACGTCGTGGTCGGGCCCGACGGCAAAGTGCTCGAGCGCCTCGAGTCCGGCTTCCACGATCGCGAGCAGCTGCGCGCCGTACTCGCCCGCCACCGAAAGCCATAGCGCGCTCAAGGCCCGCGCCGCGGGCGTCGATCCGCTCGTTTGTCTTGTGGCCGCATGGGCAGCCTACCCATGTTTGGCGTGCGCCGAGGCCGGAGCGGATGAAACCCGAGGACATCGAGCAGCGGTACACGAAGGGGCAGACCATCGTGGAGCGCGGCTCGCGCGAGCGCGTGCTGTACGTCGTGCGCAGCGGCAACGTGCTCGTCCACATCACGGAAGGTCAGGCGCCCTATCTGCTCGGACCGGGCGACATGTTCGGGGAGGCGCCGGCGATCCTGGGCCGCGCCTCGCCGGTGCGCGCCGAAGCCGAGGGCGACACGAGCGTGCTCGCGCTCGACGTGTCACTGCTCAACGTGCTGGTGCGCGAGAACGCGGAGTTCTCGTTTCGGCTGATCCAGGCGCTCGCCGAGCGTGTCGGCGCGGCGCGCGAGGAGGCGTCCGCAGAGGCGCTGCCCGCCGAGCCCGAGCCGCCACGAACCACCATCCGACAGGATGCACGCGCGCTCAGCGCACTCGCGCGCGCGATTCTCGCGCGGCGCATCCCCGGTGAAGTGCCCACGCCAGTGCGCGGTCGGCTGATGGATCTGGCCGCCGCCTCTCATCTGCCGATCCGGCAGGCGTATCTGTGTCTGCAGGAGCTCCTCGATCGCCGCCTGGTGGGTCTGGTCGACGACCAACTCACCGTGCTCGAGCCGGACGAGCTCGCCTCGGTCGCGCAGAAGCCCGCCTGAGCGCGTTCGAAAGCTTGCCTCGCGCCGACGCCCATTGTAGAAGTGCGCGATGCGTCGCCTCGGAGCGCTCCTCGTCGCGAGCGCCCTTCTGTTCGCCGCGGTGACGCGCGCACAAGAGGGCGAGCCCGAGCCGACGAAGCCGCCTCCGCCCACCGAGACCAAGGCGCCGCAGGCGCCGCCCGACTACATCCTGACCGCCAAGGTCGTGACTTACGACAGTGAGCGCGATCTCTACGAAGCCACCGGCGACGTGAAGATCGTGACCACCGACGGCCGCACCATGACCTCGGACTGGGCGCTGTTCAACGGCACGACGCGCACCGGCGTGGCTTCGGGAAACGTCGTGCTGGTCGACGCGCAGAACACCGTGCACGCGCAGTTCGTCGCGGTCGACCTGCGCTCGACCGTGACGGTGGCGATGAACGGAACGATGGACAGCCCGGAGCCGGGCTTCCAGGTGAAGGGCGACGTGATCGAGCGCACCGGCCTCGACACCTACGAGATCGAGCGCGGCAACTTCACCAGCTGCCGCTGCCCGCCCGAGAACGCGCGCAAGCCGTGGGAGATCGACGCCAAGGACGCGAGCGTCGAGGTCGGCGGCTACGCCACCGCGCACGAGGCATGGTTCAAGGTGCTGGGCGTCCGCACGCTCTACGTGCCCTGGATCCTCTACCCGGTGAAGACTCAGAAGCAGACCGGCTTTCTCATCCCGGTCTTCTCGCAGACCAACCGCAACGGCAGCGAGATCTTCCTGCCCTTCTACTGGGCGCTCGCGGACAACGTCAACGTCACGCTCACGCCCGAGTGGGTGAGTCGCCGTGGCTTCATGACCAGCACGACCACCGAATACGTGTTCGGGCTCGAGGGCAAGGGCCGCGGCGGCGCCGCGTTCCTGCCCAACGACCGCAACGTCGACAACAACAGTGACACGGAGCTGTTCAGCTCGAACCGCTGGGCCTACTGGCTCCGCCACCAGCAGCCGCTCATGCCGGGCCTGCAGTTCGGGACCGACATCACGCAGGTCAGCGACAACAACCTGCCGTTCGACTTCCCGTACATGCTCGGCACCGACATCCAGCACCAGCGCATGCTCGAGTCGTCGGCCTGGCTGACCGGGGCGCAAGACGGGCTGTACGCGAACGCGCTGTTGTCGGCGAACAACGACCTGCAGAGCCCGAACGACCTCGACCGCGACAAGTTCTTCCTGCAGAGGCTGCCCGAGATCCGCGCGGGCACGCTGCAGCGCTGGATCTTCGGCCTGCCGGTGCTGGGCTCGTTCGCGACGCGCTTCACCAACTTCGTGCAGTCGGCGACTCACCGCACGGCGCTGGGCGAGGCGCCGGTGAACGGCCAGTTCTTCGACTTCGGCGAGGACGCCCGGCCGGACATCGGCGAGCCCACGGCGACCGGCGTGCTCGGCGCGCACATCGACTCGAACCTCGACAACTTCGGCAACCCCGAGGCCAAGACTCACACGGAGGGCGACGGCATCTTCGAGGAGGGCGAGCCGCTCGCCGACGACGGCCAGCGCCTCGACTTCTATCCCAAGCTCACGCTGCCCGCGCAGCTCGGCCCGATCGAGGCGCTGGCCGAAGGCGGCGTGCGCGAGACACTGTATCTGCCGAACCTGGAGAACTTCGCGTCGCGCACGCTGTACACCTTCCGCGCCGACGCGCGCGCGCCGTTCGGCCGGCGCTTCGCGCTGGGCACCTTGCCGCTGAATCACGTGATCGAGCCGCGGATCGCGTTCGCGGCGGTGTTCGCGCCCGACCAGGCGAACAAGCCGCTCTTCATTCCCGAGCCGACGCGGATCGAGCCTCGGCTGATCGACGGAGATATCCGGCTCGTGACCGAGGACCCGAGTGACCGCGTGCCGGACGCGCGCCTGATCCAGATGCAGATCTCGAATCGGCTCTACGGTCCGGGCCGCGACGAGAACGAGGCCACGCGCCTGTACGGCGACCTGACCGTGGGCAGCGGCTACGACTGGGTGCGCAACGCGTTCACGCGCGTGTTCCTCGCCGCCGACCTGAACCCGACCCAGGACATCAGCTTGCTGTTCGACGGCGGCTGGGATCCCGACGCCCGGCACCTGCAGGACCTGCGCGTCAACGTCGGCTACCGCTTCCCCACCGGTGACTCGATCCGGCTGGGCTACCGCTTCAACCGCAACCCGAACCCGATCTTCGAAGGCTTCCTGAGCCGCGGCGACGAGTTCGACGCGTCGCGCTCCGCGTCCTCGGGCAAGGTCGACCAGATCAACCTGTCCGGGTACTTCGCCGCCACCAAGCAGCTCGAGTTCTTCGCCGATGGCTTCAAATCACTCGAGACCGGCACCGACGGCGGCCGGCTCGGGGCGGTGGTGAGCTCGGAGTGCAAGTGCTGGGACCTCTTGATGCAGCTCGAGAAAGTGTCGCGCACGAACGATACGCGCTTCAGCTTCCAGTTCCGCCTGACGGGCCTGGGCGAGAACACGCGCCAGAACGCCTTCGACCGGCGGCGCGAGCAGGACCGGGCGATCAACTGAGGCGGCGTTGACGGCGGACAGACACTGTGAGAAAGTCCCGCGCGATGAAAGCGGTGGCGCCATGGTCCGCCCGGACCTCGAGAGCTTCACAAAACTCGCTCTTGCCGCGCGCTGCGTACCGCTCGTCCGAGAGGTCGTAAGCGACCTCGACACCGCGCTCGCGGTCTTCCTGAAGCTCGACGACGGCCGCCACGCCTTCCTGTTCGAATCCAACGAAGGCGGAGAGCACTGGGGCCGCTACAGCATCGTCGGGCTGGGCGCGCGCGCGATCTTCCGGGCGCAGGCGGGCGAGGTCGAGATCCAGCGCGGTGAGTCGCGCACGCGACACCGCCTGGCGTCGGACCGCAGCGAGGACCCGCTCGATCACCTGCGCAGGCTCTTGGCCGAGCTGCGGCCGGCGCGGCTGCCCGATCTGCCGCGCTTTTCGGGCGGCGCGGTCGGCTACATCGCCTACGACTGGGTGCGCTACGTCGAGCGCCTGCCGGAGACGAACCCGGATCCGCTGGCGCTGCCGGACTGCTGGTTCGTGTTCCCCGAGACGGTGCTGGTGCACGACCGGCTGCGCGAGCGACTCACGATCATCCACGACGTCGAGCTGCGCGCGGGCGAGTCGCCCGAGGCCGCCTACCAGCGCGGGCTGCGTGCGATCGCCGCGGTCGAGTCACGGCTGGCCGGCCCCACGCCGCGGCCCGCCGCAGCGCCGGCGAGCGCGGCGCCGATGGAGCCGCGCTCGAACGTGACCCGCGAGCGCTTCGTCGAGATGGTGAAGCGCTGCAAGGAATACATCCACGCCGGCGACATCTTCCAGGTCGTGCCGTCGCAGCGCTTCACGCTGCCGCAGAACGCCGATCCGCTCGCGATCTACCGCGAGCTCAGGCTCTTGAACCCGTCACCGTATCTCTTCTTCATGCGCTGCGGCGACGACGTGGTGCTGGGCTCCTCGCCCGAGATCCACGTGCGACTCACCGACGGACAGATCGAGCTGCGGCCGCTGGCGGGCACGGCGCCGCGCGGAGCCACTTCCGAGGAGGACAAGGAGATCGAGCGCCGGCTGCTCTCCGACCCGAAGGAGCTGGCCGAGCACGTGATGCTGGTCGACCTGGGCCGGAACGACGTGGGGCGCGTGGCGGAGATCGGCTCGGTCGTGGTCGACGAGTTCGAGGTGATCGAGCGCTACTCGCACGTGATGCACATCGTCTCGAACGTGCGCGGCAAGATCCGCCCCGACAAGGACGCGATCGACCTGATGCGCGCGACGTTCCCGGCGGGCACGGTCTCGGGCGCGCCCAAGGTGCGCGCGATGGAGGTGATCGAGGAGGTCGAGCCGGAGCGGCGCGGCCTGTACGCCGGCTGCGTCGGCTACTTCGACTACTTCGGCAACATGGACACCTGCATCGCCCTGCGCACGCTCCTGGCCAAGGACGGGAAGCTGTACGTGCAGGCCGGGGGCGGCGTGGTCGCCGACTCCGATCCCGACAAGGAATACCAGGAGACACTGCACAAGGCGGGCGCGCTGTTGCGCGCGATCGCGCTGGCGGGGAGCGGGCGATGAAGCTGCTCGTGATCGACAACTACGACTCGTTCACTTACAACCTGGTGCAGTATCTGGGCGAGCTCGGCGCGACGTCGGACGTGGTGCGGAACGACGCGATCCCGGTCGAAGAGGTGGGGCGGCGCGGGGCGGAGGCGATCGTGATCTCGCCCGGCCCGTGCACGCCCGCCGAGGCGGGCATCAGCGTCGACACGATCCTGCGCTACGCGGGGCGGCTGCCGATCCTGGGTGTGTGTCTCGGGCACCAGTCACTCGGCGCCGCGCTGGGCGGGCGCGTGGTGCACGCCAAGACGCTGATGCACGGCAAGACCTCGCTGATCCGGCACCGCGGGACGGACATCTTCGAAGGCCTGCCCAACCCGTTCGAGGCCACGCGCTATCACTCGCTGGCGGTTGCGCGCGAGGGCCTGCCCGAGGCGCTGGTCGTGACCGCCGAGACCGACGACGGCGAGATCATGGGCATGCGCCACCGCGAGCATCCGCTGTACGGCGTGCAGTTCCATCCCGAATCGATCCTGACCGTGGCCGGGAAGGCGCTGCTCGCGAACTTCCTGCGCATCGCGCGCGGCGCTCGCGCGCGCGCGGCGTGATTCGCGCGGCGCTCGCGCGCGCGGTCGCCGGCGAGCGCTTCTCGCGCGCCGAGGCGCGCGCACTCGTGCACGAGATCGTGTCGGAGCGCGCCAGCGACGTGGAGATCGCGGGGCTGCTCACGGCGCTGCGCGCGCGCGGCGAGACACTCGACGAGATCGTCGGCGCGGCGAGCGCGCTGCGCGAGCTCGCGCTGCCGCTCGAGCCGGCGCCGGACGACGCGATCGACACCTGCGGCACCGGCGGCGACGGCGCCTCCACCTTCAACATCTCGACGCTCGGCGCGCTCGTGGTCGCGGGCGCGGGCGTGCCGGTGGCCAAGCACGGCAACCGCGCCGCCTCGAGCCGCTGCGGCAGCGCCGAGCTGCTCGAGGCGCTGGGCGTGCGCATCGAGGCGCCGCCCGAGCGCATGGCGCGCGCCGTGCACGAGGTCGGCTTCGGCTTTCTGTACGCGCGCGCGTGTCACCCGGCGATGGCGCGCGTCGCGCCGGTGCGCGCCGCGCTCGGCTTCCGCACGCTGTTCAACCGGCTCGGGCCGCTCACCAACCCGGTGCGTGTGAAGCGCCAGCTCGTGGGCGTGGCGGACGCCGGCGCGCTCGAATCCACCGCCGCGGCGCTGGCCGAGCTCGGCGCGCGCAACGTCTGGGTGGTGCACTCGGAGGACGGCCTCGACGAGATCTCGCTGGCGGCGCCCACGCGCGTGGTGACTCGCGCCGGCGCGCGCGTCGAGCGCTTCGAGATCGCCGTGGGCGAGATCTTCCCGCGCGCCGACACGCGCGAGCTGGCGGGCGGCGACGTGGCCGAGAACGCGCGCATCGCCGAGCGCGTGCTCGCGAACGAGCCCGGCCCGCGGCGCGACGTGGTGCTCTTGAACGCGGCCGCCGCGCTGTGTGCCGCCGAGCGCGCGCAGTCACTCGCCGACGGCGCGAAGCTCGCGGCGCGCAGCCTGGAGAGCGGCCGGGCGCGCGCGGTGCTGGAGCGGCTGGTCGCGTTCTCGCGAGCTGACTCGTGAACGTGCTGGACAGGATCCTGGCCCAGAAGCGCGAAGAGCTGGCGGCGCTGCGCCGCGACTCTGCCCGACTGCGCGCGGAGGCTTTGGCGGCTCCGGCGCCGCGCGGCTTCGCCCGCGCGCTGCGGAGCGCCCCCGCGCCGCGCGTGATCGCCGAGTTCAAGCGGGCGTCGCCGTCGAAGGGCGAGATCCGGCCGGGCGCCGACCCCGCGGCGATCGCCCGCGCCTACGAGGCCGCCGGCGCCGCGGCGCTCTCGGTGCTGACCGACCGCGAGTTCTTCCGCGGCTCGCTCGACGACCTGCGCGCGGCGCGCGCGGCGGTGCGCGTGCCGGTGCTGCGCAAGGACTTCACGATCGACGCGCTCCAGCTGTTCGAGGCGCGCGCGGCGGGCGCCGACGCGGCGCTCCTGATCGTAGCCGCGCTCGACGACTCACGGCTGCGCGAGCTCCTGGCCTGCGCGCGCGAGCTGGCGCTGGACGCGCTGGTCGAGGTGCACGACGAGCCCGAGCTCGAGCGCGCGCTGGCCGCGGGAGCCGAGCTCCTGGGCGTGAACAACCGCGACCTGCGCGACTTCAAGACCGACGTGGGCGTGACGCGCGCGCTCTTGCCGCGCGCCGCCGGCCGCACGGTCGTCTCCGAGAGCGGGATCGACGCGCCCGAGACGGTGCGCGCACTGGCCGCCGAGGGCGCCTCGGCGTTCCTGGTGGGCGAGGCGCTGATGCGCGAGCCCGATCCCGGCGCCGCGCTGCGCCGGCTGCGGGGGACGCCATGACTCAGGTCAAGGTCTGTGGACTCACCAACCGCGCCGACACCGAAGCCGCGCTCGAGGCGGGCGCGGACGCGATCGGCATCAACTTCGCGCCCCGCTCGCCGCGCCGCGTGGAGGTCGCGGCCGCGCGCGAGATCTCGGTCGTGGCCGCGGGCCGGGCGGTGCGCGTGGGCGTGTTCCAGGACCAGCCGCGCGAAGAGGTCGTGCGGCTCGCCAGCGAGGTCCCGCTCGACGTGATCCAGCTCCACGGCAGCGAGTCACCCGAGTACGCGGCGGCGCTGCCGTTCCCGGTGCTCAAGGTGCTGCGCGGCGACGACTCGCTCGAACGCGAAGCGGAGCGCTATCCGGGCGTCGAGCTCTTGATCGACCATCCCTCGGGCGGCGGCAGCGGCCGCGGCTGGGACTTCGCGCAGGTGCGGGCGCTGGTCAGCCGCGGGCGGCGAGTCTGGATCGCGGGCGGGCTCGACGCCGCGAACGTCGCAGAGGCCCTGCGCGCCGCGTTCCCCTACGGGGTCGACGCGTCGTCGGGCCTCGAGTCCGCGCCCGGAAAGAAGGACCCCGCGAAGCTGCGCCAGTTCGTGGCGGCGGTGCGCGCCTTTGCGCCGGCGCGCACGCGGCCCGACGCCAGCGGCCGCTTCGGCCGTTTCGGCGGGCGCTACGTGCCCGAGACACTCGTGCCCGCGGTCGAGGAGCTGGCCAACGCCTGGGAGGTGCTGCGCCAGGATCCGAGGTTCTGGAAGGAGCTCGAGCTCGAGCGCGGCAGCTACGCGGGCCGGCCGACGCCGCTCTACTTCGCCGGGCGCGTGAGTGAGGAGCTCGGCCTGCGCGTGTATCTGAAGCGCGAGGATCTCGCGCACACCGGCTCGCACAAGATCAACAACGCGATCGGCCAGGCGCTGATCGCGCGCCGCATGGGCAAGCGCCGCGTGATCGCCGAGACCGGCGCCGGCCAGCACGGCGTGGCCTCGGCCACCGCCTGCGCGCGCTACGGCCTGGCGTGCGAGGTCTACATGGGCGAGGAGGACACCCGGCGCCAGGCGCTGAACGTCTTCCGCATGGAGCTCCTGGGCGCGAAGGTGCACGCAGTGAAGTCGGGCAGCCGCACGCTGAAGGACGCCATGAACGAGGCGCTGCGCGACTGGGCCACGAACGTGCGCTCGACTTACTACCTGATCGGCTCGACCGCGGGGCCGCATCCCTATCCCATGCTGGTGCGCGACCTGCAGGCGGTGATCGGCCAGGAGGCGCGCGCCCAGATCCAGAGCGCCGAGGGCCGGCTGCCCGACCTGTTGATCGCGTGCGTGGGCGGGGGCAGCAACGCGCTGGGCCTGTTCGCGCCGTTCTACGACGACACCGAAGTGCGTATGGTGGGCGTCGAGGCGGGCGGCGAGGGCGTGGGCTCGGGCCGGCAGGGCGCCTCGATCTCGGCCGGCAGCCCGGGCGCGCTGCACGGCAGCTTCTCGTACGTGCTGCAGGACGACGAGGGCCAGATCTTCGAGGCGCACTCGATCTCGGCCGGGCTCGACTATCCCGGCGTCGGCCCCGAGCACTCCTACTTCAAGGACAGCGGGCGCGCCGAGTACACGCCGATCACCGACCACGAAGCGCTGGACGCGTTCATCTGGCTGGCGCGCACCGAGGGCATCATCCCCGCGTTCGAGTCCGCGCACGCGATCGCCGAGCTGCGCAAGCGCGCGCCGCGACTCACTCGGGGGTCGCTCGTGATCGTGAATCTCTCGGGCCGCGGCGACAAGGACGCCGCCGAAGCGAAGTCCCTGCTGGCGAAGGGCGGGGCGCCATGAATCGGATCGATGCGGCCTTCGCGAAGGCACGCGCCGAGAAGCGCGCCGCGCTGATCGTGTTCGTGACCGGCGGCGATCCGGATCTCGAGACCACCGCCGAGCTCATCCCCGAGCTCGCCGCGGCAGGCGCCGACGTGATCGAGCTCGGCTTCCCGCACAGCGATCCGATCGGCGAGGGCCCGACCATCCAGGCCTCGTCGCAGCGATCGCTCGCGCACCACACCTCGCTGTCACAGGTGCTGGAGCTGGTCCGGCGCGTGCGCGGCGTGACGGACGTGCCGCTCGTGCTGATGGGCTATCTCAACAACGTACTCGCGCACGGCGAGGAGAGACTCGCCAAGGACGCGGCGGCCGCCGGCGCCGATGGGCTGATCGTGGCCGACACGCCGTTCGAGGAGACGGAGCTGTTGTCGCGCGCCTGCGCGGAGGCGGGCGTGCACCGCGTGCTGATGGTCGCGCCGACCAGCACGCCGGCGCGCGTGGTGCGGATCGCCGCCAAGAGCCGCGGCTTCGTCTACTGCGTGTCGGTCACCGGGGTCACCGGCTCGCGCCAGTCGCTTCCGCCCGACCTCGACCAGCTGGTGGGCCGGATCCGCCGCGTGACCGCAACACCGATCGGTGTCGGATTCGGCGTCTCGACCCCGGAGCAGGCGGCGCAGGTGGCGCGCCTGGCCGACGGCGTGATCGTGGGCAGCGCGCTGGTCGCGAAGATCGGCGCGGCGCGCGGACGCGAGGAGGCGGTGCGCGCCGCGCGCGCGTTCGTGGCCGAGCTCGCGGCCGCGGTCAGGCGCGCGCGCGCTTAGTGGCCTCGGCAGCCAGAGCTCGTTCCGCGTGAGAACGGGCAGTACATCCACCGAAGGGTTGATTTTACGGGGTCAGCCGGGCGCGTTCGACCCACTGGGAGTAGAGCCCGCGCACCTGCTTCGCCGTGGCTTCCCAGTCACCCGAGTTGTCGATCACCACGTCCGCGAGCGCGCGCTTCTCGTCGATCGGGAGCTGCGCGGCGATGCGCGCGCGCGCGTCGGCGGGCGCGAGCTTGTCGCGCGCGACGACGCGCTCGAGCTGCTGCTCGGGCCGCGCGTAGACCAGCGCGATCAGGTCGAACGGCAGGAGCGCGCCGGTGCCGACGCCGGCCTTTCGGCCCTCGAGCAGGAGCGGCACGTCGGCCACGATCACCTCGACGCCGCGCGCGCGGTGCGCCGCCGCGCGGCGCTGGTGCTCGGCAGTCACCAACGGGTGGATCAGCCGGTTCAGGCGCTGGCGCGCCTCGGCGTCCTCGAACACGAGCTTGCCGAGCTTGGGCCGGTCGAGCTCGCCCGACGCGGTGAGATACTCCTCGCCGAAGGCTTCGACGATCGCCCGCAGGCCCGGAGCGCCCGGTGACTGGAGCTCTCGCACGATCCGATCCGAGCAGTCGACCGCCGCGCCGAGCTCCTCGAGCAGGCTCGCGACCTTGGACTTTCCCGAGCCGATCCCACCCGTGAGACCGACCAGGAGCGCGCCCTTCTCCGCCACGGCGCGGGAGTCTAAAGCATCGTTTCACAAAGGAAAACGCGTTATGATGCGCGCGCTTTGAACCCCGACGAGCGCGAGAAGACACTGGCGCGCCTGCGCGACGAGATCGACGCGATCGATTCGCAGATCCTCGAGCTGTTGAACCGGCGCAGCGCGCGCACCAACGAGATCGGGCGCGCCAAGGCGCTGGGCGGCGCGACGCCGTTCGTGCCCGCGCGCGAGCTCGAGATCTTCGAGCGGCTCGAGCGCGAGGCGCAGGGGCCGTTCCCGAAGCAGGCCATCCGCAAGGTCTTCCGCGAGATCATCTCGGCCTCGATCGCGGGCCAGCGCGGCGTCTCGGTGGCCTATCTCGGTCCGCCGGCGACTTACACGCACCAGGCCGCGATCCAGCAGTTCGGTCAGATGGCCGACCTGCGGCCCGCCGCCACCACCGACGCGATCTTCGACCAGGTGGAGTCGGGCCAGGTCGAGTTCGGCGTGGTGCCGATCGAGAACTCGAGCGAAGGCGTGGTGTCTCACACGCTCGACCTGTTCGTCGACTCACCGCTCACGATCGCGGCCGAGGTCCACGTGCCGATCCACCACGATCTCTTGTCGAAGAGCGGCGAGCTGCGCGCGATCCGCGCGGTGCACTCGCACCCGCAGGCGCTGGCGCAGTGCCGCGGCTGGCTCGAGCTGAACCTGCCCAACGTGCCGCAGCAGTCGACTCACTCGACTGCGCAGGCCGCCGAGCTGGCGGCGCGCGGCGACGAGCTGGCAGCGATCGCCAGCCCGGTGGCCGCCGAGCTGTACGGCTTGCGCGTGGTGCACTCGGGAATCGAGGACCGCGTCGACAACACCACGCGCTTCCTGGTGATCTCGAAGCAGCCGCCGCACAAAAGCTCGCGCGACATCACCTCGATCCTGTTCTCGATCAAGCGCGACCAGGTCGGCGCGCTGTACAAGGCGCTCGAGCCGTTCTATCAGCACGGCGTGAACCTGACCCGGATCGAGTCACGGCCCACGCGCGTGCGCGTCTGGGAGTACGTGTTCTTCTGCGACTTCGAAGGCCACGTCGACGACGCCAAGGTCGCGGCGGCGATCCAGGAGCTGCGGCCGCGCTGTGACTTCGTGAAGGTGCTGGGGAGCTACCCGGTGGCGGAGGTGATCAAGTGAAGCTGCGCGAGCTGGTCAACCCGCACATCCGCGACCTGGCGCCGTACGTTCCCGGCAAGCCGGTCGAAGAGCTCGAGCGCGAGCTGGGCATCGCGTCCGCGGTGAAGCTGGCTTCGAACGAGAGCCCGATCGGGCCGTCGCGGCGCGCGGTCGAGGCGATCTTCGCGGCCGCCGAGAACCTGAACCGCTATCCCGACGACAGCTGCTTCGCACTGCGCGACGCGCTCGCGAAGCACCTCTGCATCCGCACCGACCAGCTGTGCTTCGCGGGCGGCTCGGACGGCATCCTCGAGCTGCTCGCGAAGTGCTTCCTGGCGCCCGGCGACGAGGCGCTCTTCCCGTGGCCCAGCTTCGCCATGTACCCGATCATGACCAAGGGCGCGGGCGCGACGCCGGTCCAGGTGCCCCTCGATCCGGAGTACCGGGCCGACGTCGGCGCGCTCTTGCGCGCAGTCACTCCGAAGACGCGGCTGTTGGTGCTCGCGAACCCCAACAACCCCACCGGCACCTCGATCGGCGCCGCCGAGTTCGAGCGGCTGGTGCGCGAGCTGCCCGAGCGCGTGGTGCTGGTCGCGGACGAGGCGTATCTCGCGTTCGTGCGCCGGCCGGATTTCCCCGACTCGGTCGCGGCGCTCGCGCAGCGCGAGACACTCGTGGTCCTGCGCACGTTCTCGAAGGGTCACGCGCTGGCGGGGCTCCGCATCGGCTACGCGATCGCGCGGCCCGAGCTGATCGGATACCTCGAGCGCGCGCGTCACCCCTTCATCGTGAACAGCCTGGCCCAGGTCGCCGCCGCGGCGGCGCTGGCCGACACCGCGCACAGCGCGCGCATCGCCAAGCTCACGCACGAGGGCATCGCGCAGCTCGAGAACGGGCTGCGCCAGCTCGGCATCCGCTTCGCGCCGACCGACGCCAACTTCCTCTTGATCGAGGTGGGGCAGGGCGCGGACGCGCTGCAGGGTCGGCTCGAGCGGCACGGCGTGATCACCCGTCCGCTCGGCGGCTTCGGGCTCTCGACCCATCTGCGCGTCTCCGTCGGAACCCGCGAGGAGAACGAGCGCTTCCTCGCCGCGCTGGCCGCCGAGCGCAAGCGTTGAAGCGACCGGTCGTCGCACGCCTGGGCGTCATCGGTATGGGGCTGATGGGCGGCTCGGTCGCCATGGCGGCGCGTGCCCGCGGGGCGGCCGCCGAGGTTCGCGGCTCCGACCGCCACCTCGCATCGGCCGGCGACATCCCCCTGGTTCCGCTGGACGAGTGCGCAGCGTGGGCAGAGCTCCTCGTTCTGGCCGTCCCGCTCGAGGCCATGGGCGAGGTGATGCGAGCGCTGGCCCCGCATCTGCGCCCGGAGACGCTGCTGACGGACCTGGCGAGCGTGAAGGCGCCCGTGGCGGAGCTGGCACGCCAGCATCTGCCGCACCCCGAACAGGTGGTCGGAGCCCACCCCATGACCGGGGGCCACGGCAGCGGTTTTGGCGCGGCAAGTCCCGAGCTCTTCGCCGGCGCGCCGTGCATCCTGGCGCTCTCCGGCGGCGAGGCCCCTTATGTGGTTGCCCGGATTGAGGAATTCTGGCAGTGTCTCGGTGCCTTCACAGTTCGGAAGTCGCCCGAGGAGCACGACGCCATCGCGGCCGCGCTCTCGCACGTGCCCCACGTCGTCGCATTCGCGTACGGAAAAGGGCTCCCCGGGGACGAGAGACTGGAGCTGGCAGGACCCGGACTGCGCGATTTCATCCGCATCGCGCGCTCCAACCCCAAGCTCTGGTGCGAGATTCTGCTCATGAATCGCAAGCGCGTCGCCGAAGAGGCAGCGCGTTTCTCGAAGAACTTGGGGGCGATACTGGACGCTTTGGAACGCGCCGACCGGCCCGAACTCGAACGGTTGCTCGAGGGCGGGCGAGCCGGCGCAGATGAACTCAACCGACGACAGCGAACGAAACCAGGAGAACGACCCAAGTAATGTCAGCCCCAGCACAGACCCCCACCGAGGAGTCCTTCGCGGACCTCTTCGAGAGCAGTCAGTCACTCGTGAAGGAAGGGCAGGTCGTCTCCGGCACCGTGCTCTCCATCGACCCCGAACACGTCCTGGTGGACGTGGGCTGCAAGTCCGAAGGCATGATCGCCACCTGGGAGTTCGCCGACGACGACGGCGTCGCACGGATCCAGGTCGGCCAGAAGGTCGACGTTCTCGTCGAGCAATCCGAGAACGAAGACGGCGTGATCGTCCTCTCCAAGGAGAAGGCCGACCGCCTGCGCGTGTGGGACCACCTGCAGAGCGCCTACGACAACTCCGAAGTCGTCGAGGGCGTGATCAACGGCCGCGTGAAGGGCGGTCTGTCGGTGAACCTGAAGGGCGTCAAGGCCTTCCTGCCCGGGTCGCAGGTCGACCTGCGGCCGGTGCGCAATCTCGACCGCATGATCGGCGAGCCGCACAAGTTCAAGATCATCAAGTTCAACAAGCGCCGCGGCAACATCGTGCTGTCGCGCCGCGCGCTGCTCGAGACCGAGCGCCAGTCACTGCGCCAGAAGACGCTCGAGATCCTGAAAGAGGGTCTCGTCGTCGAGGGCATCGTCAAGAACATCACCGACTACGGTGCGTTCATCGATCTGGGTGGCATCGACGGCCTGCTCCACATCACCGACATGTCGTGGGGCCGGATCTCGCACCCGAGCGAGGTGTTCCAGGTCGGCGACCAGGTGCGCGTGCGCGTGCTGAAGTTCGATCCCGAGAGCGAGCGCGTGTCACTGGGCCTGAAGCAGACCCAGCCCGACCCGTGGGTCTCGATCGGCGACCGCTACCCGATCGGCCTGCGCATCCGCGGCAAGGTCGTGTCACTCGCCGACTACGGCGCGTTCGTCGAGCTCGAGCCCGGCATCGAAGGCCTGATCCACATCTCCGAGATGAGCTGGACCAAGCGCGTGAAGCACCCGTCGAAGGTGGTCGCGATCGGTGACGAGGTCGACGTGCTCGTGCTCGAGGTCGATCCGCAGAACCGGAAGATCTCGCTGGGCATGAAGCAGACCGAGCCCAACCCGTGGAGCCTGCTCGAGGAGCGCTATCCGCCGGGCACCAAGGTGCGCGGCGTGGTGCGCAACGTGACCAACTTCGGTGTCTTCGTGGGCATCGAGGACGGGATCGACGGCCTGATCCACGTCTCGGACATCTCCTGGACGCAGAAGATCCGCGACCCCAAGGAGCTGTTCAAGAAGGGCGACGAGCTCGAGGCGGTGGTGCTGAAGGTCGACACCGACAGCGAGAAGTTCTCACTCGGCCTGAAGCAGCTGCAGCCGAACCCGTGGGACGAGGTGCCGCGCAAGTTCCCCGTCGGCTCGAAGATCAAGGGCAAGGTCACGAGCATCGCCGACTTCGGTGTGTTCGTGGAAGTGGAAGAGGGCATCGAAGGCCTGGTCTACGCATCCGAGGTCGGCCGCAACGTCGAGAACATCTCGGACGTGGTGAAGGTCGGCGACGAGGTCGAGGCGCTGGTCGTGCGCGTGGACGCGGCGGAGCAGAAGATCGCCCTGTCGATGCGCGCGATTCAGGAGCGCGAGGAACGCGCGGCGATCAAGCGCGTGGCTGCGCAGTCCGGCACGCAGAAGGCGACCCTCGGTGACCTGTTCTCGTCCGACGCACTCTCCAAGCTGCGCGGAGGCGGCTCCAGCAGCTCGGGAAGCGACGATTCGTGAGCACAAAACCCTAGTACGGAGAAAAGCGGGTGGGGGACCTCTCCGGAATGACCAAGAGTGACCTGATCGAGCGTGTGGCGGTCAAAGTGCCGCACATCTCGAAAAAGGACACCGAGACCGTCGTCAACACGATCTTCGACTGCATGACCGAGTCACTGCGCAAGGGCGATCGGATCGAGATCCGGGGCTTCGGGAGCTTTCAGGTCAAAGTGCGCGAGGCGCGCGAGGGCCGGAACCCGAAGACCGGCGAGGAAGTGAAGATCCCCGCCAAGCGGACACCGTTCTTCAAGGTGGGCAAGGAGCTCAAGGAGCGGATCGAAGCCAAGCGCAAGCAGGAAGTCGGGGGGGGCGGAGCGCGACCCAGCGCCGGCGCAGTCCCCCGCTCCTGAGGCGGGTCCCGCCGTGAGCGCCGCCGAGGACGCGCGTCGGCCGCTCTGGGCGCCGTGGCGGATCGAGTACGTCGAGCACGGGCACGAAGCCCGGCGCTGCATCTTCTGCGAGCCGGAAGAGCCCGTCCCCGACCGCCAGCGCCTGATCCTGTACCGCGGGAAGAGCGCGTTCGTGCTGATGAACCGCTACCCATACTCACCCGGTCACCTGATGGTGGCGCCGTTCGCCCACTCGGGCCGGATCCACGCGCTCGAGCCGGATACGCAGGCGGAGCTGATGACCCTGGTCGCGCAGGCCACGCGCATCCTCGAGGCGACTTACAATTGCGACGGGCTGAACGTGGGCGCGAATTTGGGCGCCGCCGCCGGCGCGGGCTTCGCGGACCACCTGCATTTCCACCTGGTCCCGCGCTGGAGGGGCGACGTGAACTTCATGACCGCCGTGGGCGAGATCCGAGTGATTCCGACTCATATCGAGCGCAGCTTCGACGAGCTGCTGCCCGCGTTCGCGGAGCTCGCGCGATGAGGGGCTGGGCGTCGGTCACGGTCTTTCTGCTGTTCGCCGCGCTGCTCGTCTATGTAGTGATCAGCAACAACGACATCGTGATCGTGACGCTGCCGCTCGTGAAGTGGCCCACGAAGCTCTGGTCGGCGATGGTCGCGTCGGCGATAGTCGGCGCGGGCGCGACGCTCTTGCTCACGAGCTGGCCGCTGCTCCGCATGAAGTTGCAGTCGCGCAAACACACGCGCCGGATCGCGGAGCTCGAGCAAGAGGTCCACGGTCTGCGCACGCTCCCGATCGCGAGCGACGCGAGCTCGCGCACGCAGCAGAAAGTCTGAGCGCCGTGCGCGACTGGCTGCGCGGGCTGACTCAGAAGCCGGCGCCCGAGCGCTCGGCGACCGCGCAGCTGCGCAGCGCTCTGCACCTGGTGCTGGCGGGCGACCTGCCGGCCGCCGAGGCGCAGCTCGCGGAGGCCGCGCGCGTCGACTCCTCGTCGTCGGACGTGTATCTCGCGCTGGCCAACCTGTACCGCCTGCGCGGCGACATCGGGCGCGCGATCCAGATCCACCAGAACCTGTTGCTGCGGCCCGACATCTCCGACGATCTGCGCCGCGAGTCACTATTGGGCCTGGCGCTCGACTTCCGCGCCGGTGGCTTCTTGAAGCGCGCCGCGGCCTCGTTCGAGGACCTGTTGCGGCTCGAGCCCGAGAACCTGCAGGCGCTGCGGGCGCTCGAGCGGATCAAGATCGAGGGCGGTGACTGGGAGGGCGCGGTGCAGATCCGCAATCAGATCGGCGCGCGCGACACGGCCACGCCCAAGGTGCTGGCGCACCTGTGGACGGGTCACGGCCGCTCGCGCGCGGCGCGCGGGATCGAGGCCGAGGCGCGGCGCGCGTTCAAGCGCGCGGTCGCTCAGGACCCCGACTGTGCCGAAGCCTACGTGGCGCTGGGCGACCAGCGCTTCCGCGAGGGCAGCACCAAGAAGGCGGTCGGGCTGTTCCGGCGCGCACTCGGCCTGCACCCCGCGATCGGGCGGCTGCTCTATCCGCGTCTGTTCGAGGCGCACAAGAAGCTCGGCGACATGGCCGGGCTCGAGGCGATGCTGCGCGAGCGGCTCGACCGCGAGCCCGACGACCACGACGCGGCGCTCTGGCTGGCGCGCGCGATCGCGGCCCAGTCGCGCGCCGACGAGGCGCTCGCGCACCTGCGCCGGCTGCTCGACCGCGACCCGGGCCAGCTCGCGCTGCACGCCGAGATCGGCCGGGTGCTCTTGCGAGAGAACCGGGACAGCGAGGCCAAGAAGGCGCTCGAAGAGCTGCTCGAACGCCTGCCGACCGAGCCGCGCGCGCTCGCCTGCCGGAGCTGCGGCGCGCAGGACGTGACGCTGCACTTCCGCTGTCCGCAGTGCGGCGAGTGGGACAGCTTCAGCTAGCGGGGCCCCCGCGCAGCGCGGCGTCGATCGCCTCGGTGAGTCGCGCGACCGTGAACGGCTTCTGCAGGAAGCCTGCGAGCCCCTGTGACTCGAGGCGCGCGAGCGCCCGCTCGCTGGCGTAGCCGCTGGCCGCGAGCACGGGAATCTCGGGCGCGAGCTCGCGCAGCGCCTCGAACACGATCTCGCCCGACTCGGTGGCGAGCGTCAGGTCGAGCACGACCGCCGAGACTTGTCCGGGATGGGTGCGGAGCTGCTCGAGCGCGCGGGTGCCGCTCTCGGCGAGCAGCACCCGGTAGCCGGCGAACTCGAGCGCGCGGCGCGCCACCTCGCGCACGCCGCGCTCGTCGTCGACGACCAGGATCGTGCCGCGGGCCAGCACTTGTGCGGCCTCGGCCAGAGTGACTCCCGCCGGCGCTGGGGCCGCGCGGCGCAGCGGCGCCGGCAAGAGCACGCGCATGCGCGTGCCGACGCCGGGCGTGCTCTCGACCAAGAGGTTCCCGCCGTGCGCGCGCACGATGCCGTGCGCCACCGCCAGCCCCAGACCGCGCCCCGCGCCCTTGGTGGTGAAGAACGGATCGAAGATCTTGGCCAGCGCCTTGGCGTCGACGCCGCAGCCGCTGTCGCTGACCTCGAGCGTCACCCACTCCGGAGTGATTCCCGGCTCCGGCGGAACGACACGCAGCGCGACGTCGCCGCCCTCGGCCGGGAGCGCCTCGCAGGCATTGGTGACCAGGTTCATCAGCACCTGGCGGAGCTGCGTGGCGTCGCCGTCGATCCAGGACGCGGGCTGGGGCGCTTGCCAGGTGACGCGCGCGTTCGCCGGCAGGTTGGCGCGCAAGAGCGCGAGCGTGTCGTCGACCAGCGGGCACAGGTTCACGGGCGCGCGCTCGATCCGCTCGCTGCCGGCGAAGGCCAGGATCTGGCGCACCAGCCCAGCCGCGCGCTCGCCCGCGTGCTGGATCTCGGCCAGACACTCACGCAGGAGCGGATCGCCGAGCGGGCGGCGCAGCGCGAGGTCGGCGTTGCCGAGGATGCCGACCAGCAGGTTGTTGAAGTCGTGCGCGACTCCTCCGGCGAGCAGGCCCAGGCTCTCCAGCCGCTGTGACTCGCGCAGGCGCGCCTCGAGCGCGGCGCGCTCCTCGGCGAAGCGGCGGCGCTGGGTGACTTCCGCGACCACGCCGACCGCGGCACCGGGCCGCGCCGGGCTGGCGTGCCCGCGCATCAGCACCCAGCGCTGCTCGCGGTCGGGCCGCGCCGCCAGCCGCAGCTCGACCTCGAAG
>Ga0335080_10001029_pt1 | contig 26663 bp, 23 predicted proteins | sample Lox_Sample_34_FD_206720 | JGI IMG/M metagenome (GOLD analysis project Ga0335080, IMG submission 206720) | Soil microbial communities from Loxahatchee National Wildlife Refuge, Florida, United States - Lox_Sample_3.4 | ecosystem: Environmental > Terrestrial > Soil > Wetlands | place: USA... | reverse complement strand
TCGCGCTATGACAGAATCGACCCCCAGTGAGTCCCGTCGAAGTACGCGCGTACCGCTTAAGGTTGCGATTTCCGTAGAAGGCCAGACTGATCGCACTTGCGAAGGCACGACCGAGATCGTGAATCTTCATGGAGCTTTGATTCACACAGAAGTCGAGCTTCCGTACGCGGCGAACATTGATGTTCATGTGATCTTGACCGATAAGCGCGCGAAGGCTCGAATCGTTTACATCAACCCGCTGAACCGTTTGATGTGCGGAATCGAACTGGAACACCCGGAAAATATTTGGGGCGTTCCGCTGCCACCTAAAGATTGGAACGACTCTTCGATCTCACGCGCGAGACAATGAACATCCAGTCATTTCTACTTCTTGGCTCGCGGACCGCCGGGGCGGCTATCGCCACGTGAGCGTGGCCAGGAAAATGGGGTGGGAAACGGGAATCGAACCCGCAACCGCTGGAGCCACAGTCCAGTGCTCTGCCAGTTGAGCTATTCCCACCGCAACCTAGTGATTATAGCAATTGAATTTCGATCGGGCGAGAGACCGCGAACACAGGAGTCAGATTGCAGATTTGAGATTTCAGATTTTTCGTGACCGTGCTGAGTGTGAGTCTTCAAATCTGCAATCTCAAATCTGAAATCTGAAATCGCCTCAGACGCGGCCGACGCCTACGTACTCGAATCCTAGGGCGCGGAGGCGGGTGGAATCCAGAAGGTTTTTGGTGTCGACGATGACGGGTTTCTTCAGCAGATGCTTGATACGGTCGAAGTCCAGAGCACGGAACTCGGGCCAGCCGGTGCCGACGACCAGGGCGTCGGAACCCTCAGCGGCCGCGTAGGCGGAGTCGCAGTAACGCACAGATCCATTGAGATGAGTTTTAGCTTCGGGGATTGCCACCGGGTCATAAGCGCGGACGCGAGCGCCCTTCGATACGAGGCTCTCGGCAAGACGCAGTGAGGCTGATCCCGCGACGGAGTTTGTATTGGGCTTGAAGGCCAATCCCAGGATGCCGACGTCTTTGTTCTCGACCGAGTTCAATGCGTGGGCAATCTTGTCCACGAGGCGCTCAGCCAGTTGCCGGTTTACGTCGCGGGCAGCATTCAGCACCTTCAGTGACACGCCTTGGGACTGTGCCAGCTGCACGAGCGAATCCATGTCGGACTCGGCAAAGACGCCGCCCATGCCGGCTCCGGGTTGCAGACAACGTGGGGCAATCTTCTTGTCCAAGCCAAGGGCAAGGGCAAGGTTCACGGCATCGGCATTCACGCGCTCGCACAGAGTAGCCACTTCGTTGATGAACGAGATCTTGGTGGCGACGAAGGCGGTGGCTGCTTCGCGTACTAATTCTGCCGTGGACTGATTGGTCACGATGACCGGGACGCCCCGCATGACGAGCGGATGGAAGATCTGCTTCAGAATTTGCACCGCTTCGCTTGAGCTCGATCCCAGGATCAGCCGGTCCGGCCAGTTGAAGTCTTCGACGGCGCACCCGTCGGTAAAGAACATGGGCTGCGACACGATGGTGGCTTGCAGTCCGATGTCTTGCATGCTCTTCTCCAGAGCGTTGGCGGTGCCCACCGGGACAGGAGTGACGATGGTCAGGACCGGCGGCTTAGGGGCAAGGCGCGCGATGCGAATGGCGATGTCGCTCAGGCCCTCGGCTTTATCTTCAGCCAGGAAAATCACCCCGGTCTTACGAGCAAACGATTCGATGTCGGTGGAGTACGCGAGACGGCCTGCGCGAACGTTACGCCGGATGATTTCTTTCAGATTCTTTTCGAAGAACGGGATATTCCCCTGCGCCATTTCGACCATGCGGGTGCGGTCCGGGTGGCAGCATGAAACGGGAGTGCCGAAATCCGCGAGGCAGGCGGAAATGACTGTCCCCAGATATCCTGAACCGTAAACCCCGATCTGCATGTGCTGTCTCCCGTCTTGACCACCGGAAAGCCGCGTCAGGAGGGGACTTTGGCGGGATTCCGGGCAACTGTCCTACTCTTTATCTACAGGCACGCACGGGTGTTTACAACGCACGGGAGTGACGTGTACCTCGGGCCATGTACGGATTCCAAGAGTAACCGGAGTGCTTGAACGAGAGACTATCGTGAAACCAGGCGGCGGCCAAGCTGTATCGGGGCGAGGTCGATCCAGCAGTTCGGCGAGTCCTCGCGGACGAAGGTCAGGTTCTCCAACAGGATACGGCGGCTTCCCGCATAGGCCTCCCAGCGCTGGCGGGCGATTTCGAAGGCTGCCTGCGCCGGTGTCAACCCGCCCATCTTCGCAATCGTCAAATGCGGGATGTATGGCCACTCTTCCTGAAACTGGAGTTCCTCAGTATTGAGCTTGCGGTGCAGGTCGCTCATGTGGCCTGCCGCGCCATCGATGCGGATGAAGACGGTTGGCGTAACCGGGATGAAAGTTTCGACGCATCCCAGTGTGACTTCAAACGGTTCCTCTTCGCCGCAGATTCTTTCCAGCATCTGGAGGGCTGCGCCCTCGGTCCCGTGAAGAAAGCGAGGTGGAAGTATGGTTAGGTGCGCCGCCAGGTGCGGAAGGTCGGGGTGTAGTTCTCGGCGAAGGTTCTCAACGAATTCCCCAGCCGGGCTTTTCAGATAAGCCACCAGCGCGTAACGCCGCGTCTGCATAATCGAAGGGAAGATTATACCGCGTGAACCCTCTGAATTCGTGCCATGCCAATGAACCGTTGGGGGTGTCCTAACAATAAAGTGGTGCGCACCTCCACGGAAGATTTACTCTGGGAGGCCGAAAAGGCGGAGGGTCCCTAATGAGACGGAGAGAATTCATTCGCAATGTTGCGGCGGCCGGAGCTGGTTTGCTGGTGTTCCGTTCCACTCCCAAAGCATGTGCCCAGACAGTCGAGGGTCGGATCGAGGTTCTGGTAGAGGAAGCGCTGGGCACGATCTCGCCGAACATATATGGCCACTTCACCGAGAATCTGAGCGGAGTGGTCTACGACGGGATCTGGGTCGGGGAGAACTCGAAGGTGCCGAACATCGGAGGCATTCGCAAAGAACTCGTGGACGAGATGCGAAAGATCAGTCCACCGATCGTTCGTTTTCCCGGCGGATGTTTCGCGGATAGCTACGACTGGCGCGACGGTATTGGTCCGGTTGATAAACGCCCCCGCCGCACGAATTTCTGGAATGGCGGTGAGAAGGCTGGCGCTCCCGACGCGCATCGGTACGATCCCAACCGCTTCGGCACGAACGAGTTTGTGCAGTTCTGCCGCCTGATTGGAGCGCAACCGTACCTGGCCGCAAACTTGCGCAGCCTTCCAGCGCAAGAGTTCAATCGCTGGATTGAGTACTGCAATTCCCCGGCAGGCAGCACCTCGCTTGCGGACGCAAGAGCGGCAGCTGGATTCAAAGACCCTTTCAACGTGCAGTACTGGGGAGTGGGAAATGAATCGTGGGGCTGTGGCGGTAATTTCACGCCGCAGGAGTATGCGGTTGAGTATCGGAGATTCACGGCGTGGGCCCCGTCGTATCGCCAAGACGACCTCTCGTTTGTAGCATCCGGTCCAAGTGACGATGGATGGAACTGGACGCGCGGATTTCTCGAAGAAATCATTCGGAAGGGAAAAGACCAGGTTCGCGGGATTTTCGGGCTTGCATTGCACTATTACGCGTGGAACCTCAGCCGCGGAAAGACCAGCGACTGGGACAAGGGAAAAGGAGATGCCGTCAACTTTGACGTGGTGGACTGGTACGAACTCCTGCGCCAGGGCGATGTCATGGAGTCATTGATCAAGGGGCACTGGCTCGTGATGGGAGAATTCGATCCGGAGCACCACATCAAGCTGGTCGTGGATGAATGGGGACCATGGTACAAGCCGGGAAGCGAACTCACGCCGGGAGATCAGATTGAGCAATTGCCAACGCTACGCGATGCGGTGTTTAGTGGGTTGACGCTAGACACTTTCAATCGGCATCCGGACAAAGTCGCTATCGGATGCTGCGCTCAGTTAATCAACTGCCTGAACAGTCTGTACCTGGCGCATGAAAATCGATTCTGCGTGACCCCGGTCGGGCACGTTTTCGCAATGTACGCGGCCCATCAAAGAGGCACCAGCTTGCGAACCGAGTTTTCTGTGCCGCCCATTCAATATGACCGCGATGGCCAGACTGCGAGCTTCTGGGGATTGCAGGGCTCAGCTTCGCTTCACGAAAAACAGCTGGTCTTAACGGCCGTAAATCCGGATGTCAAGAATCCAATCGAAGCCCAAATCCTGGTTCGTGGAGCAAAGGTGAAGAGTGGAAGCGCGACGATGATGACGTCGTCCGACATTCACGCGCGCAACACCTTTGATCAGAGAGCAGCGATCTTCCCGTCTACGGCGCCGGTCGAAATCAAAGGGGACGCGCCGGTGTTCCGGTTTCCGGCAGCGAGTGTAGTCAAGCTCACACTGACGTTAGCGTGAGGTGAAGGATGTGGTGACCTGTCACGCCGCATCCTCGGAATCGAATGAGGTTCTCATCCGCTCCAGGAAGCGAATCTTCAAGCTCGCTGTGCCCGGGCGCGATCCGCCGACATTTTGGGTTGCTTGGCAGACCACCGGCCGAGACGGAAGGTTTTCTTGAACCCCGTGGATTTGTTGGAAATCAACACTGCCAGGCTTCCGCTGCTGTCACAGGTGTACGTTTCTTCAATGACAAAACGCTTTGTTCCAGACGTGCGGACCACCGGAAGAGACGCCAGATCATGCCGATCCTGGAGACTCGGCTCAAACGGGAAACGAATGTCGTCCCAATCGGTGATCTCGCCCACAGGGCGGCCGTCCCCCGCCAGACGCGTGCACTCGAGATACCGGAAATGGCCGATATTGTGGGCAGGCTGATAGGAACGTATGCTCTGGAGCGGCGGTTGTTTGGGCGCAGGCAAAGTAGTACCGCGAGGAAAGATAAGATCGAATTGAACACTGCGGCCTTCGTCGGTTTCGCGCCAAAGTCCGAAGTTCCGCATGAACTGGTCGCGAAGAACGAATCCCGACTGCGCGTCTGCCCGGATGGCCAATCCAATGGCCGTCGCCGACCGCATATACGCAGAGCGGCGCACGCGTTTCCCGAATTCCTCGCGCAGGATGCGCGCCACGGGCGGCAACTCCGAGCCGCCACCCGTCACGTAGAGAGTATCAATGGGATGCTCGGGATTCTGAGTGAGCAGTCTTTCGACCACCTCCCGCGTTGACTCGATCAATGCTCTGCATTGCTCGTAGAACGCGCTCACAGGGACAGAAACCTCGCGCCAGCCGTCGCGTACCAGTTCGAGGTCGACCGTCACCTTGCGCGTGTTGGGATTGAGCGCTTCTTTCTTGTCGCGGCACTCTTCAAGCAGAGTGAACCACTCTGACGCTGACAGGGCTTCTCGCTCGTCGGGCGAGATCTCAGCAGCAGTAAGTGCGAGTTCTGCCAGAATCTCGTCGAAGTCGTCGCCGCCTACTGTCGGAATGCCATCTGAAGCGACGATGGAATGCGTGTCATCGCCCAGTTCGATCAGTGAGGCGTCAAACGTGCCGCCGCCCAAGTCATAGACCATGAGCCAGCCTTCAGGATGGGTCTTTCTGCTCGCCCGGTCGCGGTGGGCAAACTCAACGGCGGCGGCCGAAGGCTCGTTCAATAAACCAAGGACTTCAAATCCAGCGTCCCGCGCTGCCTCCGTAGTGAGGAAGCGTTGATTGCTGTTTGCGTTTGCCGGTACTCCCAACATCGCTTCGAGGGAATCCGAACGCTTCGCCGACAACGTGGAACGTTCCCGCAACTGGTCCCGCAAAGCCTCCATGAGTTCGCGCATGACCAATCGGATCTCCAGAGACTGCCCACCGATTTCGAGTCGGGATTCAGGCCCTGCGTTCCGCAGCAAACGCTTGAGAGACCGGAATATGGTCCAGCCCGGCTGGCCTTGCATCCGCCATGCCTCCCAGCCGTAGGCGCGCACTTCTCCCTGGACAGCCAACAAGGGCGGGAACCAATCGCGCACATGACCGTCTGGGGTTTCAAAGTTTACAAGCGGGTAGTTACCGCGATCCACGGCCGCAACCACAACGCGAGTTGTACCGAAATCTATGCCGACCTTCACAGGCGATGCGATCCTTGCAGTAAGACTACTGGGCCTCCATTTTAGAACATCTCCGCAACGGGAAGCCGCGGACCGATCTTGTATTGTCAGCGCTGCCGGATATGACGGCCTGGGACCCCACAACTCATTCCTTCGTGGTGACCTTCGAGCAGAGAGCAAAGCGTCCGGGTTCCCGTCCCACCTGTGAAGCGAGGGCGAGAGTGATCATCTCCATCGGCAGGATCTCAAGTACGGGATTAAAGGATCGTGGCGATTGAGGCAGAACAAAGGGGCAAAGTCGGAATCCTACCCAATCCATTCTGCCCGGCCTCGGTGTTCACGGATATCCCGGAAGAGCCTGCGATTCAGGTCGCGGGTCTTGCGCTCGCCGGCGAAAGCCAGCACGCATGACTCATGCCCGATCATCTCGAAGGGGCCATGTCGGAACCCGGCGCTGCTCATGCCTTCAGCGGGAAAATGATCCGCTTCTTTGATGATGAGGGCGCCAGTGCCGACGGCTGCCAGAGAAGAGCCACGGCCGACGATAAACAACTGGCGAATGTCCCAGAGGCGATCAGGAAGCTCCTGCACATGATCCTTCCAGCCTGCAAGGTACTTTTGGGCGGACACGTAGGTCTTGCAGGAAACCGAATACTCTTTTCCCGCCCGGGTGAAGATGCAAGCCTCGGCGTTCCCGGCAAGAGGACTATCGGGAGTATTTGTGACCCCAATGATTAGCGACCGTCTCCGATTGTTTTGCAGAAGTCGGACAACCTCCGCGCTCCGGCCGGACTGGGAGACAACTATGATCAGGTTGTTGCCGTCGAACAGTCGGTTTTGATAGTGGACGAGTTCCGACGTCTCCACCATGGCGGCATGAAAGCCGGCACGAATCAGATCGAGATAAAGCGGATGAAGTGCGTGGAAGGAGGAGCCCATCCCTGTGAGAACGACTGCCTTGAATTTTCCTTTTTGGAGCCGGGCCGCGAGCTGATACAGATCCCTGGGACCCCCAAGTCCGGTGACCGTGTCGTGGAGCGCACGCGGCTGGTCGAGAATGTCTTGCAAGTATTCGCCTTTGACAATCGAGAAATCAGCCCGCGCTTTCTACCTCCCGTTTCGATTTGAAATGCGATCGCGTTTCATGGGTTGATCTCAACCAGTTTTGGATTCGCGTTTGCGACTCGCATTTCGTATCGTTGGCCTCGCTACCCGCCGGTTCGGCGTACAATGGGTCGTTTTAAAACGATCCTGGAACACGCGAGAGTCGTGCCTGAGAAATTGTCATCGCCCTTCTTTCTTCTTCTTGCAGTAAGCCTGCTTGCTTCAACCGGCAGCCAAGATCGAGCCAGCAGCACGTCCGGCTCTCTCCCGACGAATCATACTGGCCTCAGTCAAAGCAAGGACAAGAAAACGACATTTTTTCCGGTTTCAGTGTGGTACAGCGGCGGCAAGGCACGCGCACCGATGCTCGAAACGATTACTCCAGAATCGGCGAGGCTCTGGAAAGACGACCTTACCAAAATAAAGCAGCTGGGGTTTAATACGGTTCGAACGTGGGTCGAGTGGAACGTCGCCGAACCGGAAGAGGGCAAGTACCACCTTGAAAATCTGGACTTGTTGTTGCGACTCGCCGACGAAGTCGGATTGAAGGTCGTCATCCAGGTTTATGTCGACTCGGCTCCGGAATGGGTGGCGAGAAAGTATCCCGATGGACGATATGCAGCACAGGATGGACTGCCAATTCCTTCCCAGGCAGCGCCGGGATACTGTTTCGATCATCGCGGCGTGCGCAAAGCTGTTCTCGATTTCTTCCAGGAAGTGGCAAGGCATGCGGCCGCAAGCCCGGCGTTTTATGGCTGGGATCTATGGAGCGAGCCCGCTGCACTGAACTGGGCACGAGTCGGATACAAATCCGAGCCCATGTTTTGCTACTGTCCCAGCAGCCAGGAGCGATTCCGACAGTGGCTGAAAGAAAAATATCAGACGCTCGAGCGGCTCAACGAGGCTTGGCACAGGACTTTTACCGATTGGAGCCAGGTCGAGCCTCCACGTTACGGCACCATTCTCACGTACACCGATTTCATGGACTGGCGCGTTTACTACGGCTACAAGCTGGCTGAAGATCTGGCGATGCGCAATCAGGCAGTGAAGGCGATTGATCCAGAGCACGTGACCACCAGCCACGCGCCCAATCCCTCGCCATTGGTACGCACCCTGGCCGATCCTTACGACCCAACGGATGACTTCCTGATGAAAGACTCGGTTGATTTCTTCGGAACGAGCTTCTACCCGAAACTCACAGCTCCCGAGCACAATTGGACGCTGGAGCGGCGTGTGCTCGCGATGGACCTGACCGGCAGCATGACGGGCGGACGTGGATTCTACGTTGGGGAACTGCAGGCAGGGTATGGCGTGCATGGCACAGTGGTGGGTTCTCCGGTAACCGCCAGCGATTTGGAGATATGGACGTGGGGCATGGTCTCGCGCGGCGCCCGTGCCATCAACTATTACGCGTTCTACCCCATGAACGCTGGATACGAATCGGGTGGCTACGGAATGATCATGCTGGATGGCACGCTCACCGAGCGGAGTCGTCACGCGGGCGCGATCGCCAGCCAGATAGCGAAGAACGCTGATCTGTTGTTGCAATCCCGCCCCGAGCGTGCTGAAGTCGCGGTCGTGTTCAGCCCAATCGCGCCTCTGGTGGGCGGATACGACGAAGAAGGCAGTCGTACGGCGATGCACGAAGCCGTTGCCGGATATCACAGAATGTTCTTCGAAAGAAATCTGCCCGTAGAGGTGCTTAGTTCTCGCGAACTGGCCCAGGATGATCTCCGGCAATACAAACTCGTAATCGTTCCTTATCCTCTAATGCTCACGGCAGAGGAAGCCAGGATATTGAAGGAGTATGTTTCCGGCGGGGGACACCTCTTTGTCGAAGCTCGTGCCGGCTGGGTAAATGAGAGAGGACATGCCGAGCCCAGAGTTCCCGGCTTTGGATTTGACGAGATATTCGGAGTTCGCGAGAAGCAGTTGATTCCTGACAAAGAGTTTGCGGTGAAGTGGGGAACCGCGCAATTTGAGGGAATGACCTTCCAGGAACAATTCGAGGTGGAAGATCGTGCGGCGAAGGCGGTCGCACTCGCAGAAGACGGAACTCCAATAGCCTTCGAGAAGGAATATCACAAGGGACGTGCGATTATCCTTGGCGCCTTTGCCGGGCAGGAAAACTACGAACATCCGGTGGCAATGCATCCACTGGCCGGGCTGTTGGCTCGATGGGCGGGCTTGTCGGAGCCAAAGTTGCGCGCTCCCGCACTGTTGGAGCTTCGTCAAATGTATGCGCCCCAGGGGCGTTGGGTATTCTTCTTCAATCACGGGGATAAACCTGCATCGGTGGAGTTTTCCCGGTTCCTCGAAAGACCTGCCTCCACGATTCGGGAAATTATGACCGGCCGGGAAATTAATCCGGCGGGAGCCGATCTCAATCTGAAAGAGCTTGTTCCGGGACAGAGCGTACGCATCTACCGGATCGAATTCTGAAATTGAGCGAATAGGCCGAGCCGTCCGTCTTAGATCTTCATGGAGGAATGATTGTGAGCGTTTCCCGCTATCGTGGACGCATTACAGAAGTTCTAGATCGAATCTGGACTACACAAACTGCAAGCATCGAAAAAGTTGCGGCCGTCATGGCAGCCTGCATCAGCGCCGGTGGCCTGGTGCACATGTTCGGCAGTGGTCACTCTGTGCTTCCAGTACAAGATATGTTCCCGCGTTACGGAGCTTTTCCGGGGTTTCGGCCACTCATGGACATGCGGCTGATGTGGACGAATGTGACTGGCTCCGGCGGCGCAAAGGGATTGCTCTGGCTGGAACGCCGCGAGGGCTATGCCGCTGTTCTTTTTGAAAACGAGCCAATTCGCGCGGGAGACGTCATGCTGGTTTTCTCCCACGGAGGCCTGAACGCTGCTGGAATCGAAGTGCTCTTGGAGGCCAAGAAGCGCGGGCTGACGACGGTAGCGATTACATCCATGGACAACTACCGCAAGCGAGAGGCCACTCATTCCTCGGGAAAGAAACTGGCGGATGTTGCGGATTACGTCATCGATAACTGTGTGCCCGCTGAAGATGCCTTGGTGCAGGTGCAGGGTTGGAAAGCCCCGGTGGCTGCAGGATCGACGGTTTCGACGATCACAATCGCGATGGCGATCATCGCGCAGGTAGCTGCCGATTTGGCCGAGCAAGGCAAGAATCCACCCGTATTCGTTTCCCCCAATGTCCCCGGCATACCGGCGGATAACAACAATCGCGTCTACGAAGAATACGAGCGCCTGCTGAAAAGATAGCCTGTGAGTCAAACGGTCCGGCCACGATTGCTGTTTCTCAGCGCATGTGCGGGGATGCTCGTCTTTGGAGTCGTCCTCGCCATCCTGGGAACTGTTTTTGGCCTGCCCGCAATGCGCCAACGCCTCCAAATGAGTCTGGCCCAGCAAGGCTTGCTTCTCTTCTTCCTGTATTTGGGTATCTTCGTTGCTTCTTCAGCCGTAGGGCCCCTCATCGATCACCTGGGAAACAAGGCGAATCTGTTGACGTCCTCTGTGCTTGTTGCCATAGCGATGGTCGTCTTTGCGGACGCTCGCTCGTTTGCAACTGCGAGCTTCGCTGCGCTCCTGCTCGGAGTGGGCGGAGGCGGCTTGAATACTTGCACAAACGCGCTCGTGTCCGATCTTTATACAGCCCAGCGCGGACCCATGCTGAATCTGCTCGGCATCTTCTTTGGTGTGGGCGCGCTCAGTATCCCCCTGACGGCCGCCAGCATTGTTGGTCGCTTCACGATTCCTCAGTTGTTTCTCCTCTGCGCGATGCTCGCAACCGTTTGCGCTCTCTGGTATGCAGTGATCCCGTTTCCAGCCGCCAAAACAAAGCAGGAGTTCTCATGGAGGGAACTTCTCGAGGTTGCGAAATACCAAGGAGTGCTGTTGCTCGCGTTGATCCTGTTTTGTGAGTCGGGGAATGAGGCATGTATTGCCGGCTGGACATCCACCTATGTGAACGTTGCCGGACAAGCTCCGCGAGTCGCCACACTGGTGTTAGCTGGGTATTGGGCCGGCCTCATGGTGAGCCGAATGCTTGCCGCGAGAGTGCTGCGCGGGATCGGAAAATTGCAGCTCGTCCTGAGTATGGCCTTGTTGTCTCTGGCAGGGTGTGCCGTTCTGCTCTTGGCGCGATCTCTCGTACTGTTGTTTGCCGGCACGGCGCTGATTGGATTATCTTATGGGCCCATTTTCCCGACGACGCTGGCAATTGCCGGTGATCGTTATGCGCAGCGAGCAGGAACGGTGTTTGGACTGCTGTTTTCCATTGCACTCACAGGCGGCATGCTGCTTCCCTGGGCCGTTGGGCAGGTGTCGCAACGGGTCAGTGTTTGTGCCGGAATGATCGTGCCGGCAGTAGGAGCGGTGGTCATTGTCGGACTGTCAATAGTGATCTTCTTCCGCGGTCGCCGGTCGGTCGCGCTGCCGGGCACGGATTAAAGATTCCTTTGGGATAACGTAACGAATGCTGGGAGGTAGAGTGTCGCACGTTCTGGCGGTGGACCTCGGAGGCACGAAATGTTCTGCCGCCGTCATCGATCGTAAGGGGAAGATCGTCTCGCGCCGCACTGAGCCGGTGGAAGTCAGTTCTTCTTCAGCACCCGTGTTCCAGATCGTCCGACTTGCGAAGGATCTTGCCGGTGACAAGAAGCCGAAAGATGTTTATTTTGCCGCCGGAGTGGCTGTGCCCGGGCTTGTTCGGCGTAACGGAACGGTCTGGGCCCCTAATTTGCCGGGGTGGGAACATATGCCACTCGCGAAGCGCTTGACACGCTCGCTTCGTATCCCCGTACGCGTGGAAAGCGATCGCAATGCGGCAGTTTTAGGAGAGTGCTGGCTGGGAGCGGCGCGCGGCAAATCTGACGTAATCGTGTTAATGATAGGCACCGGGATTGGCGCGGGCATCCTGAGTGGCGGCCACATTGTTCGCGGAGCCCATGAGCTTTCCGGGTGTGCCGGATGGTTCACAGTTACGCGCGAAGACGTCCACACAGCCGCAAGCAATGGAGAGTTGGAGTCTCTGGTTGCCGGCCCAGCGATCGCAACTTCTGCGCGGCAGCGTATGAGGAGTGGAGAAGCCAGCAGCCTGGCAGAATTGGATTGGTCGAAAATCACGGCGCACGATGTTGCGTATGCAGCCCGCCAAGGTGACCGGCTGGCGATGGACATCTTCAATCGAGCCGGACGGCTTCTCGGGTTTGCGGTGGCCAATCTGGTCAGCCTCCTTGATCCGGAGGTCATCATCCTCGGAGGGGGAATGGCAGCGGTCGCTGATCTCTACTTGAAGCCCTTACAGCAGGCAATGCTTGAGCGCGCGCAGCCGCTCGCCGCTAAGAAAGTGAGCGTCATCGTGAGTAGCATGGCGGACACAGTGACCTTACTCGGCGGCGCACGCCTAGCCTGGGAACCGTCCGTTGTCGGGCAGCAATCTGCAATCACGACAAGGAGTCGCGCCGGTTCCAGTAAGAAAACGTTTCGAACCAAAAAGGAGACAAGATGAACCGGCGTTCCTTCGCACAATCCGTCGGTGGTGCGATTGCACTTTCAGCCCTACCCGGATCTTCGAGGTGGAACGCTCCCTCCGACGGCAGTCCGGCCAGGATCATGGCGATTGCGGCGCATCCGGGCGATGGCCTCTTCACCATGGGAGCGGTATTAGCCCAACAGATCGAGCGAGGGGGAACGGGCGCTTTGCTGAGTCTCTCACTCGGAGAGAGGGGCGCCCCGAAAGAAATTCCGGTTCAGCAATACGGCGAAATGCAGAGAACAGCCACTCAGAAAGCGACTCACCTGCTCGGGGCGGATTCCATATTTCTTACGTATCCCGATGCTGAGATCCCGTTCAACGAAGAGAGTACGCTCGCCGTCTGTGATGCAATTCGACAATACCGGCCGGACATCATATTGACTCACTGGAGCGGAAGCTGGCACAAGGATCATCAGAATTGTCATCTGATCGTTCGGGATGCTATCTTCTACGCTGCCTTGGAGACCCTGAGCCGCAGCCTGCCGGCGCATACGGTCTCAAAAATCTATCACGCCGACAACTGGGAAGACGCCACCAACTTCGTGCCCGACACGTATCTGGATATCGAAGCAGTCTTTGAGAAGTGGCTTCAGGCATGTGATTTCTATCCCATGTGGCGTGGCCAAACGGGCTTCTTTCGATACAACGACTACTACAGTGCACTTGCGGTCATGCGAGGTTGCCTTTCCGGCTTCAAGCACGCTGTAGCACTCATGTCCGACACTGGTCAACGGACCAGCCGGCTACGGTCTCTTTGAAGTCACAGCCAGAGAGTCTGTCGCAAAGTGACTTATGTCGATCGAAGGTTTATTTGGAACGTCGGACCGCGGAATGTGAAGATCAGTTAACTGTGTTGCATCATGAACCCGAAGACCTTCAGCCGTCCATCATTTTTGCGATGCTCTGATTAAGTTGTTCCTGTTTTGCTACCCGCGCCGCTTTCGCGAGAGCGGGCCTCTTCCAGAGCTTGCAGCGGATCTCGGCCGGTGATTTCCTTATACCAGGCAGGATGGTGCGTCCAGGCCCAAGCCTCGCTTACTGTGCCTCGGGTCATAGCCTGCATGGTGCCTGGTTCGCCGATTGTGCTGAGGTAAATGTGAATGAAGATGCCAGCCAGCATGATCAGGGCCGAAATGTCGTGGATTACATAGCTGACAGCCACTGGCCAGCGTCCGAAGATCTCCGGGAACCACATGATTACGCCCGTGATGACATAGGCGATCGAACCGCCGACGATTTCCCAGAACTGCGCCTTCTGGCCGGCATTAAAAAAACCTACGTCGGGTGGCTCGATGCTGTCGCGATGCGTCACATAGTCTTTCAACCGCTTCATCCATCGAGTATCTCCCGGTCCCCAGGCCATCAGGGCAAACCAGTTCAAAGCCTGAAGACCGAAGAAAAACACGAACCCGAGTCCGAACCATGGATGCAACATGCGTGTCATGGCACCGCCGCCGAACAGGGGTGTGAACCAGCGGAAGATCCACGGCATGTAGATCCCAAAGCCCGAGAGCAAGGCCAGGAAGAAGAAGATGCCGTAGGCCCAGTGCAGAAAGCGCGTGTAGGCGCGATGGCGCAGGAGTTCTCCAACGTAAACGACGGTCAGGCCGATTCGATTGATGAAATGATCGGGGCCGCGCGCGATTCGGCTCGCTGGTGTGGCCATCTAGTTTTCCTTCCTCGCCTCGCCGCCGTCGATTTCTCGCACCGGGGGTTGGGGTTGCACCCTTCGCGGTCCCTCGGTCACGTAATGCAGGATGACTCCGGCAAATGCCATGACCGACGCGATAAGTCCCACCGGCTTGAACCAGTTCTTCCACAAAGTGAAGCTAAGCGGGATCCGCGGATTCTTCGGCAACCCGCCATATTTCTCCGGATTGGTCGCGTCGTGCAGGATGTAAACGACGGAAGTTCCGCCGATCGTCTGCGGATCGTAGACGCCCGCGTCTTTCAATCCCGCGTGTTGCTGCAATTGCACCACGCGTTTGTTGGCGAGCTGCAGCATGTCGTCCTTGGTGCCGAAGTGGAGACATCCCGTTGGACAGGATTTGATGCAGGCTGGCTCAAGGCCCTGGCCCACGCGATCGGAGCACAGGGTGCACTTGTAAACTCTCTTCGTCGACGGATTGAACTTCGGAACATTGAAGGGACAACCCGAGACGCAGAACTGACAGCCAATGCAGTTGGCCTGTTCGAAGTCGACAATGCCGTTGCTGTATTGCACGATCGCGCCATCCGCGGGGCACGCCGCCAGGCAACCGGGATCGGCACAGTGCATGCACTGATGCTTGCGCATAAGCCACTGGAATGATCCGTCGTCGCTCGAGACTTCATTGAACTTGATCAGGTTCCAGTAATTCCAGTTCGTGTCGGGCATCGTCTGGTAGGTGTTGTCGAACATGGTGGGCTGGAACGGCATGTCGTTCCACTCCACGCAGGCGACTTCGCAGGCCTTGCAGCCGATGCACGTTGTTGTGTCAATGAGTTTGCAGAGCACTTCTTGGCGCTGCGTTCCCGCGCCGGGCACAGGTCCGGGGTGGCCCGAGATCTTCTGAACTTGCAGCGTCTTGCGATCGCTCATCTCAGGCCTCCTCTAAAGTCTTTCCAGCTTCACAAGGAAGCCCTTGAACTCGGGTGTGTACGCGTTGGGATCAATGACCGCTGGCGACAGAAAATTGGCAGGTATCCTCGCGGTCTTGCCTTCATCTTCCGCGATGCCGCGGAATCCCCAGTGAATGGGGACGCCTATCTGATAGGTCTTTTTGCCGTCGATCATCATGCCCTTGATGCGCCTGGTGACCATCGCCTTGGCGATGTACTCGGCGCGGGCGCTTGTTACCTTCACTTTCTCGCCGCCGCGCAGGCCCATCTGGTCGGCGAGTTCTGCGGGAATCTCCACGAACGGCTCGGGCACGAGTTGCACGTTCATGGGATTGTTCTTGGTCCAGTAGTGATAGTGCTCGGTAAGTCGGTACGTGGTGCAGATGATGTTGTATCCCTGATCGACGGTGCCGTACTTGTCTAAGTCGGATTTGAATCTCTTTGCGATCGGGTTGTTCGATTGATTTGGGTGCAGGGGATTCGCGATAGGACTCTCAGTAGGTTCATAATGCTCCGGGAAGGGTCCATCGGCGACCGCACCGATCGGCACGAACAGGCGCCCAACGCCCTCGGGATTCATGATGAAGGGACCCATGTGAGTCTTGGGGTCGGCATCGGCTTTGAAATCGGGGATGTCGTTGCCCACCCATTTCTGCTTGGCTTCACTCCACCAGACTTGCTTACGCTCGGGATCCCATGGCTTCCCGTTCAGATCACATGACGCGCGGTTGTAGAGCACACGGCGATTCGCCGGCCACGACCATGCCCAGTTGGAGTGGATTCCAAGCCCAGACGGATCGGCCGGATCGCGGCGCTGTGTCATGGCTCCGGCTTCGGTCCATGAGCCGCAGTAGAGCCAATTTCCAGACATCGTCGAGCCGTCGTCGCGCAGGAATGCGAAGCCGGGAAGCTGTTGGTCGGCTTTGATTGTCGTATTTGTCTTCTGATCGGTGACGTCTGCCAGCGCCTTACCGTTGATCTCTTTCGCGACCTCGGCCAGTGCTGGATTGTTTGGATTCGTGTAGTTCCACGAAACCTTAAGAACCGGGTCGGGGAGTTTCCCGCCTTCCTTCTGATATTTCTCTCGAATTTTCAGAAAAATACGCGCCAGAATCTCCTGGTCGAGCTTGCAATCTCCGGGGGGAGGTACCGCGGCCCACTTCCACTGCAGCCAGCGCGCTGAATTGACGAAGGTGCCGTCTTTCTCGGCAAAACCCGCGCCGGGCAGACGATAAACCGTCGTATTAATCTTCTTCATTTCGTCGGGAGTGGTGCCCGGCGCTCGCCAGAACTCACTGGTTTCATCGGGATAGATTTCGCAGACAACCAGGAAGTCCGCTTTCTTCAGCGCATCAATGTTCTTTTTGGCATTTGGTCCAATCATGACACCGTTCATGCCGAACGCCATCATGGCCTTAACTTTGCCGTTGTACATGTCGTCCCAGATTTCGGCCCAGGAATATTTGCGGTCGATCTTGGGAAGCCAGTCGAAGGCGAAGTCATTTTCCTTCGTCGCGGCATCACCGTAGAGGGCCTTAAGGAGCGAGACCGTGAATGCCGGTGTGTTCGACCAGTAGTTGAACGAGTCCCACTCTTTCGGCTTTGAGGATTTTGGCGTCGTGCGGGTGAGATAGGCCTTCAGATCGGTATCGGCCGGCGTTGGCATCTTGAGATAGCCGGGCAGGATATCGAAGATGCCGGCCATATCGGTCGCGCCCTGAATGTTCGAGTGCCCGCGCAGCGCATTGACACCGCCGCCCGCGCGTCCCACGTTGCCAAGCAGCAACTGAATCATCGCTGCGGTGCGGATGGTCTGGGTGCCGGAAGAGTGCTGCGTCCAACCGACCGCGTAGATGATAGTGCCGGCCTTCTTCATGTCGCCGTTCTGGCGAATGGAGGTAAACATATCCCACGCCTTCATCGCCTGATCTTTCGGGATGCCGGTGATACGTTCGACCATCTCGGGCGTGTAGCGCGAGTACTGTTGCTTCAACAGTTGAAAGACGCAGCGCGGATGTTGCAGGGACAAGTCGAATGCCACATTCGGAGGCAGCATCGGAGGAGGGGGAGGGCTCCCGGCCGCGGGCTTCGGTGTAGCTGCGCCGCCTCCGACTTCTTCGTAGTTCCAGGTTGACTTGTCATACGTCTTCGCGTTCGCATCGAAGCCGGAGTAGAGGCCATCCTCCGGCAGCTTGAAACCCTCTTTCACTAGGAACGCGGCGTTGGTGTAGTTGACGAGATATTCCTCGTTGTAGCGTTTGTTCTGAATGGCAAAGGTGATGAGTCCACCAAGAAAGGCGATGTCTGATCCGGCCCGAATCTGAAGGAATTGATCCGCCTGCGAAGCGGTGCGCGTAAAACGCGGATCAACAACGATCACTTTCGCGTTGCGGTTGCGCTTGGCTTCAACCACCCACTTGAATCCACAGGGATGGTTTTCGGCTGGATTTCCGCCCATGATCAACATCATGTCGGTGTTCTTGATGTCGACCCAGCCGTTGGTCATCGCCCCGCGTCCGAATGTTGGCCCCAAACTGGAGACCGTGGGGCCGTGTCAAACACGTGCCTGGTTTTCCAGGCACGTCACCCCCATCGAACGCATCGACTTCACCACAAGGTAATTGAACTCGTTCGTATCGGTGCAACCGCCGGCGAAAGCGAGAGTCTCAAGGCGGTTGACCGTCTTGCCGTTTTTGTCGGTTTCCAGGAAAGTTGCGTCGCGCAGCTGCTTGGTCCGCGTAGCGATTTCATCAATTGCCTGATCCCATGAAATATCTTCCCAATGGTCGGAGCCGGGCCGGCGCACTTGCGGCTTCAGGAGGCGTCGATCGTTGACGATGTCCTGCAACAGGGAAGCACCCTTTGGACAGAGCGTGCCACGGTTGATGGGATGATCAGGATCTCCTTCGACGTGCACCACCTGGGGGGTTACATTCTTCGCCCCATCGCCGATGGTGTGGATGATGATCCCGCAACTCACCGAGCAGTACGGACACGTGCTCCGCGTCTGCGTGGTTCGCGAAATCTTCAATGTCGACGATTGGGCCTGCAAAGGTTGGAGCTCGAAGCCCAACGCAGAGAGTCCCACGCTTCCGGCGACTCCTGTTTTGAGGAAGGAACGTCGTGAAAGATCCATACGAGGTCTCCGCCTGCTACGACGTTTTGAGGGAGCAACAGGTTCTACTGTTGCCTCGATTTATACGGTCCCCACAGAATGACGGAACGGTACACCTCCCCGCTGTCAGTGTCAATAACCCGGATGTTACAACTCTGTTAAAAGCCGAGGAGGTTTGGCTTGATCTTTGTGTAGCCATGGTCGTTGGCCCACACATCCAAGACTGCCAATGCGGCCTCGTCGACCAGCGGAACGGCATTTCCGTTCACAGTTAAATCGATCGCCTTCCAGTACCGCTTGCAGGCGTCACACGCCTCGATGTAAACATAGGTGCAGTCATGGGCAGAGTAGCGAGGCAGGACCTCCTTATTTTCCTCCCCGCACCAGGGGCAAGCGATTCTGCGGAAAGTCCATTCATACAGGCATAACGAACACAGCAACGAACGACTGGCGCCTTCGCCCTCCGAACGCAGGATGGCCATTTGCGGTAGTCCCTTACAGACCGGACACCTGTTGCCGTTGTAATGTATGTCCTTCTGCGCCTGCAGTTGCAGATGCTCTGCCAGGGGTTGCAGGCAAGCGCGGGTAAGGAAATCATCGGCGCCTCCCAAACCTTGCTCAACAAGGGCCAGGTCCAATAGGCGATTCCATTCGTTGCTCCCGCGTTCCCTCAATGCGTCTGCTTCGGCTCGCAACGGATCGGGCCCACTCCGCGCCGCCGCAGAGAGGAGCACTGGCATGACAGAGCAAAAGACTGTCCTGTCAATTTGTTCGCGCAGCGGCAGTGTGCGACGGATGACTTGCTTTAGTGTGAATGCCACATCAGACTGAAAATGTAACGTTTCCCCATAGAGGCTCAATACCGCGCTGAGCGAGGGATATCGCGGCTTCAACTCTTGAAGCCGATCGATCCGTTCCTGCCAACGGATTAGCCGGGTTGGAGGGTCTCCAGACAATCCTGATCATCCCCGCCCATCTTCCACCGGTGGGCACACATCGTCAGAATCCAAGAAAGTTGCGCTTTAAGGCTTGAACCCCACGCTCTCCCACAATTCGGCAGCGCGATACATTGCGCCATTGCTGATAACGTATTCAACGTTGCGCGTGTTACGAATGTCGGCAAGCGGATCAGCCGTCAGCAAGATCAAGTCAGCGTGCTTGCCCTTCTCGATCGTTCCAAGTTCTTTGTCAAGCCCCATCACGCGTGCCGGCACGATTGTTGCCGCCTGAATGGCCTCCATGGGAGTGAATCCTGCCTGCACATAAATTTCGATCTCGCGATGCAGGCTGTGACCCGGAACGGCTTGATCTGTGCCCGCCACAATCGGAACGCCGGCGCGATGCAGCGCGCCGACGATCCCAATCTCTTTGCTAAAGATCTTCGTAAAAAGTTCAGACCGCTCAGATGGTGGTTCCACGTCGGTAAGAGGCTGCGCCAGTTCCGGGGAGATCTTCTCCACGCCGGGCTCAAAGCTTGCGGGCGGTTTGGCCGTGGTTGCAGTAAATAACTCGAACAGTGCCATCGTAGGATCGATCACCGTGTGATGCTCTTTGAGAAAAGACACCGCCTTCGTCGCTTCCGCCGAATCGAGATTGATTTCCGCCATCGCTTTCCTGCGCTCCAGTCGGGTGGTGCCGTCGGGGATGGGCGCGTGCATGATGTCCGCGATGTACTGAATGTGGTTGATCTGATCCTGGCCGGCGTCTATCGTTTGATAGGCGTTCAATCCTTCCGGCACATGACCAGTCACGGTCATACCCAGACGATGAGCCTCATCAGCGACAACCTTTAGTTCGTCAAGCTTCACCGAACTGTAGATCTTCATCTGCTGAAAATTTGCGGCGTGATATCGATCGACCCACGAGCGCGCCTGCTCGGGCGTGTCAACTCGCCCCACACCAAGCGCGATGGGGCCCGTACCGTCGACGACGCCGGCCAGCAGAAGACGTGGGCCGAGGCCTCGTCCCTGCGCAATGGCATCGCGCACAGCAGTGATGAATTCGAATTCATTGCCGCAGTCGCGGACTGTGGTCACGCCAGCGGCGAGATAGATCGGTCCCCACTCCACCTGCTCAAAATGAGCATGCATATCCCAGAGGCCTGGAAGCAGGAACTTCTCCTTTCCGTCGATGACTTGTGCGTCTTTCGGAATCCGGATATCTGCGCGCGGGCCCGCAGCAACGATGGTCCCGTTGTGAATGACGACTGCAGAATCCGCAAGCGGCGATGCTCCACTACCATCGATCAAGGTGGCGCCGACGATGGCGAGTGTAGGCGCGTGGCTGCCGGGAATGGTCTTCGATAACTCGGCCAGTGCGCTCATCTCATCTGCGCCAGCCCTACTCACGAAGGCTGCCAGGGCACTTTCGTACCCATCGCGGATTGCTTCAAAGTGGTCGAACTCGGCATCGGTCGTGATGGCCGCGACAAGATTGCGCTTTCCATCGAACCAGAGCGTCTCTCGACCCCAGATCAACCCCTCAACGGTGTAGCGGTCCAGCTTTTCGTCTTTCCCGCCGACGTGGATCGTGTCTTGGCCGCGTGGTTCGATTTTCACCGATCCGTTCGGCAGAGTGGATAGTTGAGACGGGGACCCGTGGGTTGCCCAGTAGCGCACCATCAGCATCTGCATGGTGCTGGGCGCATAGCCGGCGACTGTAAAGAAGGCGCCAGTTGGTGCAGGAGACTCGCTACTCTTTTCGCGTGTGCGTAGATGAACCTGGCCCGGCTCGATGGATATCGATTGATCCATAGTGACCGTACGCGCGGTGCGTCCTCTGATCTCGAAGAACTGAGGCGTCCAATCCTGCGCAGCGCGGAACGTGGTTGCGAGCGGAACCTCGGAACCTCGGTCGGTAAACTTGAAATCGATCTTGGCTGCCAGCGAGTCGCCGTCGCGGCGGATCTCGTACCTCTCTTCGCCGATAGGCTGCTCGAATTTGTGAAGGGTGAACTTGCCCTGCTCAATGATCGTGGGTTGAGATTGTTGGGCAACAGCGACCACTGCGAGCGTCGCGCACACAACACCAACTGAGACGAAAGGTTTCGCTTGCTTCATGGAAAGCTCAGTAGGCCCGAAAGATTGTACCGGATTGGCGCGGGTTTCAGGGTTCTGGCCATGCGGAGAGCGGTATCAATCTCCGAATCTCGCCGCGGCGCGGGCTTTGGCTTTGGCCGCTTCCTCCTCTCGATTCTTTGGTGGAGCAATGGTCTCGAGAGAGCGCAGGAGCCGCATGCAGACCGAGCTCACTTCGTCGACGGCGGCCTGAAATGCGGCCTCATTGGCTTTGGAGGGCCTGTTGAATCCGGTGATTTTGCGGACGAACTGCAGAGAAGCAGCGCGCACTTCGTCAGCGGTCACTGGCGGATCAAAGTTGAAAAGAGTTTTGATATTCCGACACATGAAATAAGACCTCGGATTACTCCACTGAAAGCAGCGCGGACGTGGACTTAATTGTGGCGCAACTCGCCGTCGCACGCCAGCGGATGCAAACTATCAGGTTGTAAGTTGCCTTACACGATCATGCTATAATTCTTTATTCTCAGTTGCTTAGAGCACGGAGGACTGTATCGACAAACGTTTTATCCGCATCAATGACCGCATTCGGGCCCGCGAGATTCGCGTGATTGACGAAGACGGCAATATGCTCGGGATTATGCCGCCCTACGAAGCGGTCAAGAAAGCCCGCGAGAAAAGTCTGGACCTGGTTGAGATTTCGCCCACCGCGCAACCTCCCGTATGCCGCATCATGGATTACGGGAAGTATCTCTACCAGCAGGAAAAGAAAGAGCGCGAAGCCAAGAAGCATCAGAAGACGATCACCGTAAAAGAGGTCAAGTTCCGCATCAATGTGGACGACCACGATTACGAGACCAAGAAGAATCATGTGCTGCGTTTTCTGGATGAGGGAGACAAGGTTAAGGCTACGATTTTCTTTCGTGGCCGCGAAATGACGCGGACCGGATTAGGCCGGCAGATTCTGGAGCGGCTGATCAAGGACGTCGAGTCCGAGAGTATTGTGGAGTTTCGCCCGCGGCAGGAAGGAAACACGCTGCACGCGATTCTGGCTCCGAAGAAATCGGATAAAGAGCGCGAGCGGGAGAAGCAAAAAGCCGAGAAGGCCGCGGCGCAAAGCGCGCCGAGCCCGGCTCCGCCACCGGCGCAGGTCGCCAAGCCCGCGTCGTAGCGCGGCTCAGGCGACGAGTTACAAATTCATCGCAATTGTCACTTGGCCTGTTGGCATTTTTCTGCTCGAGTGAATGCCGAACTGGGGTCTTGTTTGGCCAAATGCCAATTGCTAACTGCTGATTGTTGAGGTTTCTAAATGCCGAAATTGAAAACACACAAAGGCGCTGCCAAGCGCTTCAAGAAGACAGCGACAGGAAAGGTGAAGCGGGGACACGCGAAGCTGCGCCACATCCTGACATCCAAGGAAACGAAAACCAAGCGGAAGTTCCGCAAGGCCGGTCTGGTGAGCGATGGAGATCTGGCCAAAGTGCTGCGGATGATTCCGTATCAGTGAGAAACGATTGCAGACTGTAGATTGAGGATTTCAGATTAAAGCCTCTCATGAGAGCGTTTTCAATCTGCAATCACAAATCTGGAATCTGCAATCTTCGGCGTGTGAAGAGGTCATCGATCGCTGGCGATCGTCCTTACCTCCAGCCGCCATAAACAGAAAGCCAAAAGGAGAACACCATGCCTAGAGTCAAGCGCGGCACCAAACGCCGCCAGAAGCGCAAGAAAATATTGGACCGCGCAAGCGGTTATTTCCTCACAAAATCGAAGCTGTACCGCTCGGCCAAAGAGTCGGTCGAGCGCGGGCTGAAATTTGCCTACGCCGGACGCAAGCAGCGCAAACGGCAGTTCCGGTCGCTGTGGATTGTGCGCATCGGCGCCGCTGCCAAACTGAACGGGTTGAGCTACAACCAGTTCATTCACGGCCTGAAGAAAGCAGGAGTAGAACTGGACCGCAAGATTCTCGCGGATCTGGCAGTCAATGATCCGGCGGGGTTTGCAGGGCTGGCGTCGCAGGCGAAGACAGCACTCGCGTAAAAGAGCTGTCAGCAATCAGCTATCGGCTTTCAGTCAAAACTTTGGAAGAGCACGGTTTCGGCCGCGCCGCTTCTGCGCACCTTTATATAATCACGATTCCGAGCGAAGGCGAGGAATGCATTGACGCCGCGTAGCGGCGCAAGAATATAGCCCACGGCGCAAGCCGTGGGTCGCGTATCCAACAATCGACCAAGCCCCGAAGGGGCGAAAGATCGTGCCCTATACCGTTCCCAAACTGACGGACTATTCGGCAGCGGCGCTGGACGCTGCGGTTTCGGAATTGCTCGCTGCACTTAAGGGAGAGGCGGACAGTGCATGGAGCAGCGAAGGCTCTTGGAAGTCTTTCCGTGATCGTTGGCTTGCTCGGAAGAATGGACTTCTTACGCAGGTAAATGATCTCTGGCTGAAGACAGCTCCGAAAGATGCCAAGCGTGAAGTGGGCCGCCGAGTTAACGAGATCAAGTTGGAAGTTGAGCATGCCGTCGAGAAGACTGAAGGGCTCTACCTCGAATGGGAAACGCGCCAGAAGGCTGACTCAACTGATTCTGTTGACATCTCCATTCCGGGTATTCGTCGCCCCATCGGAGCCGAGCACCCTGTTATCAAGACGATGCACGAGATCGTCGGGGTGTTCCAGAAGCTTGGATATTCCGTGGCTGAGGGGCCGGTTGTCGAGACCGATTATTACAACTTCGAGGCGCTGAATTTTCCGCCGAACCATCCGGCGCGGGACACGCAGGACACATTGTTCATCGCGGGGCAGTCGTCGAAGCCGCAACGCGAGCGGTTGCTGCTGCGGACGCATACTTCTCCGGTGCAGATTCGAACCATGGAGAAGATGCGGCCGCCAATTCGCATTGTCATTCCCGGGACGGTGCATCGCAATGATCCACCAGATGCGAGCCACTCGCCTATGTTTCATCAGATCGAGGGACTGGCCGTCGATACGAACATCACCTTCGGTGATCTGAAAGGGACGCTGGATCACGCGATGAAGGCGCTGTTTGGATCGTCGGTGAAGACACATTTCCGGCCGTCGTTCTTCCCGTTCACCGAGCCGAGCGCGGAACTTTATGTGACCTGCTTCATCTGCGGGGGAAGCGGGAAGCGCAGGGCGGATCCTTGCCGTCCGTGCAAGCAGACCGGGTGGATTGAAGTGCTCGGCTGCGGCATGGTCGACCCCAACGTCTTCGAGTTCGTGAAGGACAACGGCTACGATCCGAAGAAAGTTTCGGGATTCGCCTTCGGCATGGGTGTGGACCGGTTGGCATTGTTGAAGTACGGTGTCGACGACATTCAGTTGTTCTTTCAGGGCGACGTGCGGTTTTTGCAGCAGTTCGGGTAAAGCGTTGTTGGTCGTCGGTCGTTAGTCGTTGTCTTCGGTCTTTGGTGCGTGCTTCCGAAACGAACCTGGAGGAAGTCAGTTGAGCGGTTTCGTCAAGGACATCGATTTCGATGCCCTGATTCCAGAGATGAGAACCTGGAATAACGGTAAGGGCATCGACATTGATAGCTGGATTCAGTGCATGGCGAACCACAAAATTCTGGTCGGCTGCTCACGGATCCTGTGGCCTAGTTTTGTCGAGCATGATGACTGCATTCTTTTGGGTGGGTCCGTCGGGGGTTCTGCAGACAAAGCAACGTATGAAGCGTTCCTAAAGCAACCTAATGGGGATAAGAAAACCGTCGAAACCACAATGAATCACGTCCACGTGCTTCACTTATTCGCAACGGAGCTACCAACCAGAGAGTTGGTTCTCTACGTTGGAAGGTTGATGAAGCAGATTTGGCAGGTGAAGCTGGGGCATGAGTTCCCAGGTCGAAGGATCACGGTCTCTTTTCCCGACGAAGATGACCTGGAGTTGCTTGATTATGAGATTACGTTTTTCCAAGACCGATGAAATTATCCCCAAATTGGATTCGCGATTACGTTGATCTCACCGTCGACGACCGACGGCTTGCCGAAGACTTGACCAATGTCGGCATCGCGGTCGAGGGAATCAGCGGATCTGGCGCGGCTACCGTGTTCGAGATGGAGATCGGGACGAATCGCCCCGACGCGATGAATCATCACGGGGTCGCGCGGGAGGCTGCGGCTGTTTACGATCTGCCGTTGAAACCGGCTTCCCGCTTCCGGCTTCCGGCTTTCGCCAAGGCTGAGCCATTCTCAATTACTGTCGAAGAGCCGTCACTCTGTCCTCGCTTCTCAGCTCGCATGATCCGCAACACACACATCAGACCATCTCCCGAAAAGGTGGCGCATCGCTTGCAACTTCTCGATCAGCGGCCGATCTCGAACGCTGTCGACGCGACTAACTACGTTCTTTGGGAAATTGGAAAGCCTACCCACGTGTTCGATGCGGACCTGCTCGAAGGCGGCCGAATCGTCGTGCGCAAGGCCCGCGCGGGAGAGATGCTGAAGACGCTCGACGGGGTCGAACGCAAGCTCAGCACCGACGATCTCGTGGTCTGCGATGCCAAAAAGCCAGTCGGGCTCGCTGGCGTCATGGGCGGATTCGACACGATGATCACCGAGAAGACGCGGAATATCGTGATCGAGTCGGCGTGGTGGGACCCGGCGATCGTCAGAAAGATGTCGCGGCGGCACGCGCTGCACACGGATGCGTCTCATCGATTCGAGCGCGGGGCGGACTTCGAGTCAACGGTCCTTTCCTGCGATCTGGTCGCGCAGATGATTCTGGAATCCGGCGGCGGTGAACTGGTCGGCAACGTCGTGGACGTGATCTCGAAAAACATGGAGCAGGCTCCAGTCATCCTTCACGTGAGCGAGGTGCATCGCATTCTGGGCGGAGGACTGGACTCAGGACTGATCTTCCGCCTGCTGAAGCGACTCGGATTCGAACTCATTCCTGAGGGCCAGGGGGATGCGCAATTCCGGGTGCAGATTCCAAGCTGGCGGCTGGATGTGGAACGCGAGATCGATGTCATTGAAGAGATCGCGCGGCTGCATGGCTATGACAAGTTCCCGAACACGTTGCCAGCCTATAGCGGGGCGGTTGTCGAGTTGGCTCACGCGCCGATGGACGCGGAATTGCGCACAAGAGCTCTGGCGCTGGGATACAACGAGGCTCTATCCCTGACATTCATTTCGCATGCCGATGCAGAAAGGTTTTCGGCGGGCGCGCAGGTGTTGGAACTGGAGAATCCGCTGAGCGAAGAAGCATCGGTG